>Ga0316189_10005597_pt1 | contig 12050 bp, 8 predicted proteins | sample LowCovwburrow_MG_FD_204930 | JGI IMG/M metagenome (GOLD analysis project Ga0316189, IMG submission 204930) | Coastal sediment microbial communities from Maine, United States - Lowes Cove worm burrow | ecosystem: Environmental > Aquatic > Marine > Coastal > Sediment | place: USA: Maine... | reverse complement strand
TGGTGCTGGATGATCTTGATGATGATGTGGCGATGGTTTTTGGCGGTGCCCTGACACGCCTGGCCTGTCAGGGGGTCGAGATTGTTGATATAGAATTCCCGGAACTTGAAACATTGGCTTTGATAAATGCTGGTGGCGGGATTGCCGCCGTTGAGGCATATGGTGTGCACCATGAAGGTCTGAACCTACGGGGCGAGGATTTTGACCAGCGGGTGCGCAAGAGGATTTTGGCCGGATCAGAAATTACGGCCCATGATTTTCAGGCAATTAAAGCCAGACGGCAAGAGATGATCGTCAGGGCAGATGAGCTTATGGACGGGTTGGACGGTTTTATTATGCCAACCTGTCCGCATATACCAGCAGCTATTTCCGACCTGGATGATGATGCTGATTATAGGCGAATCAATCTGATGGCACTGCGTAACACTTTTGTTGGAAACTTCCTCAATCGCTGTGCAATTTCCATTCCGGCACATGAATTTGGTGATGCGCCAGTCGGACTGATGCTCATGGCCCCGTTGATGCAAGATCAGGCGCTGTTTTCTGCCGCAAAAGCAATAGAAAAAACGTTTTCTCAACCCGCTTAATAGTGCCTATTGGTATATAGAAATACACCCTATGCGGGAAAATTAGATAAAAATATCTACTTATTGTACATAAAAACAATCCATGGTAATGTTTGGTTAAGCATCACAACCTATGGTGTGCTTAGGTAGTTTGGTGCCGCGAATAAGCGGTTTTTAAATTTCGGGGAGGTGGGGTTTTTTGTGATGTCTGAGCGTTTTGGTCAATATAGTTCAACCATTAAGGGTTTTGATGTATTGTGTAAAACCAATGATGGTGAATTTGCGAGCCAATTACTGGCGCTCGAGCCGCGTGTACTGTTTGATGGTGCAGCGGTGGCAACCGGGGCGGAGGTTGTGGAACAGGCAACAGATCATCTGGATACAGGCTCAATTACAAGCTCGGCACCTCAGGACCTGACCTCTTTGCAAGACATACAGCTACTTGTGGCGCTGACGGACACAGTATTGCGTGATGAAGGCGAGAATAGCGGGTACATCAATGAGATTGCTTTTGTTGACACCGGGATTGAAAATTACCAAAGCGTTGTTGCCTCAATAGGTGCCGGGATAGAAGTAATCCTGATGGACAGCAGAGAAGATGGTGTTGAGCAGATCGCCTCTGCTTTGTCTGAGCGTGATCATGTTGATGGAATTCTTATTTTTTCCCATGGCAAACCCGGGGTGCTTGATCTTGGTACGGCCAGCCTGACGGTTCATTCAATCAGCGAACAATATGGTGAAGAGCTGGCGGTTATCGCCAAGGCTCTGAGCGATAAAGGTGACATTCTCATCTATGGCTGTAACTTTGGCGAGAGCGCCGTTGGTGCTGAAGCTGTGGATGCGCTGGCGCAAGCGACAGGGGCGGATGTTTCTGCTTCAAATGATCTGACCGGGTCGGCGCATTTGGGTGGTGACTGGGACCTGGAGGTTCAGGCGGGGTCGATTGAAACTGTCGGCTTCAGCGGGATTGACGGTAATCAGTCCGGCGTTGTTGATGCTGTGTTGATGAATGCAATCCCTGTGCTTGACAATGATGGTGATGATTCATCGGGGCAGGCCGGTGGTGATTATGAAACGACCTTTATCGAAAATGGTCCTGCAGTAACGCTGGTGGACAGTGATGTTGCTATTCTTGACAGCGACAGTGATCTGATTACCGAGGCAACAATTACTTTAACAAACGGGCAGATGGGTGATGTTCTGAATGTCGCCAGCCTGCCGGCTGGTCTGGCGGCGATTTCTGCGCCTAATCCACCCGGTCCACTGGCTGCTGCCGGGTCGATAGCGGTGAGTATCATTGGTAATGGCAGCCGGGCAGATTATGAAGCAGCGCTGTTGGCGATAACCTTTCAATCCAATGCCGAGGATTCAAATGAAACCGACCGGATTGTCAATATTCAGGTCAGTGAAAACGCCGATCTCAGCAACATGACAACGACAATTATCCATGTGGTTGAAGTGAATGACCGACCTGTTCTTGATCTTGACGGGAATAACTCCAGCGGAATTAATGCTGGTAATTATCGGGTAACTTATAGCGAGAACGGTCCGGCTTTGGCAATTGCCGATATTGATACGATTGTTCAGGATCTCGACCATCTCAATTTGGCCTCGGCTGAAATTACCCTGACGAATGGCCAGATTGGCGATCAATTGACGGTCGGGGCTTTGCCTGCGGGGATTTCTCTGGTGGGGACTGCACCGGGGTCATTATCCACTGCCGGGAGCATTGTCATCCAACTGACCGGCAGTGCGTCGCAGGCAGATTATCAGACCGCGTTGCAAGCTGTCGGGTTTTCCAGCATTAGCGATGACCCCGATACGACACAGCGGATTATCACGGTGAACGTCAATGACGGGCATGATGTTTCAAACATTGCCAGCAGTTTCATTGATGTGCTCAAGGCCAATGATGCGCCGGTTGCCGTTGATGATGTGGGGGCAACGGATGAAGACAGTGCCATTACTGTGGTGGCGGCAAGCGGGCTGATTGATGTTAATGACAGTGATGCTGATGATGGTGATGTTCTGATCGTTTCGGCTGTCAATGGTGGTGCGGGTAATGTTGGCAACCAGATTACGCTTGCATCGGGGGCGCTGGTCACCGTTCATGGTGACGGGTCCTACGTCTATGACCCCAACGGGGCTTTCGAATGGCTGGCTGTCGGGGGAGTACCACCGACAGTTTTGACTATACCGTCTCGGATGGCAATGGTGGTGTTGATACAGCAACCGTAACCCTGAGCGTTTCGGGTGTTAATGACGGACCGGTTATTGTTGATCCGGATGATCCGGGTAATCCACCAGGTGATCCTGACAATGTTCTTCAAGCTGCTTGGTATTATCCTGTTTGCGGTTGAAATTATCTGGTTTATCGGCCTGCCGGTCTATCGCGAAGGATTGGTCTGGTGGCAGCGGCGTGGTGAGATCAAACATCAGCGACAGGCTCTTTTCAGCCTGTCTGTTGTGGGTGTCACTCTGATGCTGCTGGTTTTGCCCCTGAGCCGAAGTGTGAATGTGGCAGCTATCATCGTGGCTGAAAAACAGGCGCAATATTATGCGCCGGTGGCAGCGCAAATCAAACATATTGCTGTGGCACCAGGCGATGTGGTGCAGGCCGGTGATATTTTGGTACGATTGTCGTTACCGGTTTATACCCAGGCACAGTTGCGGGCGCGTTTGCGGCTGGCGCTGGTGGAAAAACGGCTGGCGCGAGGCGGAGCTGATGCTGGCGAGCGGGCTCTAAGGGTGGTGCTGGAGGGTGAAAAAAGCGCGCTGGAGGGGGAGCTGGAAGGGCTGGCGGCCAAGGTGAGAAAGCTGACATTGCGGGCCGGTTTTGATGGTGTAGTCAGTGAAGTACCGCATGGATTGCATCAGGGCATGTGGGTTAATCAGGATTTGCGTCTGGTACATCTGGTGGCGAAAAATTCAGGGCTTGTTGCCCATGGCTTGGTTTATGAAACAGATGTTGAGCGGTTGACGCCTGGCAATGCGGGGGTGTTTATCTCCGAAAATGGTGTTCCAGAAAAACTGGCGATAAAAGTAAAAAGCATCGGTCTTGGAATTGGCGGAGAGAAGGGACAGCAAGATCAGGGGGCCGGGCGGGTGCTGGCCTATCTGTCTGTTGAAAATAACGGGCCGATTGTCTTAACGCGCGGTGCAGGAAAAGATGCCCGATCGGCAGAGGGGCTTTTCCCGGTGTTGTTCAGCGTGCAAGCTGGCAATGGGCAAAGATGGATGCACGAGCAGCGCGGGACTGTCGTTGTTAAAGGACAGGCGCAAAGTGTTCTGGGGCGATTCTTTCGCCATGCCTTATCGGTCCTTTTGCATGAGACCGGGTTATAAATATACCATCGGTTGATCCCCGGCTTGTAAAAATTAACTAAAACGCCTTTCATTTCAGTAGGTTAAAAAAGTTCTTGCAATAAAGAACAAATCCGGTACATATGCAGGCGTGTTCTGTTTTTGTTCGATTGGTTGCTTTCGATCAATCCATGTGAAATAAGGAGTTAAGAATCATGGCACAAGCCAAGTTGAAACTGGTAGAGAATTCTTCAATGGATAAACAAAAAGCACTGGATGCCGCGCTGGGGCAGATTGAACGGGCATTTGGCAAGGGCTCGGTTATGAAGCTGGGGCAAAACCCGGCAGAAAAACTTGCAGCGGTCTCAACCGGTTCGATCGGGCTTGATGTGGCACTGGGAATTGGCGGTCTGCCGCGTGGCCGGGTGATTGAGATTTATGGCCCTGAATCATCGGGCAAGACAACGCTTACCCTGCATATCATTGCCGAAGCACAGAAAAAGGGTGGTATTTGTGCCTTTATTGATGCCGAGCATGCACTTGATCCGGACTATGCTAAAAAACTCGGGGTCGATGTTGACGAGATGCTGATCTCGCAACCGGATACGGGTGAACAGGCGCTGGAAATTGCCGATACGCTGGTGCGCTCAGGTGCTGTTGATGTGCTGGTTGTTGATTCTGTTGCGGCGTTGACGCCACGGGCCGAACTTGAAGGTGAAATGGGCGACAGTCTGCCTGGTTTGCAGGCGCGGCTGATGAGTCAGGCCTTGCGTAAGCTGACAGCGTCGATTTCAAAATCCGGGACCATGGTGGTATTTATCAATCAGATCCGGATGAAAATCGGGGTGATGTTTGGTTCGCCTGAAACAACAACCGGTGGTAATGCGCTGAAGTTTTATTCTTCCGTCCGGCTCGATATTCGCCGTATCGGTTCGCTGAAAGACCGTGATGAGGTTGTTGGTAATCATACCCGGGTCAAGGTGGTGAAAAACAAGGTGGCACCACCGTTCAAACAGGTTGAATTTGACATCATGTATGGTGAGGGGATTTCCAAAACTGGCGAAATTCTTGATATGGGCGTTGACAAGGGGATTGTTGAAAAAGCCGGATCCTGGTTCTCCTATGAGGGAGAGCGGCTTGGTCAGGGGCGTGAAAATGCCAAACGGTTTTTGATTGAAAACCCTGATGTTGCCGAGGAAATTGAATATAAGATACGGGTCAGTGCCGGTTTGTTGCCGGATGAAGCCGATGGCGGGCCTGATTTGAGCGCGGATGTTGCCAGCTAAATCTTTTTGATTTGTTCAAGAAACTGCCCGTCAAATATTAAATGCACAGCGGCATCTCCTTATCGATCAGGAGGTGCCGTTTTTTGTAGGTTGCCGTTGCGCGCCGTTTGTCTTATCAAGCTGGATGAAAACCAGCTAAATATGTAGTGAAGGCATAAGAAAACATGACCGGCGTAAATGAAATTCGATCAACCTTTTTGGATTACTTTGCCAAAAATGATCACGAGGTTGTTGCCTCAGGTCCACTGGTGCCGCGCAATGACCCGACCTTGATGTTTGCCAATGCCGGTATGAACCAGTTCAAGGATGTGTTCATCGGCAAAGAAACCCGCCCTTATCAGCGTGCGGTCACCTCGCAAAAATGCGTGCGGGCAGGGGGCAAACATAATGACCTCGATAATGTCGGCTATACGGCACGCCATCATACATTCTTTGAAATGCTGGGGAATTTCTCATTTGGTGATTATTTCAAGGATGTGGCTATTGAACTGGCGTGGAACCTGATTACCAGGGAATACGGTCTGAACAAGGATAAACTGCTGGTGACGGTTTATCATACCGATGATCAGGCTTTCGATTTGTGGAAAAAAATCGCCGGATTGCCGGATTCGAAAATCATCCGTATTCCGACCCATGATAATTTTTGGTCGATGGGTGATGTTGGACCGTGCGGACCGTGTTCGGAAATTTTCTATGATCACGGTGACCATATTCCAGGTGGTCCTCCCGGTTCACCGGATGAAGATGGTGACCGGTTTATTGAAATCTGGAATCTGGTGTTCATGCAATATGAGCAAAAGACAATTGATCAGCGAATTGATCTGCCCAAACCTTCCATTGATACCGGCATGGGGCTGGAGCGTTTGGCAGCTTTGCTGCAGGGCACCCATGACAATTACGAGACGGATCTGTTTACCTCACTGATTGCGGCCATTGTGGATGAAACCGGGGTTGAAGCTGAGGGCAGCCACAAGGCGTCCAACCGGGTGATTGCCGATCATTTGCGCGCGTCTTCATTCCTTATTGCTGATGGTGTTTTGCCATCGAACGAAGGCCGTGGTTATGTTTTGCGCCGTATCATGCGTCGGGCCATGCGCCATATTGAACTTTTGGGTGTTAAAGAGCCGATGATGTGGAAGCTGTTCCCGGCGCTTGAGCGCGAAATGGGGCAGGCTTACCCGCAATTGGGGCAGGCTGGCGAGTTGATTACCGAAACCCTGCGCGGTGAAGAGATACGCTTTCGCAAAACCCTCAAGCGTGGCCTGAAAATGCTGGGCGATGAATCAAGTGATCTTAAGGCCGGTGACAAATTTTCAGGTGTTGTCGCCTTTAAACTCTATGACACCTATGGCTTCCCACTTGATTTGACCCAGGATGCCTTACGGGCGCGTGATATTGAGGTTGATATAGAGGCGTTTAATGCGGCGATGAACCAGCAAAAGGCAACCGCGCGGGCAGCGTGGGCCGGTTCTGGAGAAGCTGCAACCGATGAAATCTGGTATGATCTGAAAGAAGATGTCGGGGCAACGGACTTTCTTGGTTATGACAGCGAAAAAGCCGAAGCGGTTATTGCTGCCATTGTGCGTGATGGTGAAAGAACCGACACGCTGGCTGAGGGTGATGAAGCGGTTATCATTACCAACCAGACGCCGTTTTATGGCGAGTCAGGTGGTCAGGTCGGTGATCAGGGCATAATTCGTTCGCAGGATAATGTTTTCAGGGTGATCAATACCCAGAAAAAACTTGATAATCTTTTCATTCATTCAGGGCTTGTTGAAAAGGGAAAATTTTCAGTCAGTGACAATGTGGAGATGGAGGTTGATCACAGGTTTAGATCAGGCGCGCGTCAGCATCATTCAGCAACCCACCTTTTACATGAAGCCTTGCGCATGGTGCTGGGAAGTCATGTTGCGCAAAAAGGTTCACTGGTTGAGCCTGATCGGTTGCGGTTTGATTTCTCACATCCAAAATCGATCAGCCGTGAGGAACTTGCCAGTGTAGAAGAGATCGCCAACAAGGTTGTTGCGCAAAATGATGCGGTTACCACCCGGCTGATGGGCGTCGATGAGGCTGTGGAAGCCGGGGCGATGGCGCTGTTTGGTGAAAAATACGGTGAAGAAGTCCGGGTTGTGACCATGGGCAAAGGGTTGCCGGAACAAGATGGCAAGGCGAATTACTCACTGGAACTTTGTGGCGGTACCCATGTGGCGCGAACAGGGGATATCGGATTGATCAAGGTCAGTTCTGAATCAGCTTCATCATCCGGTGTTCGCCGGTTAGAGGCTTTGGCCGGTGATGCAGCGCGGCGCTATTATGAAACCAGAGACCAGCAATTAAAAGATGTTGCAGACCGGTTGAAAGTTGCACCGGCCAAGGTGACCGAGCGGGTGGAGAACCTGTTGGAAGAGCGCAAAAAACTTGAACAGGAACTGGGACAGGCACGCAAAAAACTGGCCCTGGGTGGTGGTGGAAGCGATGATGGCGGTGAGGTGGAAACGATTGCCGGTTGTCAATTCATGGGCCGGGTGCTTGACGGGATTGCACCGAAAGAACTGCGCGGCATGATGGATGATGCCAAACAGAAGCTCAAGTCAGGCGTCATTGTTCTGGTGGCTGTCAATGATGGCAAAGCCGGTGTATCGGTTGGGGTGACTGACGATCTGACAGACAGCCATAATGCGGTTGAACTGGTCAGGGTGGCAGCACAGACTGTAGGTGGCAAGGGCGGTGGTGGTCGTGCCGATATGGCCCAGGCCGGTGGCCCTGATGGTTCAAAGGCTGAATCAGCCATACAAGCTGTTCGTGATGCCCTTGGCAAATAAAGGCAGCGGTAAAATCTGACTGAACAACTGAAGTGAGCAGACCGCTGCCGCCGATCAGGCAGCAACGGTCTGAACGCTGATATGATTAACCCATAGCTTTTTGTAGATTGGCATCGATTTTATCGAGGAAGCCTTGTGTTGACTGCCACTTTTGTTCCGGGCCAACCAGAATGGCAAGGTCTTTGGTCATGTCACCGGATTCGATGGTTTCAATCACTGTTTGCTCCAGCGTGTTGGCAAAGCGGACCAGTTCTTCGTTGTCATCTAGTTTGCCGCGATGGGCCAGACCACGTGTCCAGGCAAAAATCGAAGCAGTGGAGTTGGTCGAGGTTTCCTTGCCTTCCTGATGCAGGCGATAATGGCGGGTAACGGTGCCGTGGGCCGCCTCTGCCTCCATGGTGATGCCATCCGGGGTCATCAACACCGAGGTCATCAGACCGAGGGAGCCAAAGCCTTGCGCGACAATGTCAGACTGAACATCGCCATCATAGTTCTTGCAAGCCCAGACATAACCGCCGGACCATTTAAGGGCTGAAGCCACCATATCGTCAATCAAACGGTGCTCATAAATCAGGCCTGCTTCATCAAACCGGACTTTGAATTCGTCGTCAAAAACCTGCTGGAAGATGTCCTTGAACTGACCATCATAAGCTTTCAGAATGGTGTTTTTGGTGGACAGATAAACCGGATATCCAAGTTTGAGACCATAGTTGAACGAAGCGCGGGCAAAATCGCGGATCGAATCATCAAGGTTATACATGGCCATGGCAACACCGGAAGAAGGTGACTGAAAGACTTCCTTTTCAATCACCTGGCCATCGTCGCCCTCAAATTTAACGGTCAGCTTGCCAGCGCCGGGAAAACGGAAATCGGTGGCGCGGTACTGATCGCCAAAAGCATGACGACCGACAACAATCGGCTGGGTCCAGCCGGGAACGAGGCGCGGCACGTTGGAACAAATGATCGGGGCGCGGAAAATCACACCGCCCAAAATATTACGGATGGTGCCGTTGGGCGAGCGCCACATCTGTTTGAGGCCAAATTCTTCAACCCGGTCTTCATCGGGCGTAATGGTGGCGCATTTGACACCAACACCATATTTTTTAATGGCGTTTGCCGCATCAATGGTGATCTGATCGTCAGTGCGGTCGCGTTCCTCAATGCCAAGGTCATAGTAATGCAGGTCGATATCAAGATAGGGGTGGATCAGCTTTTCCTTAATAAATTGCCAGATGATCCGTGTCATTTCATCGCCATCCAGTTCAACAACCGGGTTTTTGACCTTAATCTTGCTCATGAGGGGGAGTGCCTTTCAAACTGAGGTATTGCAAATGCAGATTGTGACTTATCGCCCGAGTGTGTAGCAGAGGCTCGCGCATTGATCAAACCCCCCATTTGGCTTATGCAATTGGAGTGTTTCCGGTCAAGCCGGAACCACTCCAGTTTGATTGCGCTCACGCAAATTGCGCTGTGCGCAATGCTCCGCGAGGGTGGCACAGTAATGCCGGGGCAGCGCTTGCTGCCCTGATAGAGTATTTAAACGAGTCAGGATAAAAATTGAGTTTGGTATCTAAAATGTCCAAAACACCCAGCGTCATCTTGGTTAATCCGCAGCTTGGCGAGAACATTGGAACAGCAGCGCGGGCTATGGCCAATTTTGGTCTGTCGGATTTGCGGGTGTTTGATCCGCGCGATGGCTGGCCCAATGAACGGGCCCATGCGGCGGCGGCAAAAGGGGAGTGGATTGTTGATAAGGCAAGTGTCCATGATCAACTGGATGAGGCGCTGGCTGATTTGAACTATGTCTATGCGACAACAGCGCGACCGCGCGACATGATAAAGCCGGTCATGAGCCCTGATCAGGCCAGTGCTGATATGCATGCGCGAATCGCGACGGGGCAAAAAGTCGGGGTGATGTTCGGGCGCGAGCGCTGGGGTTTGCGCAATGACGAGATTGCACTGGCCGATGTGGCGGTGATGGCACCGGTCGATCCGTCTCATGCCTCGCTCAATATTGCCCAGGCGGTTTTACTGATTGGCTATGAGTGGTATAAGCCACAGGCGCGTTCAATGGGTATGGGAACACTGGAAGCTGGACCGGAAGTCGCTACGGGGTTAAAAATGCCCGAAACACGCCCGGCAACCAAAGACGAACTGGTTGCGATGTTTGAACACCTCGAACTGGAGCTTGATGAGGCTGGGTTTTTTAAAACCAGCGAGGTTCGGCCAAGAATGAAAACCAATTTGCGCAATATGCTGGGGCGGGCTGAACTGACCGAGCAGGAAGTCAGAACAATGCGCGGGGTTATCGCTTCCCTTAGCCGGGCTCGTAAAAAGCGAAGTGATAAATAATGAATAGAAAAGCCCGCATACTGGTTTTTGATTCCGGGCTGGGCGGTTTGAGCGTGGCAAAGGCTTTGCGGGAAATTGCCCCTGAAGCCGAACTCGCCTATGCGGCAGACAATGCAGCTTTTCCCTATGGCAACTGGAATGAAGGTGAACTGGTTGAACGGATGGTCGCGGTGATGGAAAAGCTGATTGCGCGCACCCAGCCTGATGTTGTTGTTATTGCCTGCAATACAGCCAGCACCATTGGCCTTGAAACCTTGCGACACCGGTTTGATGTGCCATTTGTTGGCACGGTGCCAGCGATTAAGCCGGCAGCGAATATGACAAAATCGGGGCTTATCAGTGTGTTGGCAACACCGGGGACGGTGAACCGGGAATATACCAGGGCACTGATGGAAACCTATGCATTTCATTGCGAAGTGAAATTACACGGGGCGGAAAACTTGGCCCGCATGGCCGAGGAGAAACTGACCGGCAAGGCGGTTGATCTGGCTGTCTTGAGAGACGAAATAGCGCCGATTTTTGTTGAGGATGAAAAGGGTCGAACTGATGTTGTAGTGCTGGGTTGCACTCATTATCCGCTGTTGCTGGAGGAGTTGCAGCAGGTGGCCCCCTGGCCGGTGAGCTTTATTGACCCGGCCCCGGCGATTGCGCAGCAGGCGTTGCGGATGGTGAGGCAAAGCGGGTTTGAAAACAGTGATGCTTCAGGTGACATTGCCAATCGGGTGCTGCTGACGGGTGATGAACACGAGAGCGGTATGATGCTGTCTGCGCTGGCTGATTTTGGGTTTGACAAGCAGGCTGAAAAGCCCTAGAAACCGCGCCATCGCAATTGCTTTATAGCATTTGCGTGTATCTGCTTGCCTGTGGGGCTATGATTTTTCTTCATAATTGAAATGTGAAGCGTTGGATCTGCACCCTGTCAGCCATTGAGAGATGGTTCAGGAGGGTAAGTTTTATTTGCGGGAGTCATGCCCCGCGCCTTGGCATTCGTGCCATTTTTATTGGAGACTATTATGGGCAAACGCTTAAATTCTAAATATAAAATTGACCGCCGTCTTGGCGAAAATATCTGGGGTCGTCCAAAGAGCCCGGTTAACCACCGTGAATATGGCCCAGGTCAGCACGGCCAGCGCCGCAAGGGCAAGCCTTCTGACTTTGGTATTCAGTTGCGTGCCAAGCAAAAACTTAAAGGCTATTATGGCAATATTGGTGAGAAACAATTCCGGGCGATTTTTAAAGAAGCTGTGCGGGTTAAAGGCAATACGGCTGAAAACCTGATTGCGATTCTTGAATCACGTCTTGATGCGGTTGTCTACCGGGCCAAATTTGTGCCGACGGTCTTTGCTGCTCGTCAATTTGTCAATCACGGCCATATTAAAGTGAACGGTCGCCGGGTTAACATTCCCAGCTATCGGGTTAAAGTTGGTGATGTGATTGAAGTGCGTGAAAAATCACGCGAGTTACCACTGGTGCTTGAAGCCACACAACTGGCTGAACGCGATGTGCCTGACTATTACGAAGTCGATCACAAGAAAATGACCGCAACAATGAACCGCGTTCCCGGTTTGTCTGATGTGCCATATCCAACAATGATGGAACCAAATCTGGTCGTCGAATTTTACTCAAGCTAATTGAGTGTCAGCTCCATTTATAACGAATTTTAAAACCCCGGCAGTGTCCGGGGTTTTTTATTTTATTTCACTGGTGGCTAATCGAACGCT
>Ga0316189_10005596_pt1 | contig 12050 bp, 11 predicted proteins | sample LowCovwburrow_MG_FD_204930 | JGI IMG/M metagenome (GOLD analysis project Ga0316189, IMG submission 204930) | Coastal sediment microbial communities from Maine, United States - Lowes Cove worm burrow | ecosystem: Environmental > Aquatic > Marine > Coastal > Sediment | place: USA: Maine... | reverse complement strand
CCTGCATCAGCGCAGCCGCCTCGAAGCAGCCCCGCGTGGGGTCGATGCTGCAGGTGCGCTGGTAGTTGAGGGCGGCCTCGGAGAAGGACGCGTCGGGCCATGCGCGGCGCGCGTGGAGCTCAGCGAGCTCGAAGCAGCCGGTGCGCGCGTCGAGCTTGCAGGCACGCTCGTAGGACGCGGCGGCCGACTCGATGTCGGCGCGGCGCTTCGACCGCTCGGCCAGGGCGCCTGCGGAGACGCATCCCGAGGAGAGGTTGGCTTTGCAGGCCTTCCGATACAGCTCGGCTGCCTTCACCGGGTCCTTCCGGTCGCGCTCGAGCCCCTTGCCCTCCTCGTAAGCGCGGCCCAGCGCGCGGCAGGCAGCGGCCAGCGGGTCCGCCTCGTCTTCGCTGACGGCATCGAGGTCGACCAGGTTGCAGGCGTTCGTGAACAGCTCGACCGCGCGCCCTGGCTCGGGTTCGATGCCGATGCCTTGCTGGGGCGCGTACACAAGGACGCCCAGGTCGATGCAGGCAGTCTGTTCGCCGCCCTTGCAGGCGATCTCGAACAGCTCGGTGGCCCGGTGGATGTCCTTGGGGCCGCCTTTCGCGTCGCGCACGAGCCCACCGAGTTCGTTGCACGCTTGCGGGTGGTGCGTCGTCATGCAGGCGTTGGAGAACGCGCGCCGTGCGTCTGAGAAGCGGGGACGCGCCGCCTCCGCCGCAGCGTGTCCGTCGCGGTAGCAGGCCTCCATGTTGCCTCCTTCGCACGTCTTGAGCGCCTCTGCTGCTGAGTTGTCGCACCCGAAGAGGGCGAAGGTCAGCGGGAGGGCGAGGAGGCTCATTGGTAGGCTCCGGGATGTGGGATCAAGGACAACTACAGGATACCAGTAGGGAATGTTTGGGCAGGACGGTCCGGGTTTCGGCGAGCTGTGGCGGCAGGCGATGTCGTCTACGCGAGCCGGCTACGACCTGCTGGCGCCCAAGTTTGACGCCACTCCGTTTCGGACGCCCGACGCTCTGCTCGAGGCGGTTGCGGGGCACCTGCGCGCGGGGCCGCGGATCGGCAGCCTGCTCGATGTCTGCTGTGGGACGGGGGCCGCGGTCGGCCACCTGGGGGGTCTGGCGGAGCGCGCCGTGGGGCTGGACTTCAGCCCCGGCATGCTCTCGGAGGCCCGACGGCGGCTCGGAGATGACCCGGTGGAGTTGGTGCTGGGCGACGCGATGGCGCTCCCGTACGAGGCGGAGTTCGACTTGATCACCAGCTTCGGCGCGTTCGGGCACATCCAGCCGCCCCAGCAGGCCGAGTTCCTGCGGGGCGTGCGCCGCGCGCTGAAGCCGGGCGGGCGGTTTGTGTTCGTCACGGCGCCTCCCCCGGGCCTCACGCGGCCAGCGTTCTGGGTCTATCGAGGGTTCAACGCGGCGATGCATGTGCGGAACTGGCTGGTCGACCCGCCGTTCATGATGTTCTACTTCAACTTCATGCTCCCCGATGCGCTGGCGCGACTGATCGAAGCGGGCTTTCGGACCGAGACGATTCCGCTCGGCTTTGCGCCGCGGCCTGCCCTGCAGCTCGTGATCGGCCACCGGGAGGCCGATGATGCAGCGCGGTAGGTGGCCCCTGGGTCTGCTGCTGTGGCTCGCTGCCTGCCGCGGTCGTGAAGCGACCCATGGGGTGGTGTTGGAGCCGGGCCCCCGGGTAGTCTGCGACGCACCGGAAGAACGCTCCACGGTCGGCCCAATGGAGACCACGATGCTGCGGGCGGAGGCGGCAAAGAAGGCGTGGATGTGGGGTGTGGGCGTGGTGGCCGGTGACTTTGATGGCGACAGCCATGCCGACCTGTTCCTCCCCGGCTTCTGGGAGTCCATGCTGTTCCTCGGTCGCGGTAACGGCCGCTTCGTCGAGGCCTCCGACCGGTTGCCGGAGGCGGGGATGTCCAGTGGCGCGGGGGGCGCCGCAGCCGACTACGACGGAGATGGGGACCTCGACATCCTGATGACCCGGTTTCTCGCCTCCGACGTGCTCCTGCGCAACGACGACGGCGTGTTCGTGGACGTCTCAGCCTCTGCGGGTCTGTCGGCAGACACCGCCCGCACCGTGTCGGCCGCCTGGGGCGACCTGGATCAGGACGGCGACCTCGACCTGTTCATCGGCGGCTACGGCGAGATCGATGAGTCCGAGGACGACCCGCAGCACGCCACCTTCGCGCCGGCCGAAGCGTCGTACTTGTATGTGAACCAGGGCGACGGCACCCTCGTTGACCGCTCTGATGCGCTGCCTGCGGGCATCCACGATGGGTACACCTACACCGCTGCCTGGGTCGACCTGGACCGCGACGGCTGGCAGGACCTGTACCTGGTCAACGACTTTGGCGCGTCGTTCCCCAATCGGCTTCTGTGGAACCGCAGGGGCGTGCTGGTGCCCGACGATAACGCACACGGGCTCGACATCGCCACCACCGGCATGGGGCTCGGGGTTGGCGACATCAACGGCGATGAGCGGGACGACTTGGTGGTCTCTGCGTGGGATGGAAACCGGCTGATGGTCAGCGGCAGCGGCGGGCGGTGGTTCGACTGGAGCAGCGCGGCCGGGGTCCACAACGACCGGTCCCGCGGTCAGAAGATCGCCTGGGGCAACGAGCTGCTCGACATGAACAACGACGGCATCCTCGACGTGTTCATGACCTACGGTTGGCTCGATTCGACGTACCCGGCCGCCGAGCGGCAGCCCGACGCGCTGTACCTGGGGAGCGGCGACCAGGTGTTCGTCGATGACGCCCCTGCGTGGCACGTCCACCACCCCACGATCGGGCGTGGGTTTGTGGCGCACGACTTCAACGGCGACGGCTGGCTTGACTTGGTTCGCCGCGACGTGGCGGGGCCCACGCTGGTGTCGACCTCGCGGTGCGGGGACGCCGCGTGGCTGCGCGTCGCGCTGGCGCAGCCCGGCATGAACTCCGGTGCCGTGGGGGCCCGGATTACCGCGCACATCGGCGACCGGACGGTCTCCCGCGTGGTCTTCTCGGGCGGCACGAACCACGCGAGCAGCGGACCCCCCGAGGTCCACCTGGGGCTCGGCACGGAGGAGGAGGTGGACGACCTGGTGGTCGCCTGGCCGGACGGTCTGGTGTCCCATCTGGGACCGGTCGGGACGCGCCGTCGTCTCGACATACGGCGACGCGCTCTGTACTAGTCCCCGGGAGGCGTGGTGAGTCAGCGCTTGATCGGCCAGATGGCCAGCGGATGGACCACAAGGGAAGAGGACGGCTTCGTGCTGCACCTCGACACGCCCGGCGATGCACACCTGGCCTTCGCGGCGTCGGTGGCCACAGGGTTGTCCGCGCGACCGCGGCGTCTACAACCGCGCTTCTTGTACGATGCGGTGGGCTCCGAACTGTACGAGCAGATCACGGAACTCGACGAGTACTACCCAATGCGGACCGAGGATGCGATCCTGGCCCGCTTTGCGGCCGACATCGCTGCGGCGGCAGGAGCGTCCACGCTGGTCGAGCTGGGGTCCGGCTCCTCGACGAAGACGCGGCACCTGATCGAAGCGTGGCAGGCGCACGGGCCGGTTGCGTACGTGCCGATCGACGTCAGCCCGGCGGCGCTCGAAGGCGCCGGGGCCGACCTGCGGCAGCGCTACCCGGATCTGCACGTCGAGGGGGTCGCGGCGACCTTCGAGCGCGCCCTGCCGGTCGTCGCCGATCTGCACCCCAAGACGCTGTTGTTCCTGGGGTCCACACTGGGCAACTTCGAGCCCGACGAGGTGCAGTCTTTTCTGCGCGAGGTCGCCACCTCGCTCGCGCCCGGCGACTGCTTTGTCATGGGCATCGACCTGGACAAGGACCCGGCGGTGCTCGAGCCTGCCTACGCGGACAGCAAGGGCATCACCGAGCAGTTCATCGTCAACGTGTTCACCCGGATGAACCGCGAGCTCGGGTCCGGGTTCGACGCGGATGCGTTCTCGCTCAACTCCTACTACGACACCGAGCGGCGGCGGATCGAGATGTGGGCGCGTGTGCATCGCTCGCAGCGAGTGCACGTCGCGCCGCTGCACCGCAGCTTCTCCATCGCTGGCGGCGAGCGGATCCTCGTCGAGGTGTCGCGCAAGTTCCAGGTCGACCACATCGCCGCAGAGGCGGCGCGCTTCGACCTGCAGCTCGAGCAGACCTTCACGGACGAACGGGGCTGGTTCGCGGTGCTGCTGCTGCGGCGCATGTACGGCCCGGGCGGCCGCCTCGAGCGGGGTACGCACTCCCCCCGTCGCCCCGAGAGTGCCCCCGTCGACCAGTGGCGCTGGGTCCCGTCAGAGCCGTCCTGGGAGCTCGGAGCCGCGCCGGTCACGTGCGCCCAGTGGCAGGCGTTCTGCAAGGCCGGTGGGTACCAGGACGCTGGGCTGTGGACGGAGCAAGGCTGGGCCTGGCGGATCGCGAACGGGGTCACCGCGCCGCTCGAGTGGGACCACGATGAGCAGGGCCGGGTCTTCGTGCGCGGCGCCAACCTCGACCACCTCGAGCCCGTCGCCGGGGTCAGCTACCACGAGGCGGTGGCGTTCGCGGCGTTCAGCAAGGCGCGCCTGCCTACTGATGGCGAGTGGACCCGAGCTGCTGGGTGGGACCCCGAGCACGGGCGAGACCGCCGCTGGCCATGGGGCGACTCGCCGCCGGATCCGAGGCGGGTCAACGCGGGGGGTGGTCTCAGCACGCCCATGGCGGTGGGCTCCTACCCAGACTCCGGCTCGTTCTTCGGGCACCAGCAGCTGCTGGGCGACGTGTGGGAGTGGGTGGTGGGAGCGGACGCCCCGATGCTCGCCGGCGGGGCGTTCGACACCCCGCTGTCGGCGCTCAGCTGCTCGCTTCGCCGGGAGGCTGACCCCGGTCTGCGCGACGCCACGGTCGGGCTGCGGCTGGCGCGCGGATGATGGTGGATGCCGCGGTCACGGATGTGGTGCTAGCCACTACTTGCCTGGGCTTCGGACTGAGGCTGCTCCGGGCGCCTCCCGGTGCGGCGATCGGTGGCATCGGGATGTTGCTCGTGGGGATCGCGGCGATGTTCGGGTCGGCGCGGTACGGCTTCGCGGCGTCGCTCGCCCCGGCCCACGAGGGCGTCGGACGGCTCGCGGGGATGGTCGGCATTCCGCTCATCGGCGTGGGCTGGGGGACCCAGGTGTTCGCCCCGCAGTGGGCCAACGCGCTGCGCGCCCCTGCGTTTGTGATCCTGCTCATCGCCGCCGTCGCGCTCATCGCTGTGGACCCCTACCAGACGTTGATCGCCAGCGTGGGGATCACGCTGGTGATCCTCGCCGCTCTGTCTGCGATGCGCACCGCTCCGCGCGCCGCCGGGCTGGGCCTGCTCGGCGCCTTGGGAGCCCTGGTGGCCGGGCTGGCAGTGGACGGTGACAGCTCCGTTGGGCCGATGCGCCGCATCGCCTGGTTCCATCTGTTGTTCGCCGCCTCGATGGCGCTGCTCGCGGTGGGCCTGGTCGGCGTGTCAGAGGACCAGTCGGGCGCCGAGTCCGATCCCTGATCGGTTGTCGAGCTCACCCGGGGACAGCGCGAACCACTGGCCGTAGGCGTGCACCCGGCGGGTGAGCTTGTAGCCGACCGTGAGCTCCTGCTCGGTGAGCAGATCGTCGATCGGACCGGCGCCGATCCCGGCGAGCCAGCGGTAGCTGGCGAACAGCCGCTTGAAGTCGACGGCCACGCTCACCTCCGTGCCGGCCATCGGTGCGGCGTACAGGATGGCCCGGTCGGCGCCGCGGTCCCACTCGCCAGCGGTGCCCAGCCACAGGCCGAGGGTCACGTCCCAGTTGCCGCCCCCCAGGACATCGATGCCGGCGCCAGCACGGCCGGTCCACAACACATCCGAGAGGGGCAGATAGCGGAGCTCGGCATGCAGGTACGCGTCGCGCGGGCCGGTGATCTTGCCCGAGAGATGGTGCGCGGGGGCCTCGGGGGTGAACTGCATCCCGTAGTCGAGCCAGACGGCATCCCTGTGGCGCTGCTGCCTGGAGACGTCCGCCTGGGGAGGGGGCTCATCGTGCGCCGGCTCGTCGTGCGACACGTGGTGATGCGGTGCGTCCACCTCGACTCCGATGATGTCGTTCGCAGAAGCGGGCTGGGCGAGCAGAGCCAGGCTGGTGAGTGTCACGCGGTCCTCCGTTCAACTTCTGGAGTACCGACACCGCTGCGGCGCCCGACCGCTACCGCTCATCGACCCAGGTGGACGCCCAAGCCGACGGCGCTGGTGATCCCCTTCCACAGGCCGTCGTTCTCCCAGCGGCCCTCGACCTCCGCGAAGTAGCGGGGAACGACGTAGTAGCGCAGCCCTGCGCCCGCTCCGAACACTGCGCGGGTCACGAGGGCGTCGTTGTCGAATGGACCGCGCCCATGGCGGACGCCGAGCGCCACGAGTGCGTGCGGTCGGAATCGCTCGCCCTCTGTGACGAGCATGACTCGAGACCCGGCGTGCGCGTCCCAGGCGCCCTCGGGCCCCGGCGTGATCCCGAGCCGATCGACGCCGATAGACACGCCGCTTCGGAGCATCAGGTCGCCCGACAAGCCGAAGTGGCTGGGCCACTGGCGTCCGCCGAACGCACCGCTGAAGGAGACCGTTCCGCCCAGCGACGGGCGATGGGACTCGTTGCGGCTGACGTTGTAGGTGGCGTCCGCGATGCTCGCGCCCCACGCCGCGGCACCCAGCGCTGGCCAGAACCCCGGACCCAGCTCCTCCTTGCCCGGAGCGAGGATCACGCCCGCCAGCAGGGAGCTGGTCACGGCGAAGTAGCCCACGCCCTTCCAGAGCTGGCCGTTGTACAGCTGCCCCGCGCCCGGGATCACCAGCGACGCACCGCCGGCGACCACCGGAGACGAGCCGAGGCCGTTGCGGCGCTCATACGTGATGCTCTCGGAGATCAACTCGGTGATGCGCGGATCTCCGCCGCGCGCCAAGCCAAACTCGATCACTGGCGTGCCCCACTCGGTGAGGTTGGCTTCCCCGCCGTCGTTCAGACCGAAGATCGCCTCGTAGGTGGCGTCTTCGAAGCGACGGCGCACCAGATAGCGTCCGGCGGGCACCGCGATGACCATGCTGCGGTCCGATCGCTTGTAGAACTCGGCGAGCTGGGCCTTGTCGGGCAAGCGGTACACCGCGATCTGCCCCGCGTCGCCCTCGCGAAGCACCAGCGCAGCGGTGGCGTTGCGGACGTCAGTGAGCCCGATCTCGCCGGCGCCTGAGAGCTGGTAGTCGAAGTGGGGGTGCTGCGCGCCGGCCCCCGTGCGCCCCGTGATCTCGACCACCCGCTCCGACGTGTACTGGTACAGCTCCTGCAGATCGATGACGAGGTCGCCGGTGTCGGCTGCGCCGCGCATGCCCGAGAGGAGGTAGTGGGTGAAGAACCCGCCGCGGAGCCGCTCGGACTCCTGGGCCAGCTCGTCGGGCGCGCTCGCGGTGAGCCAGGCCTCGCCCTCGATGGCGGTGCCGCCGAGCCCAAAGAGGGGCTCGGTGATCTGGGCACCCTTCAGGCGCGTGATCGTCCCCGACCGGCACGAGTCCAGGATGCCGAGGCGCACGTCGCTGCCGATGACGCGCAGGTCGTGCTTGAGGGTCTCGAAGAAGTAGCGGTCGTCGCCGAGTCGGAGCCCCGCACCGTCGGCGTGGCCCGAGTAGTAGAACAGGAACAGGTCCTCGTCGAAGGTGTCTGCGACCTTCGCGTGCTCGGCCAGGGCGCGCCGGAGGTCCTCCTGCGACGGACGGTACAGCACGGTGACCAGCTCCTCGTCGAAGCCGCCGAGCTCGACGAGTACCGTCGCGATCCGCTCGGCGTCGGCCTCGGCGTAGCTGAGCGCCTCGAGCACCCCGCCTCCGTCATTCGCACCGATCACGAGCGCATGGCGGACCTGGCCCGCCCGCGCATCTGCGGAGAAGAGTGCGGCAGCGGTGAGCAGTGAGGCGATCAGTCTCGAACCCGCTTGGCGAGTGCAGTGCGCACCCGCGTGACGCCAGGGACGTCGCGACGGACGGCCGCCTTCACCGCCGCGTCGTCCAGCGGTCGCTCGGAGGTGAGCACAAACAGCTCCTGGGGGCCGGGCGCATCGTCGAGCACCAGCCCGAACGGTGCGCTCTGCAGTCCGTCCGTCCCGCCCGGGAAGCTGCCGTACACCTCCACCAGCCCCCGCCCGTCGCGTCCGGCGAGCGCGATGAACGGGGCGTCGGTCGCGTCGACCTTGAGCTGGACTCGGTCTCCCGCCTGTAGTGCTTCGCCGGGTCGCAGGAGGCGCGGGCCTTGGCCCAGGTCGACCCAGACCTCGATCGCCGGCAGCTCGCCCTTGAACTGGGTCTGCGGCGTGCCGGAGGGCACGGTGTCCACGGGTCGAACGAGCAGCAGCGCGATCGCCGCCGCGGCGAGCAAGCCCAGGGGGAACCAGATGCTGCGCAACAGGGGGCGGGACACCGGCGCGCCGCGGCGCAGTGCGGGGGGCACCTGCCGCATCGAGAACGCGGTCCGGTCGCGTTCCTGCACCGCCAGGCGCTCGCTGCACAGCGCGCACTGCTGCAGGTGCTCCGCCGCGTGCGCGCGCTCGGAATCAGACAGCTCCCCGTAGCGCAGCTTGTGCAGTGCCAGTGTCGACAAGTGGGGGCTCATGGCTCCTCCATCCACCCGGGCATGCGGGTTCGGACGCGCACGCGGAACTTCGAGATGCGTTTGCGGACCGCGCCGCCGCTGATGCCAATGATGTCCCCCGCCTCTTGGTGGGTCATGCCGTCGACGAAGTGGTAGACGACGCAGGCGACGGTGCGGTCCTCTTCGTCGGCCAGCAACAGGTCGAGCAGCTGCCGGACCTCCACGTCGCTGCGCAGTGTGTCGTTGGCCTGCTGCACCGGAAGCTCCTCCACGAGGTCCTCCCGGCGGCGCTTCCGGGTCCGGATTCGGTTCAGGCAGGTGGTCGTGGTGATCTTGAACAGGTACGTCGACGGGCTCGCCTCGCCGCGGAACGCCGCGGCGTAGCGCATGAGGCGGATGAACACGTCCTGGCTGACCTCGGCGGCGTCTGCGTCGTTGCCGAGCAGCGTGCGGCACCGGCCGTATACCAGGTCGCCGTAGCGGCGGTACATCGCCTCGATGTCGAGGACAGCGGGCTGGGTGCGCGCGGGGGCGGGCGTCTCGTGGTGGGTGGTGGCCAAGGCGGGCGCGTAGTGATGGAATGGCACGTGGACTACGGGGCCCCCGTGTCTGTCGGGGCCGCCGTGTCTATCGTGGCCGTGGTGTCGTCGGCTGGCGGCAGGATCAGAAACGGCTCCGCCAGGAGCCATGCGGCGCCGCTGGTGGTCTGGATGAGGACGTCCACCTGGCCGGGCGTGGCCTCGGCGGCCACCTCGATCAGGAGGACGACCTCGTCGGGCCGCGCGACCATGTCGGTCACGAGCACGTCCCGCGTGAAGTCGACGCTGGCCACGTTCTCGAGGTTGAGCGTGGAGTCGCCGTGCTGCAGCACTGTGAGCAACGTCGCGCCGGCAGGCGCCTCGCCCACGGTCAACAGCAGATCGGCAGCGACATCAGGATCAGGCGTGGTGGGGCTTGCCCCGGTGGGCTCGTCCACCCCCGTGGTGGCGGGCGGGCAGTCCGCGTCCTCGTCGCACCAGCGGACCCGCTCCTCGTAGATGATGCAGCTCTGAAGCGTCGCCCCGAGCACGGCGATGGCCGCTAACGTTCGCATAGGTCCTCCGGCGTGGATCTTCTCCACCCCTATCAGACACCTCTGCGGACTCGAACCGCTACCGCGGTCGTGGCTTGTTCAGGTCGCCCCGAACCGGCACGCCGCTGATCTCGGCAGGCGCGGGCGCCTCCTCGTGCTGCACCTCGGGCCCTGAAGTGGCGATCGCGATGACCACCGTGACGCCGACCCCCATGATCACGGCAAACGCCACCGCGGCCAGCGCGTAAGGAAGCCACTGCGGGATGTCGCGCGCCGCGACCGCCTCGCTCTGGGGTCTGCGGACGAACTGCCTGAGATCCGGGAGCACGTTCCCGGAGCCCCCGGCGAGCGCGTGGGGGACGGGCGGGGGCGTGCCGTGTGGGTCCATGACCTGTGAAGCGTCGGCGCTAGGGGTCTTCGGTTGGTTGGAGGGCTGTATCCCGAACATGTGTAGACGATATCTCGGGGCCGAGTCAGCACGAGTTTCTCCAGGGTTCCATTGTCGACGGGCCGATTTGGGTCGATCGGCGCCGCGCGGTGTCTTACGCTGGTCGGATGACGCTGCTCGCATGGTTCGCGCTCGCTGCGGTCGCGCAGGACGACGTCTCCTTCGAGGCGACGACCCAGGTTCAACTGGGGGATGGCGAGCCCAGCATCACGTTCTTGGGCCATGCCGTCGGCCGCATCGAGGTGCGGCTGGTCTGCGGGTCTACGCCGTACGCGCTGTCGGTGGAGATCAGACCGGGGTCACGGCACCCGCTGTCGCTCACCGGACTCGGGCGCGGCACGCACGTTTGCACCGGCGGGGTGGCGCTGCACAAGCCGGACGGCGCAGAGGGGGAGCTGTCTCTGAGCTTCCAGGTGCAGCTGCTCGATCCGCTGACGTGGTCCTTCTCGGTCCCGGACGTCGACTTGGTCGCGCGCACGTTGACCACGCACCCCAGCCGGCCGCTGACGGCAGCCACTGCCGAGCTGTTGGGGGCGGACGGGTCGGTCCTGCAGAGGGTGCAAGCCGATCTGACGGACGCCACGACGCCGCGCTTCTCGTGGAGCACGGACGAGGAGGTCGTGGTGTTGGTGGTCGTGGGGACCGACGCGGCGGGCATGCAAGGGCGGCTGGAGCTGTCCCCCTGGTCGTACGCCATCCCGCACGACGACGTGGTGTTCGCCTCAGGTCGGCACGACGTCGCGGCCGGCGAGCTGAGCAAGCTCGATCGCACGTGGTCGGAGGTCACTGCGGTGCTCGACAAGTATGGGTCGGTGGTCGACATCGAGCTGTACGTCGCGGGGTTCACCGACACGGTCGGGGCGCGCGATGCCAACCGGGCACTGTCGCAGCGCCGGGCGCGGGCGATCGCGGTGTGGTTCCGCCAGCGCGGCTTCACCGGGCCGGTCTGGTTTCAGGGCTTCGGCGAGACCGTCCTCGCGGTGGGGACGGCCGACGAGACTGCCGAGCCTCGCAACCGGCGCGCGCTGTACGTGCTCGCTGCGCAGGCGCCCGTGAGCGAGGCGCTGCCGGGGTCCGCTTGGGTGCCCCTGCAGTGAGCTGTGGGCGGTAGGCAACGGGTTATCGGTGCGGCGAGGAGCCGAGACGCATGAGCGAGCCGAACAGGGAGGAGCTGCAAGCGGTGTTGGATCGCCGGACGAGCGCGCTCGGTGCCATCGCGGCCGCAGCCAAGCTCGCGGCGGCCAGCTGGAGCGTCGGGCTGCCGATTGTCCTGGTGTACGGGTTGGTCGACGGCGGCCTCCAGATCGCTGTGGCACGGATGGCGCGGGAGATCGTCGGCGCGCCGGTGGCGACGAACGCGCTGGGCTTCCAGATCGCCATGGGCGTGTCCGTCCTTCTCGCGATCTACGGTGTATTGCAGTTCTTGAAACGACAATCGGCCACTCGAGAGAGCTGGTGGCCGGTCCTGTTCCTCGCTCCGGCGCTGATGGTCGCGCTCGCCTTGTTCCTCGCTCAGCAGCAGTCCGCGCGTCAGCTCGCGCCGATCATTGCGGGCTTCCCGATGATTGCGGTTGGGTTGGCGTGGGCGTCCTTCGGCGGCGCCGTGGCAGCGATCGGCTGGGTTCGATCGGCGGAGGCCGCCACGCGCGGTGCCAACGTCTCCTTGGCCGAGGCGGGCGAGGAGATGTTTCGCCGCGCGCTCGAAGTGTCCGGGCCGCACGGTGCGCGCGTGCAGGCGATCTCGCTCGGTGCCCAGGCGGCGCTGGTGCCCGGCATCTTCTACGCGCTGCAGCTCGCCTTCACTGACATGATCGCGGTGCTCGAGCCGGACAAGCCGGCGTTGAAGCGGTCCGGACAGCTGACGTGGGGAATGCGCGGGCGGCTGTTTCGGCTGCTGCTGGTGGTGATCTTGACCTTGAACGCCGC
>Ga0316189_10005595_pt1 | contig 12050 bp, 11 predicted proteins | sample LowCovwburrow_MG_FD_204930 | JGI IMG/M metagenome (GOLD analysis project Ga0316189, IMG submission 204930) | Coastal sediment microbial communities from Maine, United States - Lowes Cove worm burrow | ecosystem: Environmental > Aquatic > Marine > Coastal > Sediment | place: USA: Maine... | reverse complement strand
TCGATTCAGGGAAAGCGCTTGCCGCCAAGCAAGCTTATATAAGCGCTACACAAAGCGTCTAAAGACACCGTCCAGGTAAAACAAGACACCGTTAGGTAAAACAAGACACCGTCCAGGTAAAACAGATGCATCAAGTTATGTCCACGGGTTCAGATGTGCTCGATAAAATCATGGCCCACAAGGCCGAAGAAGTTGCGTATGCAAAACGACAGTTTTCATTGGCCGATGCCAAAGCAAAGGCAGGTGATGTCGGTGAGAGTCGAGGATTTGTAAACGCGCTAAGTTCCTCTTTGTCGGCAGGGCGTTCGGCAGTCATTGCTGAAGTTAAAAAAGCCAGTCCAAGTAAAGGTATTATTCGCCCCGATTTTCACCCCGCCAAGATTGCCGAGAGCTATCAAAAATACGGTGCCAGTTGTTTATCGGTGCTGACAGATGAGGAATTTTTCAAAGGCAGTGCTGACTATTTCGCTCAAGCGCGTGAGGCATGTACCTTACCCATGCTGCGCAAAGACTTCATACTCGATGAGTATCAAGTGTATGAATCCAAGGCGATGGAGGCCGATTGTATATTGCTAATCGTTGCGGCCTTAGAAGACGGCTTAATGCAAGATCTAAGCGGTCGGGCCCAAGAGCTGGGTTTGGATGTGCTGATCGAGGTGCATGATCAGCACGAACTTGAGCGAGGCCTTAAACTCGGTATGTCAATGATTGGCATCAATAACCGCAATTTACGAGATTTTAGTACCTCACTCAATACCACCATCGATTTGCTAGACTTAATGCCAGATGGCATTATCGTAGTAACCGAGAGCGGTATACACACAGAAGATGATGTTGGCTTGATGCGCGAGCATCACGTAAATAGTTTCTTGGTTGGCGAGGCTTTTATGCGCGCTCAAGACCCAGGTAAACGTCTGGCTGAATTATTTTTTTAACAAAATTTTTTATCAATAATTTTAACAAATAAAGTGGAATCAGGATTGATAACGCGATGAAAGTATCTGTAGAACTTCAACAAAACGTAAATTTCAAAGGCACCTCTGGTAGTGGCCACGAGATGATGATGGATGGTCCAGAAGAGTTCGGAGGTGAGAACCTCGGCGCCAGACCAATGGAGACTATGTTGATTGGCATGGGTGGCTGCGCCTCGTTCGATGTCGTGCATATTTTACGAAAACGTCGCTTGACAGTAGACAGCTGCATTGCTGACATTGAGGCAGAAAGAGCTGAAACCGAGCCTAAAGTGTTTACCAAAATTCATTTGCATTTCAAAATCAGCGGTGAAAAACTAAGCGACAAGGCCGTCGGATTGGCGGTTCAGCAATCAGCCGAAAAATATTGTTCAGCGTCAATTATGTTAGGCAAAACGGCCGACATTAGCCATTCATTTGAGATTATATAGTGACTTTATCAAGACCAACGCATGCAGGCATGCGACATGTTGCATTAAATGTATTAGACCTCCCACTCGTTGAATCATTCTATGTTGATTTGCTCGGCTTTGAGGTCGAATGGAGGCCCGATGAAGATAACGTCTATCTCTGTAGCGGGGTTGATAACTTAGCATTACATACAGTTGCTGATACCGGTTCTAAAGCGCAAGCCTTGGCGCATATCGGTATTATCGTTGACCTGATTGATCAGGTTGATCAGTGGTACGATTACCTAGCTGAAAATGGCGTTAAGATGCATAACCAAGCGAAAACACATCGCGATGGCGCTCGTAGTTTCTATTGCAGCGACCCTGAGGGTGTGGTGGTACAGGTTATTTTTCATCCGCCACTTTCTAAGGGATAGTAAATGTTTGGCGTTTGGAATCCTTCGGCTGAGCCTAGCCCAAGGATCTCAAACCCTCATCAGCGCCAAAATCAGCAGCAACAATCCCCGATAAAACACTGCACTCTCGCCTGTGTTACGGCTACAATGCACGGTTTATGCCTGAACATTGTTTAGGTTGGCCAACACCACAGTAGCAACCATTATGCAGCAAGAATACAAGCCGAACGAGATTGAAGTCAGTGTCCAAGCCAATTGGCAAAAGACGCAGCTCTTCAAAGCCGTCGAAGATAGTAGCAAAGAGAAGTTTTATTGCTTAGAGATGTTTCCGTATCCCTCAGGCAAGCTGCATATGGGGCATGTGCGTAATTACACTATTGGCGATGTTATTAGCCGCTATCAACGGTTGCTTGGTAAAAACGTATTGCACCCAATTGGTTGGGATTCTTTTGGCTTGCCGGCTGAGAATGCCGCGATCCAAAACAACACTGCTCCGGCGGCATGGACTGATGAGAATATCGCCGACATGCGCGGTCAGTTAAAGCGTTTGGGCTTTAGCTATGATTGGAGTCGTGAACTTGCTACCTGCAAGCCTGATTACTACAAATGGGAGCAATGGTTCTTCACTAAGCTGTATGAGCGAGGCTTAGTCTATAAAAAAGAATCTGAAGTGAATTGGGATCCAATTGACCAAACGGTGCTTGCTAATGAGCAAGTGATTGATGGACGTGGTTGGCGTTCTGGTGCCTTGGTTGAAAAGAAAAAAATCCCTCAATGGTTTATAAAAATCACCGACTATGCTGAAGAGCTTTTGAGCGGGCTAGATGACTTAGACGGTTGGCCTGATTCAGTTAAAACGATGCAACGCAATTGGATTGGCAAGTCGGTTGGCGCTGATGTTGAGTTTGCGGTTGAAGGGCATGATAACTTGCGAGTTTTTACGACTCGGCCAGATACGCTCATGGGCGTTACCTTTTTAGCCGTTGCGGCTGATCATCCATTGGCGATAAAGGCATCGGAGTCTAATCGTGAAATTGCTAGGTTTCGCAAGGAGTGTGGCCAAAGCTCGACCGCCGAAGCCGACATGGAAACGATGGAAAAACGCGGCATCAGCTTAGGCATTACTGCTAAGCACCCGATGACTGGTGATGCAGTTCCGGTGTGGTGTGCCAATTTCGTCTTGATGACCTACGGCACTGGTGCGGTGATGGCTGTGCCAGCTCATGATCAGCGTGACTACGAGTTCGCATCAAAATACGCGATTGATATCAAACCTGTGATTTGCCCTAGCGACGGCGAGTTAGATATCAGCCAAGCCGCTTATACCGAACAAGGTGTGCTCATCAATTCTGGTGAATTTGATGGTCAAGCATCAGATCAAGCAAAGGCCAACATTACTCAGTGGCTCGAGGAAAATAATCTTGGCAAGCAGCAAATTAATTACCGATTGCGTGACTGGGGTGTATCTCGGCAACGTTATTGGGGTTGCCCAATTCCATTTATCTACGATGCCGAGGGTAACGCCACTCCAGCGACCGAGTTTCCGGTTGAATTACCAACCGATGTGGTAATGGACGGCGTTGGCTCGCCAATTAAAAAAATGTCGTCCTTCATTGATACGGTACACCCGGTTACTGGTGAAGCAGCTCAGAGAGAAACCGATACCTTCGATACATTCTTTGAATCGTCTTGGTATTACGCGCGCTATTGTTGCCCTGGCTTGGACACTGACATGCTCGATAAACGGGCTGACTATTGGTTACCAGTTGATCAGTATGTTGGTGGCATCGAGCATGCCGTGATGCATCTCTTGTATGCGCGCTTTTTTCATAAATTGATGCGCGACGTCGGATTGATCGAATCCGATGAGCCGTTTACTCGCTTGCTGACGCAGGGAATGGTAACCGCAGAAACGTATTATCGTATCGCCGATGATGGTAAACGTAGTTTCTACAATCCTAAAGAAGTCGTCGTCGCTTTAGACGATAAAGGTAAGCCAGCGGGAGCGACGTTAATCGCCGATGGCCTAGCGGTGGAGTCTGGTGGTGTAGAGAAGATGTCGAAGTCTAAGAACAACGGCGTCGACCCACAAAGCATGATTGATAAATACGGCGCCGATACGGTGCGCTTGTTCACTATGTTTGCTGCTCCCCCAGAGCAATCATTAGAGTGGAATGATGATGCTATCGCAGGCGGTTCGCGCTTCTTACGTCGCGTCTGGGGTCTGTTCGATAAGCACAGTGATGTGCTGGTGAGTGTTAAACTCAAACCGATGATTACTAGCGAAAACGTCAACCTTGCCGATCTAAATTCAACTGCCAAGTCTCTGCGTTTAATAACACACACTATTATTCAGCGTGTTTTATTTGATTTTGAACGTCAGCAATTTAATACCGTTGTGGCGGCGGCGATGGAGCTAACCAACGCGGTCGAAAAGGCGGATTTCTCGGCTATGGATGGTCATGGTGATGCGATATTATCGGAAGCCTGTCATACGCTGGTTAAAATCCTTGCGCCGATTACGCCACACTTGTCTGAGCATTTATGGTCACTTTATGGTACTGAACAATCGTTAGAAGATAGCGGCTGGATTGCCATAGACGAGTCGGCGTTGGTCAAAGACGAAATAACTTACGTAGTGCAAGTTAATGGTAAGTTACGAGCCAAGCTTGAGGTCGCAGCAACGGCGGCTAAAGAAGAAGTTGAAGCTTTAGCGATGGCAGATGAGAATGTACTGCGCTTTATAGACGGGGTGACGGTGCGTAAAGTTATCGTCGTGCCGCAACGACTTGTCAATATTGTGGCGAATTAACTCCGCAACCATGCCCGCTTACGCTAAAATCCAATTGAAACGAATAAATACAAGGTCTGAAAATGGTTAATAACATTATACGCTCTGCACTTTTACTGGTACTTGCAGCCGCAATCTCTGCCTGCGGCTTCCATTTGCGCGGTAATATTCCACTCGATGACAACATAAAAAATATGTTTGTGAGTGCACCGGAAGGTCCTTTTAAAGATCAATTGGAGAGTGTCTTGATTGCATCGGGCGCACAGATCTCGGCGACCGATGGTGGTGCTGACGTACTTCTCGTCGTTACTAAGGCGGCGACCAACCGATCGGTCGGTACACTCGATGAACGAGGCAAGGCTAATAGCTACAATCTTAAATTTAGAGTGACCTACTCATTAAGTGACCCCACAGGGGCCAATATCAGGCCGTCTAGCACTTTAGTCGAGAGCCGACAGTATAATTTTGATCCTGAACGAGTGATTGAAAGCGAGGCCGAAGAAGCCGAGTTACAAGAGAGTATGGAGCAAGATATTTCTCTTCGTATTGTGCGCCAACTGTCATCTATTACCGATTACGTAGCGAAATAGGCATGACGTGCGAAAATCGAGTGTGTTGCTTGCCAAATAGCGCTCTGTCACAACTAAACTAATGCGCGTCACCCTAGAAGACGTAGCCCAACGTCTAAAAGAATGTGGGGCTGATTCGAATAAACCGTTACCGAAGGTAATTTTGCTCAATGGCAATGAACCATTATTAGTTGAAGAAGCGCTAGATGGGGTACGACAAGTACTTAAACACCAGGGTTTTGATGAACGACTTAAGTATCAACTTGAAACCGGTTTTGACTGGAATAAATTAACTGGGGTCGGCCAGGCGATGTCGCTATTTGCAGCGCGGCGAGTGATTGAGTTTCGAGTGCCTAAGGCACTCGGTGCGCCTGGCACTAAGGCGCTAACAGAATATTGTCAAAACCCACCCGAAGATGACATTTTGGTTGTGATGATGCCAGCGTTGGATAAACGCCAAAGAGCAGCTAAGTGGGTTAAGGCTGTCGAGTCGGTTGGCTGGTTGGTCGACGGCTATGACATTAGTTTGCAGCAGTTTCCAGCTTGGCTGAAAAAACGTTTACAAACAAGATCGTTGCGAGTTGAGGCTGGTGTAGTAGAGCTGATGACTGAGCAGCTTGAGGGTAATGTATTGGCCGCGGCTCAAGAAGTCGATAAATTACAAGTTTTGGCCAATGACGGAGCAGTGACACTTAAATTAGTTACCGAGAGTCTAGCTGATCAAGCGCGGTTTGACGTTTATGCGTTGACCGATGGCTGTCTTGTTGGAGACTTTAATCGCGTACTGCGTATTAAAAGTCGTTTGCAGTCTGAGGGTGTTGAGCCAGTGATTGTTGTCTGGGCCTTGGTGCGAGAAATTCGCCTGCTTGCGTCGATGTCGTTTGCTTTGCAGCAGGGTCAAAATAAAGGCCTATTGTTTAAGCAAAATAGAATTTGGAATAAACGCGAGCCGATTGTTAATGCGGCCCTTGCTCGTCTAACGCCTCGAATGTGGTATCAGTTACTTGAGCAGGCAGCGCATCTTGACCAAACTGTTAAAGGCCAGCGATACTCAGAAGTGGGCAGCCTCTGGTATCAAATTGAGCAACTTTGTTGCCGCTTGTGCGGGATAAAACTTGCCAGTATGGTTAACGCCTTTTAGTGCGAAATTAGTCGTAAATTAAGAGTTATAACGTTGAACATAGAACAATATATGCAAGCATTAGGTCAGCGAGCGCGCCAAGCGGGTCGCTTGATGGCAAGTGCTGGACGTGGCAAGAAAGATGCCGCATTGTTGGCGATAGCCGCTAAGCTGGAATCATCATCTGCAGCGTTAAGGCAGGCTAATGAACAAGATTTGGCGGCCGCTAAAGATAACGGTTTAGAGGCCGCCCTAATTGATCGTTTAGCGTTAAGCGAAGCTGGTATTGCTGCCATGGCTGAGGGTTGTCGGCAAGTTGCCGCCTTGCCTGACCCGATCGGTGAAGTAAGCGACATGAGCTATCGACCCTCAGGTATCCAAGTTGGCAAAATGCGAGTGCCGCTTGGTGTGATCGGCATCATCTACGAATCACGGCCAAATGTAACTATTGATGCGGCGATATTATGCCTCAAGTCTGGTAATGCAACTATTTTACGCGGCGGCTCGGAAGCAATTCATGCAAATATGGCGATAGCTCAGTGCATCGCAGATGGTTTAGCTGAGGTAGGCCTGCCGACCGATGCCGTACAAGTTGTCGAAACTACTGATCGCGCAGCGGTTGGTCAGCTGATTAGCATGTCCGATTATGTCGATGTAATTATTCCGCGCGGCGGCAAGAGTCTGATTGAGCGTATAACTCGTGATGCTAGCGTGCCAGTGATTAAACACCTCGATGGCATTTGTCATGTGTATATTGATAAGGATGCTGATACAAAAAAAGCATTCGATATAGCCTTGAACTCCAAGACCCACCGCTATGGTGTTTGTAATGCGATGGAGACGCTATTGGTGCATCAAGATATTGCCGAGCAAATCTTGCCTCAATTGTGCCAAGCCTATGTTTATGTCGATGTTGAACTGCGAGGGTGCGCGCGGGCACAAGCGATTGTGCCGATGAACGCCGCAATCGAAGAGGATTGGGATACTGAGTACCTAGCTCCGATATTGGCGGTCAAGGTGGTTAGTGATTTTGACCAAGCGGTTCTGCATATCGCTGAGCACAGCTCGGGTCATACAGAGAGTATTGTCACGGAGAGTTATACCGCTAGCCGACAATTTATTCAGCAAGTTGATTCGAGCTCAGTGATTGTTAATGCTTCTACACGCTTTGCAGACGGATTTGAGTACGGTCTGGGTGCTGAGATAGGCATTAGCACCGATAAGCTACACGCCCGTGGGCCGGTCGGGTTAGAGGGCCTAACCTCGCAAAAATACATCGTCTATGGTGATGGCCATATTCGCCAATAGTCTAATAGAGACCTCTGCATAACTCTAGCACAAGATAAAATGGCTAATAATTTCCAATATTTCCACCAAAACATCCTGCAATAGCTCGCTATTACACTCAATTTTGATAAAAGTCTTGAAAATATTTTCTCATTTTTCTTTTGCACTAAAGTTATGCAGAGATCTCTAATAGATGGTTAACTCGCCTAATTTGAACCGGCCAAAGCTAATTGGGATTTTTGGCGGTACTTTTGACCCTATCCATCTTGGTCACCTACAGGCCATGCAGATGCTTGGCGAACAAATTAGCTTCGACGTAGTGCATTGGGTGCTGAGTGCTAGGCCGCCACATAAAGATCAGACTAGCGCTGGCATAGAGCATCGTTTTAAGATGCTGCAACTGGCAATTAAGGACCTGCCAAATCATATCGCCGATGACCTTGAGATAAAGCGCTCTAAGCAATCCTATACGTTTGACACCATCGAAGTATTTCAGGACCGATATCCAGGTTCTCAACTTTGTATGATTATTGGCGGCGACAGTTTATTGAGTTTGCCTAGCTGGTATCGTTACAAAGAGCTAGTCGGGATGGTCAATTGGATAGTGATGAATCGGCCTGGCTACCCGCTAGACCTACCACAAGAGCTGTCACAGCGAATCATTTCAAGCCTAAATCAGCTGCAAAACGGTATTACCGGTAAGATCTGGTTGTTTGAGTCTAGTGAGTTCGATATATCGTCGACTCAATTACGCGACGAGTTGGCTGATCAGTCAAATGACAACTTAAGTAAAGAATTTCTCCCCAAGGCTGTTTTCTCCTATATTCGCGAGCAGCAACTGTATAAAATACAGCGTATGAAACCTGAACAAATAAAAGACCAAGTAGTTGACGCCTTAGAAGATATTAAAGGCGTGGACATCCGTGTAATCGACATCACCGATATTTCTGATTTCGCTGATTTTATGGTGGTAGCCAGTGGCACCTCCGATACCCATGTAAAGGCACTCGCTCGCTCAGCGTCTACTAGCTTACGTACGCAAGGCGTTATGCCTCTCAATGAAGATGGCGCTGATGTTGGAGAATGGGTGCTAGTGGATTTCGGCGACGTGGTTTTGCATGTTATGCGACCTGAAGTGCGTGAATACTATGACCTAGAAAAACTCTGGGACAAAGACGTGCGCGAATTAATGAAAAAGCATCGCGAAGAGCAAGACAGCGCATAGCCGCGTTGCGTTAAACACGCGCTGTGTTAAACACGCGTTACCTAACAGACAAGACAGGGCATCTAAAGACTAGGCGGTAGCGCCCAAAGACATAGTCGTTACTGCCAAATAGAAACATCAAAGTTGACAATTGCCAAACCCGAACTATGCGTATTAAATTAATCGCCGTTGGAACGCGTATGCCGCAATGGGTCGAGCAAGGCTATAAAGAGTATGCACAGCGCATGCCTAACCTTTGTCAGCTTGAACTAATTGAAATAGCGGCTAAGAAACGCGGTAAAAACGCTGATACAGTAAGAATTTTACGAGACGAAGCACAGGCGCTAAAGGCCGCTATTCCGAAGGGCACGTTGACCATTGCCTTGGACCGCAAGGGCAAGCATCTTGATACTCAAGAGCTAGCGAGTAATTTACAGAACTGGATAGACGAAAGCCAAGACGTTGCAATTTTAATCGGTGGCCCCGAAGGTATTGATCCGAGTTATTTATCGCAGGTGCAGCTCAAGTGGTCACTATCTGCGATGACCTTTGCTCATCCTGTGGTGCGGGTCATGCTGGCTGAACAGTTGTACCGAGCGTGGAGTATTAATGCTAATTTGCCATATCACCGAGGAGATTAAATTTGTCTAACATAGATCTAGTATTAGCGTCTGGCTCTCCACGTCGCCGGGAAATGCTTGAAAACATGGGGGTTATCTTTTCGGTCCACGTTACCGATACTGACGAGAGTCGTTCAGAGGGTGAGGCACCTGAAGACTTGGTAACGCGCTTGGCGCGAGACAAGGCAAAAGCGGCATATACTGACCTAGCCAAAGACGGCGTTGCCATATTGGCCGCCGATACTATTGTTGTGCAAGGTGATTTTGTCCACGGTAAACCCAAAGATTTTGAGCATGCGCAGCAGATTTGGCATAGTTTGAGCGGTAGTAAGCACCAAGTAATGACGGCTGTCTGTCTATTTCATGAAGATCGAGCCAATGTCAAACTAGGCATTACCGAGGTTGAGTTTGGGCGTATCACCCATGAACAGATGGAGCGCTATTGGTTGACAGGCGAACCGCTTGATAAAGCTGGGGCTTATGCGATTCAAGGCTATGCTTCAGCTTGGGTTAAGGCTATTCATGGTAGTTATAGCAATGTAGTCGGTTTACCGCTGCGCGAAGTAAATGAATTATTAGTTACTATTGACAGGAATTGGCTGTAGCGTGGGTAACTCTTAAACATTAGCCAAATCCATTTACCCCAGAGAAGACGATAACGTTGGCATCTAAAGACGAAATATTAATCAATGTGACGCCTCGCGAAACACGAGTGGCGGTGGTCGAGAATGGGCGTCTGCAAGAGTTGCATCTTGAACGCACCTTATCTAGAGGTATTGTTGGTAATATTTTTAAAGGCAAAGTTGTACGGGTATTGCCAGGTATGCAAGCGGCATTTGTTGATATTGGCCTAGATAAAAATGGTTTCTTGCATGCCGCTGACATCGCCCGCAATGACCCCGCCTTCGCTGGCCGACCAATGCGCGATGTGCCGCCGATACAAGAGCTAGTGCATGAAGGTAAAAGTGTTTACGTACAAGTGCTCAAAGACCCTATTGGCTCGAAAGGCGCACGATTAACTATGGAGTTGAGTATGCCATCGCGTAATTTGGTGTACTTGCCGAATGGTTTTGATATCGGTATTTCTCAAAAAATTGAAAGCGTTGACGAGCGTGAGCGCCTGCATGCACTGGTTGCCAAACAGATATCAATGCATGATCTTCAGGGTGGCTTTATTATCCGCACTCTAGCGGAGTCAGCAAGTGACGATGATATAGCCAACGACATGTTGTTTCAGCAACGCCTTTGGGGTCATGTCAGTAGTGCGATGAAAGATGCCGCCCCAGCCAGCCTAATTCATGAAGATGTGCCACTATCACTTCGCACCATGCGTGATCTTGTACATGATGATTTAGAAAAGATTCGAATCGACTCTCGAGAAAGTTTCGAGAAAGCTCGCGAATTTGCAGGTGATTTCATGCCTGAGTTAATCGACAAACTTGAATATTATCCGGGCGAGCAACCGCTGTTTGGCCTTTACTCGATTGAGCAGGAAATTGAAAGCGCCATGCATCGCAAGGTAATGCTCAAATCTGGCGGCGATATTATTATCGACCAAACTGAGGCGATGACAACCATTGACGTCAATACCGGTTCTTATGTCGGGCGTCGAAATCATGAAGAAACGCTATTTAAGACAAACTTAGAGGCTGCGATTGAAATCGCCCATCAGCTGCGCTTACGTAACTTAGGTGGAATCATCATCGTTGACTTTATCGATATGCAGAGCAGCAAGCATAAAAAGCAGGTACTGGCGGCACTCGCGGTCTCGATTGCTAAAGATAGGGTAAAAATTAACATCACTGATATCTCACCGCTTGGCTTGGTTGAGATTACTCGTAAGCGAACCCGCGAGAGTCTTGAGCAAGTGATGTGCGAAACCTGTCCGGTATGCAATGGACGAGGCACTATTAAAACAATACAGACGGTCTGTTATGAGATTTTACGCGAGATTTTACGTGAAGATCGCCAGTATAAAGCACAAGCCTATACGATCGTTGCGGCCCAGCAGGTTGTCGATTTATTGCTTGATGAAGAGGCTAATAGCGTTGCTGATTTACAGGAATTTATTGATCGCCCAATCAGTATTAAGGCCGATCCATATTATCAACAACAACAATACGATATCGCTCTCGCATGAAGTTATTGCTAAAACTACTGGTCGGCTTGGTATTGGTCTATCTATTGTGTTGGGGCGGAATCGCTGGCTATTTCACTTACGCTGACCGCCATAAAGGTCTACTTGAATCGAATTTAAGTAGTCTATTTGACCGGGAAGTCACAATTAATAGTGTCGAGACAGTATGGCGAGGTCTGTCACCGCGCTTAAAAATTGAAGGCTTCAAGGTCGCCGGAGATACATTAAATGAGCCGGCCTTAGCGTTTGATTCATTATCAGCGGTGCTCAGCCCTACATCGCTGTTAACCTTATGGCCAAGCTTCACCGAATTTGCTATCGAGCGTCCACTAGTTGAGATTGTTTCAATCGAAAAGAATCAGTTGCAAATTGGCGGTCTGAATTTTTCTGGTAAACGAAAAAAGAATGTTGGCATCAACCAACGCGCGATTTCGTGGTTGTTAGACCAGCAAAGTGCCACTTGGCTAGATGGTGAAGTAGTTTGGCGTCGAGGCGAGAATCGTACTAGTCGGTATCAGAATATTGATATCGATTTTAGTCGTTCGG
>Ga0316189_10005594_pt1 | contig 12052 bp, 9 predicted proteins | sample LowCovwburrow_MG_FD_204930 | JGI IMG/M metagenome (GOLD analysis project Ga0316189, IMG submission 204930) | Coastal sediment microbial communities from Maine, United States - Lowes Cove worm burrow | ecosystem: Environmental > Aquatic > Marine > Coastal > Sediment | place: USA: Maine... | reverse complement strand
GCGACTGCTGAAGTACGGGGGCTTCGCTGCGATCCTGCTGATTTTGCCGGTTATTGCCCTGATGTCTTATTCGGTGATGGCGCTATTGCCGGTGCTGGCGGTCGTCAAGCTGATGAAGATTGCTGAAAACGCCACCGATTATTCTTTAAACAACACCTCTCGTCACGTGTTGTGGCTGCCGGTCAGTTCTGCCATGAAGTTTCGCGGCAAACCGGCCATTGACACTTTATACGTTCGGCTTGGTGACGGGCTCGCAGCCATTACCGTGCTGCTTGGTGTGCACCTGCTGATGCTGTCAACGCAGGGCTTTTTTGTTTTCAACGTTATGCTGGTGCTGTGCTGGCTGGTCGCAGGTGTAATGCTGGTCAAAGAGCATCGGCGGGCATCGGAAGTTATGTCCAGTGAAAACACTGGTATTGCAGTGGAGTAATTACCGTTTCTTTCGCTCTGCCGGGGATATTGTTAACATTTGTCCATTCGAAACACGTTCAAGGGGGAATGTCATGTCATTACAGGATCAATTACTTAAAGCCGGCCTTGTTGATGACAAGAAGGCAAACAAGATCAAGAAGAACAAACATAAGCAGATCAAGAAAAAACACAAGAACAAGATCGAAACCACGGATGAGACAAAGCTGGCGGCGCAACGTGCACAGGCCGAGAAGGTCGAGCGTGATCGCCAGCTAAACCAGCAGACAAAGGAAGATGCCGAGCGCAAGGCCATCGCGGCACAGGTGCGTCAGCTGGTCGAGATGAATCGCCAGTCCAGGGAAGACGGTGACATCGACTACAGTTTTACCGATGGCACGCTGGTCAAACGCATCCTGGTCACCGGGGCACAGTTAAAGCAGTTGAGCAATGGCCGTCTTTGCATTATCAGACTGGATCAGCAATACGAGTTGATACCGACGCTGGTCGCGGAAAAAATCCGGATGAGGGACGCAGGCACACAGATCCTCAGTAATCAGTCTACCGAGATACCCGATGAGGATGATCCCTACGCTGACTTCAAGGTACCTGATGATTTGATGTGGTAGCCGCGTCGCTGCTGGTTGCAGCCTGATTCTTTATCCATTCCCTGCATGTCTTCCTGGCTGCCTCAAGGTGGCGTTGCTGCCGACAGTCACGTGTTTAGCTTCACTTTATACAGAATATTCCGATATAAAAACTATAAAATAGGCTATTAATTACTATATATCCTCATAATATATAATAAATAGTCTATTAAACTATCTATTATTGGTATTCTGGTTTATTTGTCTATAATGACTAATAAATAGACTATTATTAATTTATTAGCGATCTATAGAGTATTATGAGGCTATTATGAACTACAACTCCATGAGCGATAAGGCAATAGCCGAGGCAATGGGCCAGCGCATCAGGGCGTGGCGGTTGCGTAACAATCAGACGCAGCAGCAATTGGCTGACGCAACCGGACTGTCTGTGAACGTCATCAAGTCACTGGAGGCGGGCAAGGGCAAGCTTTCCAGTGTGATTGCTGTACTGCGAGAGTTCCGCTTGCTTGACGAGCTGGATGCGTTTGTTCGTGAGCCGGATGTTAGTCCGCTACAGCTAGCGAAGCGCCACGGCAAAGTACGTCAACGGGCAAGCGGTAGCCGGGGGAAACGTACGGGCGGGGAGACTGACACATGGTAGCGCGGGTCGAGACAGCGTTTGTATCTCTCTGGGGTGAACAGGTTGGTGCTGTTGCCTGGCTTGCAGACCGGTCTTGTGCGGCCTTTGAATATGAACCTGCTTTTTTAAAGCGCGGGCTGGATATTTCGCCGTTGCATATGGGGCTCGAAGAGGCTATCCGTGGCGATGCAATTTTTTCATTTCCGGCACTGCTTAATGACACCTTTCTGGGCTTACCGGGATTGCTGGCTGATGCGTTGCCGGACAAGTTTGGTAACAGCATTATTGATGCATGGCTGGCGCGCAATGGCCGCGACAGCAGCAGCTTCAGTCCAGTTGAACGTTTGTGTTATATCGGTCGCCGTGGCATGGGTGCGCTGGAGTTTTCACCGCCTGTCAATCAACGCTTTAACAAGTCCGTGCCGATAGAGGTTGCCGCGCTGGTTGAGCTTGCCCAGGACGTGATGTCGCAACGAGTTGCGCTGGACGCCGGTTTTGGCAGCGATGACAAGGACAATGCCGAGGCGATTATGGATATTCTGCGCGTCGGAACCTCTGCAGGTGGTGCACGACCCAAGGCGGTTATCGCCATGAATGATGCAGGTAAAGTGGTTTCCGGACAGGCCGATGTACCCGCTGGCTATGACTACTGGCTGCTGAAATTCGACGGTGTCAGTGACCTGGAACTGGGTGCGCCGCGTGGCTATGGCCGTATTGAGTATGCCTATCATCTGATGGCGCGTGCTGCCGGCATCGATATGATGGAATGCCGTCTGCTTGAGGAGCATGGCAGGGCACATTTCCTGACCAGGCGGTTCGATCGTGTCGCCGGCAGAAAAATACACATGCAAACGCTGTGTGGTCTGGCGCACTATGATTTTAACCTGGCAGGTGCCTATGGCTATGAGCAGGCCTTTGCGGTCATGCGCCAGTTGCACCTGAGCAAGGCCGGGGCAATACAGCAATACCGGCGCATGATTTTCAACGTGCTGGCCCGCAACCAGGATGACCACACGAAAAACATTGCCTACCTGATGGGGGCGGACGGTGAGTGGCTTTTGTCACCGGCCTATGATCTAACCTACTCGCATAACCCGGCCGGCAAGTGGACCAATCAGCACCAGATGAGTATCAACGGCAAGCTTGATCATTTCACGCGAGAGGATTTGATTGCGGTGGGTGAGTCAATCAGTGTTGCGCGGCCCGGCAACATTATTGACGAAGTTGCCGATGCAGTGAGCAAGTGGCCGGTGTATGCACGCGAGAGTGGTGTTGATGAGGGCGTGATTAAAGAGATACGGCGTAACCAGCGCCTGGAATTGGCTGCCAGTTCCAAAGTTGCAAGCTGAGTATTTGATCGCGGACAAGGTCTGCTGCTGCAGGTGCAGCTGTTATTGCCGGTGTGGACCTTTAGCCGTAATCTTAATCTGAGTGCACCGGCAACTAACTTACTGTTTTAGCCGGCAGGTCATCTGTTTATTGTACCAGCTCAGTTGTGCCTCACCCTGATGCTCCCGGAAACTGACATTACGTCCCTGGTATTTCGCGCCGCTCCCGGAAGGCTCCTGCCAGGCCAAAACCTGGCTAATCCCCTGTATCTCGGGGATGACGGTCAGCACCACGGTTGGCGGGCGCGTCTGTGTATAGAAGACAGCAGTAACCGCGCTATCTTCACAATAGAAATAAACAGGCACGGGTACTTGCAACTGCCCGTACTGTATCTGTAACTCGGCGATCCGGTAGCGGTAGCTTGATAGTGCGCATTCATGGACGTCATCAGCCTTCCAGCAGTCATTGCGTCCCTTGATCCAGCCACGTTGTTCAGGTCGCGGATCTTCGTAATTATCAATTTGGTAGCGGTTCAACGCAGCTGTGAAGACAACGCTCATCTGGCGATCAAGTTGTGCAAGAAGCGGCTCCTTGCAGATAAGTTCCTCAACAGAACCGCTCGCCTTGCGGCAATCAAAAGCGGGCAGGGTGCTCTCATCCAGTGTTGCATTTTGATCGCAATAGTCCTCTGCCAGGTAGCGCCCGCTAACCCAGCCAGTGACTCCCTGGTAGGTGATTTTGCACCAGCGAGGGTTTTCCTGAAGTCTTTGAGCCTGTTCGGGCTTCGACAGCGTGGTGAACTCATTCAGGGTCAGGCCGCCCTTGCAGCCGAGGTTGCGAATGCAGGTGCTATCCGGAGGTATTATTCCGGTAACGGTCGAAGCTGTATCTGCGCTGTTATGGATGTTCAGGGTGTTACCGGGTGCGATATTGCTGGTTCTGTAGAAGTCCGGTCCGTCGGCTTCGGCAAGTGTCTTGCCGGTGAGCAATATCAGAAATACAGCCGCGAGTAGTCGTTGGTAATGCATGAAGCCGGTTCCGTTGCGGATCAGGAATTGTACTGATTATAGCTGGATTAACCCCAGGCAAAGCAAACGACCCCGGCATCAGGTGATAGATTGAAGCTGGTCTTCATGGCGGCTGTGGAAGCCCCGATCCGGTGTTCGATGATCAGATCATCGATATTGATTTCCGGTAGTTCGGTTAGTCGCTGCTGTTCAGACTTGCTCCAAAACAGTGCGTATTTCTACTGATAAACAATGCTTCTATATAGATTACCGGTTGACTCAGTTTGGAGTCGAAACTAGACTTCGTGCACATCATGTGCAACTGGTGCACGCTCGCGGTTCTGTGATGGAAAAAGCGCTTAACGAATTGTCGGGGAGCGGCAACAGGGAGAGAATAATGCGTATTTTAAAGAATGTTTTACCCGTCCTGGCGATCGGCTGCCTGCTGGCGGGTTGTGCCGGGGCCCCGTATTCACCTGCATCATTTACACCGACCGGCATTGATACGTCCGCCTACGTGGCAAAGGTAGATGCCTTTGTAGTGGTCATGGATGCTTCTTCATCAATGAATTTCGACCACGAAGACCGCAAGAACTTTTACACGGCCAAAGATGTCGTTACGCACCTGAATCAGACGGTACCGGAGCTGGGTTACAAGGCTGCACTGGTAGGATTTGGTTCCGGTTCCTGTGTGAATCGCGAGGATGCACGGGTTGTTTATGGTCCGGATACCTATCAGCGCGCCGGATTTTCCGATGGTCTGATGCAGCTTGAATGTGCCGGTGGTATTACACCGATGTCAGAGGGTGTTGGTACCGGTGGTGATGCGCTCAAGAATAGTACCGGCAAGGTTGCCTTGATCGTAGTCAGTGATTTCTGGCAGATCAACAGTGACAAGGTGATAGCAACCGTTGACGGCCTGAAGGCGGACTATGGCGATCGCTTGTGCATACACACTGTCAAGGTAGGTGATGCTGAACAGGGCAGCGATCTGGTTGCTGCGCTTGCCGGTGTAAATGCCTGTGGCTCATCGACTGATGCTGCGTCACTGGCTTCTGCTTCTGCCATGGCGGGTTATGTCACGGATGTGCTGCTTGCGCCGGCTGCTGTCGTCAAGTATGAGAAAAACACCATGTCTGCATCTGCCTTGTTCGATCATGACAAGTCTGTTCTGAAGGAAGAAGGCAAGGTCGCAATGCATGCCCTTGATGAATCGATCAAGGCGCGTGGCATCAGTGTGGTAGATATCGACATCATCGGTCATACTGACAGTGATGGTAGTGAAGAGTACAACATGGCGCTTTCCATTCGTCGTGCAGAAGCTGTTCGTGACTACATGGTCAGCGAAGGTGTCGACGCATCCATAATCGATATTTCAGGAGAGGGTGAGTCCAATCCGATTGCCAGCAATGCCACCAAGGAAGGTCGTGCCGAGAATCGTCGTGTGGATATTCATGTGGGCGTGAAACAGCCTGTCAACTGATTATCACTGCATTGTCCAGCAAGCCCGTCGGCCTTTATGGTCGGCGGGCTTTTTTTATGACAGCGCCCTGCGGATGCCTTAAATGACAATTGACCTGAATACATCATTGCTGCAACGGGACCGGGCGCACATCTGGCACCCTTACAGTGCAATGAACAGCGATCAACCGCTGTATCCCGTAGTGTCAGCAGAAGGTGTGCGCCTGAAACTGGAAGACGGTCGCGAGCTGGTTGATGGTATGTCTTCCTGGTGGTGTGCGATTCATGGCTATAACCATCCCGTCATGAACCAGGCGCTTGGCTCGCAGCTTGATGACATGGCACATGTGATGTTTGGCGGGCTGACCCATCCGCCGGCTGTTGCACTGGCAGAAAAGCTGGTCGCGTTGACACCGGGCCCGCTTCAGACTGTTTTTTTCTCGGATTCGGGCTCGGTTGCCGTGGAGGTTGCCATGAAAATGGCGATTCAGTACTGGCATGCCAGCGGCCAGCCAGGCAAACAACATTTTCTGACAATACGTGGCGGATATCACGGTGATACCTTTGGTGCCATGTCAGTGTGTGATCCGGTGACCGGTATGCACGGCCTGTTCAGTGAGGTGCTGACGCAGCAATTCTTTGTCGATACTCCAGGCTGTCGTTTCGGTGATCCCTGTACCGAGACAGATATTGAGCCGTTGCTTCAGCAGCTTGAAAAACTGGGTGACAGGATTGCAGCCATTATTCTGGAGCCAATCGTGCAGGGCGCCGGCGGCATGCGTTTTTACTCGGCAGACTACCTGCGAAAAGTGCGGGTACTGTGTGATCGTTTCAATGTATTGCTGATTCACGATGAAATTGCTACCGGATTCGGGCGAACCGGTAAACTGTTTGCCTGTGAGCATGCAGATGTGACGCCGGATATCATGTGTGTTGGTAAGGCACTTACCGGCGGCTACCTGTCACTGGCGGCAACGCTGACGACCACAGATGTCAGCGATACCATCAGTAATGGAGAGCCCGGCCTGTTTATGCACGGGCCTACATTTATGGCAAATCCGCTCGCCTGTGCAGCAGCACTCGCCAGCATAGACTTGTTGACGAACTCACCCTGGCAAAGGCGCATTGCCGACATCGAGCAGGCATTAATAACAGGCCTTGAACCATGCAGTGATTTTGCCTGGGTATCCGATGTGCGGGTGCTGGGTGCTATTGGTGTAGTGGAACTTGCAAAGCCTGTGGATATGCGGGTGGTGCAACCGCAGTTTGTTGAGGCGGGTGTCTGGGTGCGGCCGTTTGGGAAGCTGGTATACCTGATGCCACCCTATATTACCGGCTTATCGGATTTGCAGCAGTTGACAGCAGCCGTCGTTGATGTTGTTAACGGTTGTGGTAAGTAGTAGCGACAGGTTTATTTTGCCATATGCCTGACTCGCTCGAGATCTTCGTCAGAAATATCGATAATGTAGTAGCCGCTCCAGAACTGTGTTTGATCATCGGATGCATGGCACCACAGGCTTTCAACGCCGATCAGAATCGGGCTGGTATTGTCGGACTCGTTATCAAATTCGAGAGATAGCTGAAAGATGTTGTCCTCGGTAACCGCTTGTGTGCCGAGTAACATAAAACCTTCTTCGCTGATGTTGACGAGTTGTCCGAGGGTTTCACCGGTTTGTCTGTCAGTTACATGAATAACTTCAGATACTTCGACGCGGTTGCGAACGCGCATTTCCTGTATTGAATTTTCAAAAGAGCTCATTGTGTATTACTCCCGGAATGTTGAATTTAGGCGGCCGCGTAATGGTCATTGCCGAGCATGCGGCGAATGGCTTCCAGTGCCCTTTGTAACAGCGGGCGTTGTTCATCCTCGATGATGCTGGCTTTACCTGCTGCCATAAGGATGGCCAACTCTGACTGTTTTCTGATCCTGGTGCGCATGCCCATGCTGTTAACAAACATGTAATTGCCGGATATCTGTGAAAACCACGAAAGCTTGACTCGTTCGGGTAGCAATTCAGCGTCTTCCTGAATACTGAACCAGGTGCCAAAGTCAACCTGTTGTAATTTAGTCAGTGCAGCCTGTTCATCTGCAGTCAGGGCTTCAACGATTGTTTCGCTACCGTCTGCGTTCTGCGAGACTGCTGGCGCGCAAGGTGAGATGGTTTCATGGGCCTCAACGTGTGGTATTTCGCTGGCTTGTTCAGCTGTTGTTGCTTCTTTAATCGGTGCGCTCAGGATCGCTTCCTGTACGTCGCGAATCAGTGCCAGTTGTGATTCGTCATTGGTGCCGCCATAGGCATGCAGGGTGTCAAAGGCCAGTTCTATCTGCTTTTGTACTTCCGGAAGTCGCTCCCGGAGTTCGGTTTGCGCCTCGATGGAAGCGCGCGGCTCGACACTCCAGATAATTGCATCAACCGTCTGTACGGCGAGATTCCAGCTATCACTGACAGCGGCATCCGGTTCACGCAGGTAGATAAACATGAGTTTTTCCTGCCAGGCATCGTTCAGCAGTTTTTTCACTGGGGCCGGGACGCTGTGCCCCTCAATGCAGAGAGTAATTGCAGCTGCAGCATGCTTGCGTGCCACTGCAAGTTTTTCCTTGCCTTCAGCTGCCTGGCGAGTGCGTTTTTCGATGGCAGCAGCCTTGATCTCTATATCGTGTACATGTACAGAAAACAGCATCAGCAGCTCGCTGAAAATATCCAGATTGTTTTCAAACTCGGCGAGTACGCGTTCGACAACGTTGTGCACGGATGGAAAGATGCCGCGTTCAAGTTTGTCTTCAACGACCCAGCGCGCAGACGCCCTGGCGAGCGTATTCAGGAGTTCATGTGCCGGGTGCCGGGTGTTGGTAAACAAGCCCTTGTCTATAATGGCAACTTTCAAATAGGGTGTGTGCAGGCGGCTTAACTCGGCCTTGGCAACATTTGGAATGGCATCATCCTTGAGCATGTACTCAAACATCATGCCGACAAGGTCAATGATCTGGGCGTCAGCTGCCGGCAATCTTCGGCGGTCAATGCCGTCAAATAGTCGGTCACGTTCCACGGACAGGTTGGCAACCATGTCCGCTACCAGTTTCTGGTTCTCCTTGATATTGGTAGCTGTCGCAGGGTTTACAACGACAGGCGGTGTCTCGGTACGATTATCCTGTTGTAACTGGTGCAATGCAGATACCAGCTCTGCCTGTGGTAGCGGGTTGTTGACGTGGGTTGGAGGCTGGCCTTGATTACCGCTGTTATCGCCATCGCCCTGGTTGTTGCGCCGGGAAAGCAGTTGCATAATGTTGCCAAACAACTCATCCCCGAGGGACTGGTTGCTGCTTTCATTGTTTTCAGGAGTGGTCCCATTGTTTGCAGGAGCGGTCCCATTGTTTGCAGGAGCGGTCCCATAGTTTCCAGGAGCGCTTCCATAGTTTCCAGGAGCGGTTCCACTGCTTGCAGGAGCGGTCCCATAGTTTGCAGGAGCGGTCCCATAGTTTGCAGGAGCGCTTCCATAGTTTCCAGGAGCGGTTCCACTGCTTGCAGGAGCGGTCCCATTGTTTGCAGGAGCGCTTCCATAGTTTCCAGGAGCGCTTCCATAGTTTCCAGGAGCGGACCCATAGTTTGCAGGAGCGGTTCCATCGATTGCTGCCTGTTGTGAATTAGCCTGGACCTTATTAGGGTTAATGCGTACCTGGTATTTCAGGTTGGGTAGTAATCCGGCTTTCAGCAGATGCTTGTTATATTCGTTATAGAGCGGTGTGGTCTTGCTGAGCACAAACTTGTTGAATAGCATGTACACAATCAACAGGGTCTGGTGTTCAAGCACCAGGCACTGTGCAGCAGTATGAAAGGCCCTGGCGAGGCACGCAGGCCCACCGGGGATGTCCTTGTCCAGCAGTTGTTGTCCGTTGTTCAGTACCGCAAGTCGCTGGCGCAAGGCAACCAGTTCCTGTGCAGAGCCCAGCGAAGCGCTGGCAGACATATTTTGAATGGCCACCTGGATGTCAGTGTCTTCTTTGCTGACCAGTTCCATTGAATCGCTGTCAGGATTGCCAGTGGAGTCACCCTGACCGGTGCCACAGCCAAAATCTGCAAAGCTGCGACCCACTTCCCGGTAAAAGATGTTTTCTACATTTTCACGGTTCTTCTGGATGACATTCATAGCCTCGAAAAAGTGTAACTGCGAGGCACTGGACTGTGATTTTTCAGCAAATTCCAGAAATGCTGTATCGCTATTTTCGAACATCTTTTTGACGTGTTGGCGCAGATGTTTCAGAACAATATTGTTACATTCATCCAGAAACCCGAGGGTTGTGGCTGGCATGCTTTTGGTGGCTTGCATATTCATACCTTATATATTATTCATCAGTGGCTGCCTGAATACAGGCCTTGAGCATCCCGGGGATGAGGCTGGCCGGCATACTCGCGTAACACCCTGACATCGGCTGTTACCGGTAAATCTTAAGATGGAGTAAGCGAAGGGAAGTCTTGCTGGTAATGCAGTTTCGCGGGCCACAAGACAGACCGTTGTTCTAATGAGTCTCGGTACAGATGCTGCACTGGTCAGCCTGTATCGAACAGTACATCTGGTTTATCTGTTTGCGGCGGTGATTGTCATGAAGGCTGGTGGCGAGGCATTACAAGTCTTCAGCAGAGGGAGTGAATAGCAACAGCGGTGACACGTGACGTATTTCAGTCAGTTACTTCGCGGTGCGCGCCAGGTAATCAAGGAAATACTCACGGTTTTGCGCATTGCTGAATGTAGCGGTATGCGGCCCTCGCGTTTCAAAAAAGTTCTTCGGAACTAACGCAGCCTGTAACAGTTCATCATTAAAGGCATGCGGCACAATACGGTCATCCTGGCTGTGTATCAGCAACAGCGGCACCGGTGCAATATCTGCCACATGGTCAACCGGATCATAACCCCCGATCATGCTCCATGAGACCGGATATTGCAGCGGCCAGGTCAACCAGCTCTGTCCGCTGACATGGCGTGCCATGTCGCTGTAGCGCGGGAAGGCCGCGTCACTGATAACGGCATTGAGGTATTGTTTTGCAAGCGGATCAGTTGCGGCAAAATAGATCGCCATGCTGGCCCCCAGGCTCTGACCCAGCAGGTAGAGCGGTTTTTCACGGGCATCCGCACGCGTCAGTATGTACTCAAAGCCGGCCTGAATATCCTGTAGTGCACCCGGCAGTGTGGCTTTTCCTCCTGACAGGCCGAAACCGCGATAATCAACAAGGAATACCTGGTAGCCCTGGGCGGGCAGCCAGGCGATGTTGTGAATATGTGTACTGATGTTCTCGGCATTACCATGCAGGAAGTAGATGGTCCCCCTGACGGGTTCTTTTGCCTGCAGCCACCAGCCATGTATGCGGGTTTCATCAGCCGAGGTAAAGAAAATATCTTCATATTCGAGCCCCAGCTGATCTGGTGTTTGCAAATGTTGCTTTTGCGGAAAGAAGAAAACGCTTGAACAACCGCTGGTGCAGGAGATTATCAGTAGCAAAAAGGCAGGTAGCAGGTTTTTCATGGCCAGGCTGGTTGTTAGAAAAAGAAATTATAGCTAAGTCCGACTTCATTGAAATCCCTGTCGTTATGCCATTCGCGTTTGAATTTTAATTGCAATGCATTGTTGCGCGAGAGTACCAGGTTCTGGGTAAGCGAGAAGTTTATCCGGTATTCACCTCCCGTAAATTTCTCTGCATTGATTTCCGTGCGGCCAGTGCCGATTGCACTGTGATACAGACCGCCGGCGGCGGCGCCCAGTGCCGGCTCAACCTTGTATGTGAAAGTCGAGTTGGCTTCCAGGCGTGCGGTTAGCAGTGAATACACCATGCTGTCCTCGTGTAATGACCAGGCATAGCCACCACCTCCTGTTACATGTCCAACGAGTCGCTCATCGTCATCCGAGAATACGCGTTCAACGCCGCCACGCACACGCCAGGAAAGCGGGGAAAAGAAGCGGCTGCGTGGTGACAGGGAGAAGACGTCGGCAAAATTGGCAGATTGCAAATAGACAGTGCCGGTAGAGTTCCTGCGTCGCAGTACCATACCGAAGATGTTGATTTGCGCGCCGCGCATGTAGCCAGCTTCGTTATCTTCCAGGCTGTGATAGGACATTCTCATGCCCAGCTCGGTATAGCCATGGCCATCTCTTTCCAGTGCCCCGAGGGTCAGTCGTTTGGAGAGGTGGCCGGTTTCGGGTTTGACGGGAGGTGTTATAAGCGGATCCGGTGTTTTCGGGTAGCGACTGAGGTTCGCCAGCAGCAGATGACTCTTGCTGGCAGTTTCCGGGTCACGGGCCTTGCGGTTCTGGCGCAGTCGCAGCAGTTTGTATGTTGTTCCCAGCAGTGCCTGCTGGCGGGCATCATCCAGGGCCTGGAATGCTGAATCCTGCGTGTCCAGTGGTTGCTCGAGGAAGGTTTCCAGCACTGCGTAATCTTCTTCCGGCAGGTCGGTAATCATCTGCTTGGTGACGGTTTCCTGCGAGGGTCTGAAGCTGGTTGATTCTATAAGTCCGGCATCCTCAACCGAGCGTATGGTATCGGCAGGAATTGCGGTAATGACAAATTCGTCCGTCAATTCAATACCGGGACGAGCTACTTCGATAAGCTCCAGTAAACGATAGG
>Ga0316189_10005593_pt1 | contig 12053 bp, 9 predicted proteins | sample LowCovwburrow_MG_FD_204930 | JGI IMG/M metagenome (GOLD analysis project Ga0316189, IMG submission 204930) | Coastal sediment microbial communities from Maine, United States - Lowes Cove worm burrow | ecosystem: Environmental > Aquatic > Marine > Coastal > Sediment | place: USA: Maine... | reverse complement strand
TCAAGCTTCCCTGGCTCTGTGTTCGGTACTTGCGGTCCTTTTTCGGCTTCCCCTTGACCGACACCCTTTCCTCCACAACCTCCGCTGAGACAGCCGCAGCCCTCTTTTTGTTCGGTTGTTTCTTTGGTACTATGATGCCGTCCGACTTCCTGCTCACTTTCGCCATGGCTGCACCTCTTTCGAGTTTTCCAGGTTGGTCCGGTAATCACTCCGGACAGTTTGCAGGATCTCGCGGTTTCCGCGTGTAAGGTTCCAGTACATGCATGGGGTCTCCAACTCCGTCAGGTCTTTCCGGTCCTTGCGATGACGGCCCGGTCCATATTGTCTTCCCCATCGTCGGAGAAGGTCGACACCTGAATTCCATAGCGTTTCGAAGCTCAATACCCAGCCTGCACATCCCCCTGTCAACGCTTCGCCCATAACGTTACCACTAGAGGCGCATGACTCGGGGCCAACTTGGATCGCTATACCTACATTGTAGAACTTTTTCATGCTCTTTCCCTACACCGGCTTTAACCGTCGCTCTCCCGACGCCGCTGCTTGCCGTCCCTGGTTTTCATTTTTCTCGGTCCCTGTTCCTCCAGAACATAACCGGGGGCCACCCGTTGGCCCCGATTTTGCCTGGAAGGGGACCAGGGGGGGTTGACAAAAGGTTCGATTAATCTGATAATGCCGCGTTCCCCTTTCGCCACACAAATGTGAGGTAATAATATGACACGTAAATTGATTCAATTTTTCATAGTCGGTCTTTTGGCTTCGGCGCTAACCCTGTCGATGGCTCAAGCAATCACGGAAGACATGGCTCCCCAAACCCCCTTGGACGGCCTGATTGCCGTATTCAACCCGCCTGTCCAAGACGGTGACAGTGCAGTCGAAGTCCCCAGCGAGCAACCCTGTAACTGCAAGGTTTGGTTAGAGTACGGCACGAGTACCCGGGTCGGTTGTGTGGGATTCAATCCCAGTTACCACATGTACTCCAACGGGGGCTTGGACGTCTGGGTAGAGATGAGGGAACGAGATTGTAAGAACGGGTGGTGTGATAACGATCCCTGGTGTGAGAAGGTCGGGGAACCTTGTAAATTCACCTATGACCTGTATGTAACCTGGATGAACACAACCGGTGCCAACGTGGACCTGTTCAACATGCCAGGCGGATTGGGCTATATCCTGACTCCCGGTTTCCACCTAGGTGCCGACGATGCCATATACGTAGGCACGCTTTCGGGCCAGAGCTGCGGCACCTACGCACAGGCCCGCCTGGTCCTCGTCTGGCAGGATGGAACCACTCATAATGATTACATCAACGCAGGTTGCAATTCCTGCGGTGATGCGGATACTGAAGGTTAATGAGAATATTGTGAGCGGGACTGGTATCCACAAACCCTGTGATACCAGTCCCTCGCCGAGGCCTGGCAGCGAACGATTCTCACCGATAAGGCAAATGGGCAAGGTGGCCAGGGTTTTTTTCAATTTGCCCAAGGAGTCTGTCTTTGACCGTGCCCAAAAGGTGGGTTCTTGGTATTCCCATTCGCTGACTTTCGTTTTTAGCCCCCAAGAAAAGCGGGTGTCCTGGCTTCCCCCTTGTTTTCTCACTCGACTGATGATCAGGAAGGGTGCTCAGTCTATCATTCGTCGATGGCCAGGATCAGGTCGGGTTGCACGCCAAGCACCGTAAACGGTGCCTTGATGCGAAAGAGATGCTGGCCCTCGTCAACCTCGTGGACGAGATCCTCTTCTTTCTTCACCCCGGTGAACTCGCGTAGGTCTGCCAAAAGATCCCCGCCGTCATGTTCGGCCAGGAACCGGGAGCAACAACCCGAATAGAACCGGTAGGGAAGGGTGTACTCCAAAATATTGGCCGGATTGGCCTGGTCTCGCGCCGGGATTTTCAACGCGGAGAAACAGGTGATGCCGGCCAACTCCAGCCATTCACCACCGTCGCTGACGCCAACGCCCATATAACCCTCGAAGGCCATGTCACTCAACTGTTCTTCGTTGAGCGCTGCCAAGCGCTGACCCGGCGCTTCGTAGCGGCCCCAGGCGCCGTGCATCTCGCTCGGCCACAAACCGTCTGCCAGCTTCTCCAACATGATCAGCGCGGGCAGGAAACAGGCTGGCGATGTGGGTTCGGTTTCATCCGTGTCGTCCTCATCATTCGGTTTAATCCTGAACGGGTTTGCCGCCAGGAACAACCATTCGGCACCCGGTTCCTCGCGTAACTTGCGCCACTTGATATGGGTCGGCCCGGCCAGCTTGCCGCTGATATCCTTCACATGACGAACCAGACCCCAACTCTTGCAGCCGAAGATCTCTGGTGCGGTTTCCAAGATAAACGGAACGGATAAACCATCCGCCATTCGACCCAGGTGAAGTAGCGTGTGTTGACTTCTTCCCCCCAGATCCTGCGGCTCGCAGCAAACAAGCAGGTCCAGCGGAAGCGGTTCGCCCTGCTCGGGTCGTATAAAGGTTAGGAAGACGGCGTCACAAAGCTGGTTATTGGGGCTGCTGATCAGCTTGAGTTCGATGCGCGGCCCGTCGTCTCGGCGACGCAAATGCGGTAGGAACTGTTTCAGGCCCCGCCACAAACCCGAGAGCCGCTTAAAATCGCGATTCTTGAGGACGGTGTCCAAAATCAGATTGACGAAATTGTCCAACTCGGCCAAGGCACGTGCCGACTCACTGCCGTCATACTCGCTCGTTGCAATGATCTTTTTGAGGATAGGCATCTCCAAGCCGCCTTCTTCTTCGCCGATATCTACCATACTCAGCAGGTCGATGACCTGATCCTCACCACTGACTCTGGCCAGGTCAATGATCACCTCCAGACGCGGATGCTCGGTCATCAAGGTTCGGTAATTCAACGGGCTGTTCGCGTCGGCCCGATTGATCGCGGTGGCCAGAGCCGTTATATCAACCAGAAGAGGGATTCGGCTCCGCAAACCCTTGACCGTGAAGTCGCGTAACGAGGTGAATCTCAGATTCAGAATGATGCCATCTACGCGGGGTAGCTCGATCTGCATATACAACGAGGGCTCAAGCTTCTCGAAAAGGCCATCCCAGGTATTGGCGCTGACTACCAGCGGACCCGGCTCCTCGAAGTCGTGTTCCCGACCGGTAAAGTCACCCAACAGACAAATATGAAATTTCGACTGGGCCACAATCCGTGCTCCCTTGGTCAGAGGTCCGATAGTCATGATCAATTCTCCTATAGGGATACGCCGTAGCGGTTAAGCATTCCGTAAAAAGTTGAACGCGATAAACCCAATGACTTCATGGCCTGGGTCTTGTTGCCACCGCTGTTGCGAATGGCTTCTTCCAATAATCGGGCGCCATAGTGATTCAGCTTCTCCTCGAAACTGCCTATGCCCTCGATCTCGCCACCCGGTGCGCTCTCGCCGGTTTCGTCCTCGGCTTGCAGATGGGTGACACCAATCAATTCCTCATTATCTTCAAATATCATGGCTCTTTCTATCATATGTTCCAACTCGCGAACATTGCCTTGATCAAAGGTAAGACTACCAAGCATTTCGGCCGCTTCAGGTTGCAGGCCCTTGAACACCAGCCCGAACTTATCGTTGTATTTGCGAATAAAATACTCGCACAGATGCGGAATATCACCGCGCCGTTTGCGCAACGGCGGAACCTCCAGGGTCAGTCCCTTGAGTCGTTGGTACAGGTCGTTCCTAAAATGGTTCTCGGCCACCATATCCTTGAGTTTGCGATGAGTAGCGGCCACCACCCGGGTATCCACCTGAATCGGCATATCCGCACCGACTGGCAAAATCTCGCCGTTTTGCAGTGTGCGTAACAAGGCAACCTGCATATCGCTGGGCATCTCGCCAATCTCATCGAGGAAGAGTACGCCACCCTCTGCCTTCTTGAACAGACCCGGCCTGTCTCGCGCCGCACCGGTGAAGGCGCCTTTCATATAACCGAATAACTCGCTCTTTAGCAGGTTGGGCTCAATACCGCCGCAATTAATGGCAATAAAGGGTCCACTAAATTGGCCCAATTCATAGATGGCGCGGGCAACCAACTCTTTACCCGTACCACTCTCACCGTGGATCAACACGGTGGCTGGCACCTTGGCCAATTTCTCGATCAGCCGGAACAAGTTGAGCATGGAGGGGTGTTTGGAAATCAGCTGAACCTTGTTCATGACCATGGTTGATTTCATACGGTCCAACTCGAAACGCTGGCGTTCGTAGTCACGCGAGCTATTGAGCAGTTGCATCACATCCTCGAGCACATGACACAGAACCTCGATCTCCTGGTGGGAAAAAGCGGGCAATTGGAAGCGTCGATCAAGGCACACCACACCGGCCACCTGGCTTTCCGAGACAGCGGGAGCCGCCAGGTAACGGCGAATGGAACCACGGCCTGTTGCATTGATTGCGTTGCGCATGGCCGGCATATCGACCGCTTGAGCGCGGTTATCCGCCGCCGCCTTATGCACCAGCTGGGCCGGAAAGTGTGACTCGGGTTGGTTCAGCTTGGCGCCTGACGCATCCAGCGCGGCCAGTGTACGCAGGCCACCTGGACCGGCCGCATACCAGGCACCCTTTTCCGAATTGGTTACTCGCAAGAGCTGATCCAGGGTTACATTCAGGATTGACCGCATGCTGGAAAGGTCACTGCCAGTGGTGATGTGATGAAAAATTTCGTAACGATTCATATCTCACCTCAGCTGAAGGCTAATTGGAAGGCCGCATCCTCTACGCTGACCTTTAGCTTACCAGGCAACTCGCCCTCGAGCAGAAAGCTCAGGATTCGTTCCGCGATTTGCGGTAACAACTCACTGTTGAGGATGTGGTCAATATTGCGGGCACCGGCCTCTACCAGACGACACCGATCCGAAATAAAGGTGATCACCGAGGCATCAACCGAAAGATTCATATGGTGGTTCTGCTTGAGCCGCAAGGCCACCTTGCGTAACTTGAGACCAACTATACGTTTCATCACAGCTTCTGAGATAGGCCGAAAAGGTATCACCGTCATCCGAGCCAACAGGGCGGGTTTGAGGTGTTGATTCAACTCGCCGCGAATTGCTTCGGCAATTTCCTCGATCTCGGGTTGTTCTTCCTGAGCGCACATCTCCTCGGTTATGGCGCTGCCCAGATTGGATGTCATCATGACCACCGTGTTCTTAAAATCGATGACCCGGCCCTCGCCATCGGCACAATGGCCCTTGTCAAAGACCTGGTAGAAAAGGTTCATGATATCCGGATGGCCCTTTTCCACCTCGTCGAGCAAAACCACCGAATATGGCCTGTGACGCACGGCCTCGGTCAGAACACCGCCCTCGCCGTAACCCACATAACCGGGTGGCGAACCGATCAAGCGCGACAGGGTGTGCTTCTCCTGGTATTCCGACATATTGATTTGGATCACGTAGCGCTCTCCCCCAAAAAGGGCATCGGCCAGGGTAAGCGCCATCTCCGTCTTACCGGTGCCCGACGGACCCACACATAAGAAACAGCCGATCGGAGTATCCGGGTTGTTGACCTTTGCCTTGGAAGACTTGATGGCACTGCCGATGCGATCGGCCGCATGACCCTGACCAAGCACTCTTTTTTTGAGTGTCTTTTCGATTTCCAGAACCTCTGCCAGGGTATCCGCCATCATTTTGCCGACCGGAATTCCAGTCCATTGTGAGACGATCTGCGAAACATCAAAAGGGGTGACGCGATAACTGACCATCGGGTCGTCGCCCGCGATTTCGGCCAACTCGGCCAGGAGTTGATCACGTGGTGTGGAGTCCGTCAAATCGGTTTTTTTATCGCACTCGAGTATTTGACCGACCAGATCTCTCTCCTTTTGCCAGCGGGCCGAGAGCGTCTCGAATTCAGCTTGAACCGAGGCCAGCTGCGCACGAACCTCATCAAGGCCCTCCACGCTTTCACCGGTAAGACGTTCTTCCTTTTCTTTCTCCTCGACCTCCGCAGTTCGAGAATGGGCCAGATTCTCAAGGCGAGTCAGCTCATAGGGCTGGCCCTTGAGCGAAAGCCGAACGCGGGCACAGGCCGTGTCCAGCAAATCGATGGCTTTGTCCGGTAGTTGCCGACCCGAAATGAATCGCTCGGCCAGGGTTGCCGCCGCCTCAATTGCCGAATCCAAAATCTCCACATCGTGATGCTCTGCGTATTTGTGCTTGAGACCGCGCAACATCATGGCCGCGCTCTCGGCGTCGGGCTCGTCGACCTTTACCAGTTGGAAACGCCGTTCCAAAGCAGCGTCCTTTTCGATGTACTTCTTGTACTCCGACCAAGTGGTTGCGGCCACCGTACGCAGTTTGCCGCGAGCCAAAGCCGGTTTGAGTAAGTTGGCCGCGTCACCCGACCCGGCCGCGCCACCCGCGCCGATCAATGTATGTGCCTCATCGATAAACAGGATAATTGGGGTGGGTGAATTTTGAACCGCCTCGATCACCTGCTTGAGTCGCTCTTCGAACTCGCCTTTCATGGAAGCGCCCGCCTTGAGCAGACCCAGATCCAGTGTACGAATTTCTTCCTTGGCAAGCACGGGCGGCGCCTTGCCCTGCGCAATCAGAAGCGCGAGCCCCTCGACGATGGCCGATTTACCCACCCCAGGCTCGCCAACCAGAATTGGGTTGTTCTTGCGACGTCGTGAAAGGATGTCGACCACCTGATAGATCTCGCGATCGCGACAGAGGACGGGATCAATTTCGCCGTTTTTTGCGCTGGCAATCAAGTTGACGGTGAAGGCTTCCAGAATCTCCGAGTTTTCGCTCCCGCCGGCAGCCTGAGCCAGCCCAGGCAAACGCGTAACCTCGGCGCTGCCAACCGTCAGCTCATCCATCTCGCTGACCAGTTGTTGTTCGCTCAATCGGTCCAGGAACGAGAAACGGGAACTGGCCAACCAGTTATCGTCGCGCAGTAGGCCCACCAGCAGATGGGCCGAGCGGATCTGGGGTTCCCCGCGTTCCAGGCTGCCAAAGTTCCAGGCGTTGGAAATCGCCTCCAGCAAGATGGATGAGAAACGCGGCTTGGCATGGTTGCCGTCCTTGAGCTGGTTCAAACTGCGTTCCAACTCTACGACCGCTTCCTCTGTCGGAATTGCCATTTTGGTCAAGATGATGGCCAGATCCGAATCTCGCTGGTCTAGCAGTTTGAGCAGGCAGTGCTCTACCGTGATTTCGTAATGGGTGCGCTGGATACAGGTGCCCGCAGCAGCCTCCAAAGACTTGGTCATGGCCTTGTCGAGTCGCTTCATCAGCGCTTTGATGGTATTGGCATCCATAAGACTACTCCTTCTTTCTCGGCATCTTGGTGTTTAGCTCCAGTTTCGCATTGACGCCCTCGAGCTGCAGGTGAGGTTGAACCACCAGTTGGACTTTGAAAAAACCTGGGTTGGCCGGATCATCCAGAACCTTTACAAAACCGCCAGAGAGCGGTCGCTCGGTTCGCATTTCCAAATTGGGGTCACGCATGGTGGTGATCAGGCGCTGCAACCATTGGTGAAGCTCCTTCTCCAGTTCTCCGCTTTCGCGGGTGAGGCCGATATTCTCGCGTTGAATTAACTTCTGGTAATGGGCAATGCGGGAGATCAGGTAGAGATAGGGCAAGCTGGCGGCAAGACGATCGAATTGGCCCCCCTCGGAGCGTATTTGCTTCACGTTCTGCATGGTGGGTGCGGAGAACAAACAGATGCGCTCTCGCTGGCGGTGGTAACACAATGGTATCAGACCCTGAGCGGCCAACTCCTGTTCCTGCCGATCGGAAAAGAGGATCTCAAGAGGCGGCTCCCTGAAATCGAAACCAGGCAGGCCGAGCTCAGGTCCTTCAAGCCCTTCCACCAGGCCGCCGGTTTCCGCACCGCGAATATAGACACACCAGCCCTGCTTGACAAATGAGCGCACAAGGATCATGCCGAAGGCATAGGTCGCATGCGTCCAGGAGCGCGTTGCACTGGCTAAGCCATCGCCCCTACAATAACGGGGGGGCCTACGCCCAACCTCATAGGAGACCAATACCCGGGGCAAGGCCATTCCCAGATAACGCACATCCTCTCCCTGGCTGAACTGCCGCCAGCGTAGGTATTCCTGGCTTCCAAAGAGCAGGGAGAAGTCTTTGATGTCTTCCAAATCCTTAACGCCCTTTTTGGAAAACAGGCGCGGATCGGCATTGACAATGACGGGACAGTGGCAACTGGCGGCAACTTTCGAAACCTGGCGAAGCAGGCTTATATCGGCAGACGTCGCGGCGAAATTGTACTGCATCAACACGGAGGTGTAGGGTCTGCCACCAGCCTGGTCGTATTCGTTTTTGTAGAGATGATGGAACAGCGCACTGTCGGTCAGATCCAGATAGATTTCAAAATCATCGATCAGATCAGGTTTAGAGACATTAAGAAGGTCCAGTTCCACATCGCGGGCCTGACCCGTCGCATCAACGAGCGCATTGAGACCAAACCACAGACTCTTGAGTGTTTGAAAGGGGGGTGCCTGGGTGATCTCGACCAATTGATTTCCAATCGCCTTGTCCAAGGCCGCTATCGCTTGATCCAATATGGCAGAAGATGCACGTTCCGGGGTAATTGCGCTAACCATACTGCGTCACCAGTTGCGTATGAGCCTGACCGTCCCGCTCTAACTCGGTACGAAAGGTCAGCCGCGAGATCCTACTGCCTTCGATTACATCACCGCTAATGCGGTAGGTGGCTCGGAATTCTTCTCCTGAGGGGGTTGGTTTCGATTCCAGGGCAACGTCCACATTGCATAAACGGGGTTCGTAACGTTCTATGGTTTGTTGAATACGTGTGGCCAATACCTCCAAAGAACCCGGTAGATTGTAGTAAATCTCGTGAATATCGGGCAGGCCGTACTGCTCCAAGTGTTCGGTTTTGCCCTGGCGGATATTGAGCAGGTGCACCAAATGCGCTTGAATAGACACCGCCAGGCCTTCCTGGCCTCTGTCCATGCCCCGACCGCTGATTTTGGAGAGGAAGCTGAATGCCATCTACAACCTCCCTGCTTCCACGCAGACCGAGGCTGATGCCGCTTGGGTCAACAGCCATACGTCGCGGCCAATACATCGGTTACCTAATTGCCAGCCCGGTACCTGGTCTGCCCGTAACTCCAAGCGCACCATGCAATCCCGGTCGCCACGAGTGAAATCAGCCACCAATTCGGTCAACAATTCTCGACATTTGCCACCGGGTAGAAGGTCCATATAGGCATCGTAATCCAGGTTCTTGAAGAACATGCGAATGCCGCCAGAGGGGTCGGCAATGGTTTTCCCTGTTAACAGGTTGCCGTCTGCCCCCAGCCTCAGGTTTTGACCCAAAACTGCTTGTTGGTCCTTTGGGATTAACCTTTGAACCACCACAAATGTCTCCAACTCTAACTCGAGATCGGGGAAAAAAGAGTGAACCAATGCATAGAGGCCTTCGCGGGTACGCGCCTGCTTGCGGTAGATAGCCAGCTTGTTCCAGCGTAATCCCTTGAGGAACAAGGGCATCTCTCGTTGGCCCAGCAACCCGGCCAGGCGGTCCAGAAAAAAAGCCTCGTCAGATGTCTCTTCGCCTCCTAATGCACTTTCCAGAAAGAACTGATAGCGGTTCCAGGTCGCAAATAGCAGGGTGTAATAACGTGCGTCGAAAAAATCAAGAAAGTCACGCATGGCCGAATGATCGCTATCATCTGCCAACAGTTCATCGGTGAAATAATCGGGCAAGATTCCGTGGCGACCGTACAGGCCGGGTAAATTCAGCTCAGCCCCTTCTTCGCTTGAAGTAACTTGCTCGCTTGTGTAATGCCGAGTCAACCGTGTTCGTAAGGGTTGGTCACCGCTGCGACGCATCCATTGGAAGACCTTGTTTAATTCAGCGGCCATGCTACCCCCAGCTCACATGCTCGTACTTGTTCCCGGTTTCCGTTTCGAAAACCTCGAGCCTAATAAAACCGTTGATGGGGCACCATGACTGTAAATAGCAACTGAAAACATGGGCAAACAAGGCTACATCACCCGGCCCCGAGAAGAAGTTGCCGTTCACATCTATCTTAAAACGACGGCCCAGAACACAGGTTCCCTGCTTGATAATGTAGTCCTTTTCAGCGCGAATCTCATTGATGCCGCGGATTCGCCGATTCCCGGCGTCACCCTTGGCGTAATGGTAGAGATTGAGCAGGGTTTTAAGCACATCTATCCGTTCAAGCTCGCTGTAATCCAGAGACAGGTGAGCCAGGAAATCCCATTCGTCGCGACTGTGCAGGGGCGGCCAGGCCGCGCGAGTGGCCAGACTGATGTTGCGCACACTTATCGTTTCGGGAATCAGGGTGTCGATCCGGTTCAGCCTGCCTTGCTCCAATTTCTGGGCGTAATGGCGGTTGCTGCACAAAACAGATACACTGATGGTGTAACCGATCAAGGCACCCGGTCCCTGATGGTTGGCGTCGATCAACCTGAGCCAGGTCTCCCAACCTTGCTCTGGGGCCATATCGCGGCGCAAGGCGTAAAACAACTGGCGTTCCTGTTCGCTATCGTCGCGTGAAAAATGGTAGTAGGGTCGCACGGGATGGATCATGCGATCTTGGGAAGCGATTACATCTACCACGCGCACGACTTCCAGATCTTCCCGCTCCGAGTCCTTGGTCAAGGCGTATTCCAGGCTGTTCTCATCTGCCTGAAAGGGTTCGCAATCGCAGCGGAAGAGGTTTTGCGCCACTGTACAGAACAAGCCGAAGTGCTCTTCTGTGAAATGAACGCCGGTTGCCAGCGGGCGTGAGAACGTGAAATCCAGCTGAATCTCGGTTAAATTCTTTTCGGCTTTCAGCAACTCCCCGAGTCCGGTCACCCTAAAGAAAAGGAAACGTTTCACGTCATCGAAATAATCGCGAATAAAGTGCAGTCGAGAAGGGTATTCCGCCTCGTGTTCGGCATAATCGTGGCCATTCTCGAAACCGGGCCAGTCCACACCCAAAACGGAATGCCCTTTGCCTTTGACGCTCACCCTTTGCAGGTGCTGGGACAGCAACAGAAAAAGCTCCAAGGCGGTCCCGGGGTCACCCGTCAATGCCAGCTCGAAATGGTCCCATTCACAGATGGAAAAATCGACACCGGCATGAGCTTGCAAGACAATGCTAATACCATAATCACCGGGTGCTTCCGGGTCGTAGTAGACTTTTTTCAGGAGCACGGGCTGCACGTGCACATCCCAACAGGTTGTAAAGGTATAGGTTTCGCCGTTGGGTCCGAGTTGATCCGCATAGAGTTCAGTCCCCTTGGGAACCAGGACCGGGCTATCGATCATGGACTCCTGCGCGGAAAAAGCGACCAGTGTTTTACTGGGCAGTCCGCGCAAGTAACCGGGATAGATCAGCTGGAAAAGAGCCTGAACCATTTCGGGAAACTGGGCCTCGCGGAAGCGGTTGAGCTTGCCCATCAAGAAGGCAAAAGCCTCCACAATACGTTCTGCGTGCGGATCTCGCAAAGAGGGATCGTTCCCGGACAGGCCCAAATAATGAGCGATGTCCGGGTGTCGCTCGGCAAAGATCTTGCCTTGCTGCTTGAGATAGCTTAATTCCTGTTGATAATAGATGCGGTCTATTCGGGAAACCATATATTGTCCGTTTCACCTACAAGCCGGCTTGGGAGCCAGTCGTGTTCGGTCATAGCTTGGGAGCCTGGAGTGATCACTCCTCGAGCTTGGGCATCTTGGAAACCAACGACAGTTCTACGTTGATGCCTTCCACCTGGAAGTGGGGCCGCACAAACATCTTGACGTCGTACCAACCCGGCGAGTCCTTGATATCCTGAACGACAATCTTGGCGTGGCGCAAGGGGCGACGTGCTTTGAGATCGGCCCCGGCGCCCGGCATGTTGGTCACCAGTTTCTGGATCCAGATATCCAACTCCCTCTGCAGGTCTTCCTTTTCCTTGGCGGCGCCGATATTTTCCCGCTGGATGACCTTGAGGTAATGAGAGAGTCGCGATGCTAGCATCAAATAAGGCAGGTTGGCCGACAGTTTGGAATTGGCGGTTGCCTCTGCCGTATTGTATTTCTTGGGCCGTTGTGTCGACAATACGGCAGAG
>Ga0316189_10005592_pt1 | contig 12055 bp, 10 predicted proteins | sample LowCovwburrow_MG_FD_204930 | JGI IMG/M metagenome (GOLD analysis project Ga0316189, IMG submission 204930) | Coastal sediment microbial communities from Maine, United States - Lowes Cove worm burrow | ecosystem: Environmental > Aquatic > Marine > Coastal > Sediment | place: USA: Maine... | reverse complement strand
TTGTGCAAGAGTTTGCAACCGCTTTGCCGGTTTACGTGATCGCCGACCAGCTGGGAGTGCCGCGATCTGACCTGGGTAGAATCAAGGCCTGGTCAGATGCTTTTGCCTCACGCCTGGGGGGCATGGCCAGCGCAGAGGAGGAGATCGAAAACGCGCGCCTGATCGTGGATTACCAGAACTATATGCAGGCAGTTGTGGAAGACCGCCGCGCTTCTCCCCGGGATGACATGATCAGCGATCTTGCCAATACCACCATCGAGGATGGGCGCCTGATGACCATGGCAGAGGCCGTGAGTATGATCGAGCAAATGCTGGTTGCCGGCAATGAGACTACCACCTCGGCGCTTGCCGGCGGCATGCTGCTGCTGATCCAGTTGTCAGACCAGATGCAAACCCTGCTGGATGATCCGGCGGTTATCGATAACGCGGTAGAGGAAATTCTGCGCCTGGAATCGCCCTCTGCGGGGTTGTGGCGAGTAGTTAAACACGATGCCGAAATACGCGGTGTAAAGATCCCCGCCGGTTCCATGCTGATGCTGCGCTACGCCGCGGGAAATCGCGATGACGAGGTGTTCAGTGACCCGGATACCATGGACGTGTGCCGCGCTAATGCAGGTGATCATCTGGCGTTTGGCCAGGGTACGCATTTCTGTCCCGGTGCCATGCTGGCACGCAAGGAAATGCAGGTGTCGTTTACCAAGCTGCTGCAGCGCCTGACCAGGGTCCAGCTGGCGCCGGACAGGAATGACTTCGGCCACTGGCCCAACGTGGTGTTGCGCGGACTGAAAAGCCTGCATATCACTTTTGAAAAGAAATAATCCAAACACCAGGAGAACAGTATGAAACTCTATTCATCGAGAGGTCCGAATCCGCGGATAGTCAGGATGTTTATGGCGGAACGCGGTATTACGCTGCCAACTGAAGAGGTTGACATCATCGCCGGTGATAACCTGGGCGAGGAGTACAGGGCGCTCAACCCCTCTGCCCAATCGCCCTGCCTGCAACTCGACGATGGCTCGGTGCTGGCTGAGGTGACGGTCATTTGCGACTACCTGGATGAGATCAATGACGGGCCCTCATTGATGGGAGATACGGCCCAGGAGCGCGCCGAAACACGGATGTGGTGTCGGCGAATCGACACGCGAATTCTGGAGCCTATGACGCTGGGTTTTCGCAGTGCCGAGGGGCTCCCGCTTTTTCAAGATCGCTATCATGTCATCCCCCACGCGGCTGATGATCTTAAAGCGACGGTGCAAAAGAACTGGGCCTGGCTGGAACCGCAGTTGGCTGACAAGACATATATTTGCGGCGAACGTTTTACCCTTGCCGACATTCAGCTTTTCTGTTTTGTCGAGTTTGGCACTATGGTCGGGCAGGGGATCCCCGCCGACCTGCCCAACCTGCAGGGCTGGTATGAGCGGGTTGCCGGGCGGCCCAGTGTTGCAGCGAGCCTCCATCCCTCAGAGGTTTAACCGGCGTGGCCGACGGGGTGCGCTAGCCGAAATAGTCAACACCCACGATTTCATGCCAGCGCTTGCGAAAGGCTTCTCCCTGCAGGCGGTTGGCCTCTATCCATTCGTCATCGCTGACGCTGGCACGCCCGGCAATATCCTCTATTGCATCCTGTCCAACCGGGTAGCGAAAGTGGGGTGTATCGGACTCTATGGCGTGGGCAACGGCCTCGGCGACTTCCCCGGTTGTGGCGGGATTTTTCATGGTGTGTGTGGCCCATTGGCCCAGCCGCTCCAGGCTTCGCATGTAGTGAGTATCGGGCGGTGGTGGTGTGCCTTTTTCCCAGGCGGGTGTCGGCACGCTACCCGGCTCGATAAGCGCCACGCGCACATTGAATTCTGCCATCTCGAAGGCCAGTGCCTCGCTCAGCCCCTCCAGCGCCCATTTGGCGGCGGAGTAGTGGCCGTGACAGCCAAATACCATGCGGCCAGCGAGTGAACTCATGTTGACGATTCTGCCGGATCGCTGCTCGCGCATGATGGGGGTGATCGCCAGTAGCATGCGCACTGTGCCGAAGTAATTGGTCTCGAACACCTCCCGCACTTCCTCCAGCGGTGTTTCCTCTACCGCGCGGCCGCCGCCTATGCCGGCGTTATTGACCAGGGCGTCGATGCGCCCGGCGCTGTCCATAACCGTGCTGATTGCGCGATCTACAGAGTCCCCGTCGGTAATATCCAGTTGCACAATATCAACCGCTAAGGCCTCGGCGGCGATCTTGTCTTTCAGATCGGTGGCGGTATCCGGGCTGCGTAGCCCGGCAAAAACCCGGTGGCTCTTGCGCGCGAGATGTAATGCGGTTTCCTGTCCGATGCCGGTGCTGCTGCCGGTGACGAGTATTACTGCCATAGCGGATCTCTCTTTGCCGGTTAACTGGTTGACCAGCTCATGCGCACGGTGCATGAGGTTTGCGGGAGGTGTGGGTCGAACTCCATCTTGAGGCCGCCGCCAGCGCCCTTGAACAGCGCTTCGAAGGGGCCCTTGCAGATATTCAGGCAGCCTTCCTCCGGTAGTGCATCGGGATTGGGCAGCGTCTCCGGGCGCGCACAGGTATGCCAGGCGCACTCGGGAATCTCCATCACGGTAATACCCCGGCCCGGGTCATATTCTGTGATAGTGGCCGGGCCGGTAAGCCAGTGCGCGGGATTGAAGGTTTCGAACAGGAAGGTGCTCCAGCGGCCGGGTTTGCTGCTGCCATCTTTCAAAGGGCGCGCTTTCTTGTTTTTGTTTTTCTCACCCATGCTGTTCATCATTTTCAGGAAGTCGCCGGAGTTTTCATGAGACAGCGCTACCGAGGTGCCAATGACGATGTCCTCATATTGCTTCTGGCTGTAATACTTGCGCAATTCCAGCAGTGCCCACTCCGCCTCGCGCACGAAATTGCCGTAGCGCTTGCGCCATTTCTCCCGGGGCGAATCAAGGAGCCTTATTGGCTCCCGGCGCGACCTTATCTCGGTGTAGTCCCGGTCGACCTGCTCCTTGTCGCCGGACAGGCGCAGGATCGGGACGAATGTGTGGCTGATAATCGGCATCGCCTTTTTTACCAGCATGCTGTTGGACATCCACATATCGATCCAGGCCTGGGGTCCCCAGTTGTAGTAAAAGCCCGGTTTTTTGATGCCGGCCACCCGGCCGCTGCGGTGATCGCTGGAGATGATGCTGTCGCTGCTCATTCAAACTGCCCCTTTCACGCTGCAATTATTCAATTATACAGCCGCAGAGTAATACCGTAGTTGACCCCCGGAGCGGCCACACCCGCGAAGCCGCCTATGCTGGGAGTATTCAGGCCCAGGGCATAATATTCCTCATCAAACAGATTACGCCCCCACAGGGCGACTTCCCAGTCTCCGCTGGAGTTACCCAGGCTCAGCCTGAGATTGACCAGGTTTACCGAGTCATTGGTAAGGTGGGGGTCCAGGCTCTGGTCCAGAAAATAGCTGTCGATAAAGCTGTGTTCCAGGCGAGTGACAAGGGTCAGGTCTTCGCCGACCTTGAGATCGTATTGCATGTAGGAGCTGACGGTCCATTCAGGCGCGTTGTCCAGGGGTTCGCCGGCGAGGTCCTGGGTGCAGGCGAATGCAAGACCCGGGGCTACACCCTGTTGGCCCTGTACCACATAGTACTCATAGAAGGTCTGTTCAACAGTGCATAGGCCGTTATCGAAGGAGTCGTATTCCGCCTTGTTATAGCCAATAGCGCTGCCCAGTGTCATGTCCACTATAGGGATGAAGACCAGTTCCAGTTCTGTGCCATAACTGCGCATGTCGCCGGCATTGGTCACCCGGAGGCTGGAGCCATCGAAGCTCTGGGATTGAAAATCCTGATAGTCGACCAGGAAGAGGGTGCCATTGAACTGCAGGCGCCGCTCCCACCAGGAGGTCTTCCAGCCCAACTCGTAGTTGGTGGCGGTTTCCTGTTTGAATTCGCCATTGCTGCCGGCGACTTGCCGCCGCTGGTCGAAGCCTCCGGATTTGAAGCCGCGGCTGATAGACGCATAGGCCATCACATCGGGATCGAAAAAGTAGCGCACATTGATTGACGGGGAAGCATCGGAATCAGTGCGGCTGTCATCGTAGAAGATATCCGGGCCCGCAATAGGCGGAATGTCTATGGGGAAGGCCGGTGTGGTCAGCTGTGAGCCCTTGCGCTCCTTCTTTTCCCAGGTGTAACGTAGCCCCAGCGTTGCGCTGATCTTTTCGCTGTAGTTCCATACGACCTGGCCGAATGCAGCAAAGCTGGTTGTCTCGTAGGTATTCGTGTCGAGGTTGACGGAGCCGTTCGGGAAAAAATCCGACATATAGAGATTGAGTGGCGGAATAATGAGGATGTTTTCGACCAGGTCCAATCCCTGTTCGATGGTGCCCTCTGAGTCCAGTTTCGAGTAATAGGCGTACAGGCCTCCCTGGGAGTCAAAGGTCTCACCGCCGGGGGAAGCGAGCCGCAGTTCGGAGGAATACTGGTCCAGTTTCAGGTCGGTAGAGAACTGGCTGGCGTCGTAGCCGGTAAAATCTCCGTCAAAGGCGCTGTCAGATTCGTAGTGACGCCAGGCGTTGATAAAGGTCAGGGTGTCACCGCCGGATAGGTCTTTGTTCCAGTCCGCCGAGATGCCACCCACCTCCACCTTGTTATACATGTCGCCGTCGAACCAGTAATCATCGCCGAAGGGGTCTGCCTTCGGCGGGGATACATTTGTGGAGTCCTCCAGAGAGCTGTAGCGGAGTATGGGTTCTCCCTGCTCGTTCAACCCCAGCATCGCCTGCCATTCGGCGGAAGGGGTATTGGTGGCGGGCGCATTGAGGGTAGACAGGCCTTCGTAGTCGATGACCGTGAGGGCGCAGCAGTCCGTGTCCTCCTTGGTGTAGTCAAAACTCAATACCAACTGGCCGAAGTCATACTCCTGGCCGCGCTCCATATCGAACAGTATGCGTGAACGTGCGCCCCACTTGTGGGCGTTATTGGCACCATCGCCGGTAAACGTGTTCTCGTAGAGGTGGTCGCCGTCAATACCGAAACCGGTCAGGCGCATGGCGTGCCCGGAGCTGCCGAAGGGGACATTCACCATGCCGCGCACTTCCGCTCGCTCATTTTTGTCGTAGCCCACCTCTATCATGGACTCGAACTCCTGGGTGGGGAGGTTGGTAATGATGCTGATAGCACCTGCGGCGGTATTTTTCCCGTAGAGGGTGCCCTGGGGGCCGCGCAGTATTTCAATACGTTGCACATCGATCAGGTCGCTGATACTCATGCCAGCGCGCCCCTGGTAGACGCCGTCTATAAAAAGACCGACACTGGGGTCGATGCCGGTATTGGTGCCCAAAGAGCCAATGCCCCGAATGCGGATAGAGGTAGAGTTTGAATCCGTGCCGGGGGTAATCAGGAGGTTGGGGGTGTACTGCTCCAGATCCGATAACTGGTTGACACCGGTATCCTTGAAAAACTCGCCCGAGAACGCCGTTACGGACATGGCTACTTCCTGCAGGTTCTCCACCCGCCGGCTGGCAGTGACCAGTATCTCTTCCAGCGCCAGCTGGTTCTGCCCGCCCTCGTTGGGCGCTGCAGCCTCGCTGTCAACTTGCGCCAGTGCAGGCCCTGCCACCCATGGCAGCAGGAGCAATGCAGTGACAAAATTGCGGGTATTGCCCATACACACACCAATATTATTTCTTATAATCGACATCGCCTGGATCAGGGACGTCTTAGTTGCGCCGACTTTTTATCAGGGGCAAATAACTTGATCTACACATTAGCAAAAGTACTTTTTAAAAACAAACAGAATTGACTGATTTTAATTGTGGCGCTACTGTTGACGCCTTTAACCGACAAACCCAGAGGAACCACATGGCCCAGCCAATGCCCGCCGACAATACTTTCCTGCAATTTCCCTGGGGGCCCCTGCAGATGGAGTGCGATGCCCGCGATCTGGTTGTGGAGGGCGAAATCCCGGCGCAATTACAGGGCAGCCTCTACCGTAACGGCCCCAACCAGCGCTTCAGTCCCCGCGGGGAGTACCACCTGTTTGCCGGTGATGGCATGGTGCACGCCTTTCATATCGCCAACGGCAAGGTGGATTATCGCAATCGCTGGGTGCGGACAGCGAAATGGAAAATTGAGGATAAGGAAGGCAAGGCGGTGGTGAACGCCATGAATCCCTTTGACTGTGAGCCCGAGTACAGTGATTTTGTGCTGGTAGACAAGGAGGGCCTGGCCAATACGGCCCTGGTATGGCACGGCGGCAGGCTGCTTGCCATGGAGGAGGGCCATGCACCCTACGAGCTGGACCCCGATACGCTGGAATCCATTGGCAGCTGGACCTTCCGCGGCAAGCTGCACACCGCGATGACGGCACATCCCAAGGTTGATCCAGACACGGGCGAGATGATCTTTTTTGCCTATATGGCCACGGGCCCCTTTGCCGCGGACGTTATGGTGCACAAGGTTGACCCGGCTGGCATCCTCACCGAGAGCATTCATATTCCCACACCTTATTCATCCATGGTCCACGACTTCATCATTACCGAGAACTATATCGTAATACCGGTAATGCCCATCAGTGGCAGCCTGGAGCGGGCCATGGAGGGCGGGCCTCCTTTTGCCTGGGAGCCAGAGAAGGGTATGCATATCGGCGTCTTGCCGCGCCACGGTGGCACGGCAGACGATATTCGCTGGCTGGATATGGACCTGGCTTTTGCCTTTCATTTCATGAACAGCTTTGACAGTGACGGTGTGATCACTGTCGATGCCTGCCAGATGGACCACGCCCCACTGTTTCCCACAGTGGACGGAGGTTCTACCGGTAAGACTGAACCCCACCTCACGCGCTGGACCATCGACATGAATGCCGCCGACCCGAGGGTAGAATTTGTGCGCATCGATGATTTTGAATCGGAGTTTCCACAGTGTGATCCGCGTTATGCGGGCCGCGCCTACCGGCACGGCTGGTATACCTCGCCCGATGGCAATCTTGCCAGCGGTCTGGAGGCGAATGACCAGCTGTTTAATACGATAGGGCATTTCGACCATGAATCCGGCACTGTGGATCGCTTCTCCTGCGGCCAGGCCATGACGTCTGAGGCCTTGTTTGTGCCCAAAACGGCAGACTCCGCCGAGGGTGAGGGCTATCTCCTTGCAGTGGTTACCAGTTTTGAAACCCGCACCAGCAGCCTCTTTATCTTTGACGCGTTGCAGGTAGCACAGGGACCACTGGCGAAAGTTCATTTGTCGCACTGTGTCCCCGCCGGTTTTCACGGTACCTGGCGGCCTGCATAGCCAACCTATGGATTTCTCCCTCAGCGAAGAGCAAAACCAGTTACGCGATAGCGTCAGCAAGTTTGTGGCTGATAACTGCGATGTCGAGCGCCATCGGCGGCTGTCCTCGGGCGTACTGGGATTTGATGCTGAGGTATGGCAGAAATTTGCTGAGCTGGGTTGGCTGGCTATCGCTTTCAGTGAGGCGCAGGGTGGAATTGGCGGCAACGCGGTTGATGTCATGGTGATCGCTGAGGCGCTGGGTCATGGATTGGTGCGCGAACCCTTTCTCCACACTGCGATAACTTGCGGTGCCTTTCTTCGCCTCGGGGCAAACGAGGCGCAACAGGCGCAATATATTCCGGGCCTTATAGATGGCAGTAGCCAGTGGGCATTTGCCTTTGCAGAGGAGGGCAGTGGCTTTGAGTTCCAGGCCATTCGCTGCAGAGCAGAGTCGGTAGATGGCGGATGGCGCCTGGAAGGCCGGAAAACAACCGTCCTCAACGGCCATTGCGCGGACTATCTGGTGGTCAGTGCCCGATGCCCCGCTGCAGGTGACGGCCTGTCCCTGTTTGTTGTTGATTCAAGTCTACCGGGCATCACTATCGAACCTTTCAGGTCAGTAGACGGCAGTTGTGGCGCAACAGTGAGTCTCGATGCGGTTCAGCTCGATTCACATAGCCTGCTGGGTCAAGTCGGCCAGGCCATGTCGCTCATTGAGTTGGTTATAGACGAAACCATTGTTGCCATGGGTGGCGAGGCCCTGGGTGCGATGCAGGCATTGCTCGATACCACGGTGGAATACACCCGCACCCGGGAGCAGTTTGGCCAGCCCATCGGTAAATTTCAGGCGCTGCAACACCGTATGGCGGATATGTACCTGAAGGTGGAGGAGGTGCGATCATTGCTTTATAACGCCGCGATTGCGGTAAGCGAAGGTAGTGCCGAGGCCGGTCAGGCCTGCGCCGCGCTCAAGGTAAAGCTTGCTGAGGCTGGAAAGTTTGTGTCTCAGGAGGCTGTGCAGTTACACGGTGGTATCGGGATGACGGATGAACTGGTCGTTGGACACCAGTTCAAGCGCCTGCTGTTACTGTCCAAGCTCTATGGGGATGAGGACTGGTATCTGCAGCGTTATATCGAACTGGGGACATAGACTGTCGCCTGGAGAGCCTGGCCGGGCCTGGATAAACCATCACCCTGTGTCCACATTAATGACTTAAGTTGACTGCTCTTTCAATTCATCTGGGTCACGCTGCACCAAAAACTGATCCATAGGAACAGCTTCCACTAACCCAATCAACATGACGACTGGCTCGTTTACAGCACCTTCCGCGTGCAATATACCGGCAGGAACGGTGATAAGGTCGCCAGCTTCAAGTTGATACTCATTACCATCGGCATCGAGAAAGTAAGTTTTTCCCTTAACCAAATAGACTAATACATCTTCACTGTGCCAATGAAGATTGGCAGCCGTTGCATGATCAGTTGCATAGGTAGTTGGAAATAGATTCTTTTTTCCAATATCTTCGAGGGCCCCGCTTAAGCCGTCGAAGTGACCTTTTTTAACAGTGAGACTCATCGTATTCACCTCGTTCCAGAACTGGAAGCATGACATTCAATTGTAATCGCTCGGCTGCGTGAAATGTCGGATTCGGAATTTTCTTGCGCAGTTCTACTGGGCCGATTGTGGGAAGTAACCATAGCATAGTCAAAACGGTACCTTATTGGCGAAAGCGGCCCCGACTGCCTGCTCACATCCTTGTTAAGGGCGGGTGCTTTTTGAAGGGGTCTTCCTGAAGAATTTGTGACTGCATTTCAAGCAGCGGTATTTTGGATTCCTCAGACAGATTTTATCGAGCCTTGAACGGTGGATGCGATTAATATCCTGGGAGCCGCAGTGAGGGCACTTTATTTGATTCACGGTACCCAGCCTAGGGAATCTCTTTATGTTAAGCAAAGAAAGACTTGTACTTTAGCCTGTTTAGCGACATTGAGGGTAGCTTTCGGTTTGAATCCACAGGGTAAGAGCAGACAAGATGGGGAAAGATCCCCCAGGGCAGCTACCGACGCACTCCGGTCGTTCCCTATTGGCAATCCCAGCCTGACTCTGCCGGCAAAGCAATTCCCCCTTTCAAATTGTGAAGAGAAAGCTATCGCTTCCAGTTGGGTAGTTTACGCATCATCTTAATATCATTGATCATAGCCAGTGCTTGCCACTCTTCCAGCGGGAAGTGGAGTCCTCCGTCCTCCTCGCCATACTTTTGCTTCAGCTCCTCTTCAATCTGCAGATTAAAATCGAAAGCACCGATCCCGCGCATGCCCCAGCTTCCGAAAAGCCTGGCATCTATAAGACTGAAGCCAATGATACTCAATTCTTCGTGACGCTCGTCCCTTGCGATCCGTCTAAACACTGAATTAACGTCCTCAAATTTGCCTTCCAGAGCCTGTAGAAAATGCGTTCTACTCGCAAGCAGTACGCCAGTCACGCCACACGCCTCATTGCTCTTTTCGCTCACTGAGGTGATGCTCCGTACGATTTCCCAATTGAGCGGTTGAACACTGCGACTTTTATAGATGATTCGATACATGTCTTTGCGATACCTCGCTACCAACGCATTCTTACTGCAGAGTGTACAGCCCTGACATCCCTAATTGTAGAAAAAGGGGACGCATTTATTTTCTATGAGGCTCGAACTCGCTGTCAGCATGAAAATAGTTGCGTCCCCTATAATTTAAAATCCTGTGAAGAGTTTTCACACAGCCTCGACACTTAGCCGACCTCCTGGCAGCAGGCTCAGGGGCTTGTGAGTGACCGTTAACGGGCGCAGAGAAGACAGGATGGGGAGAGCTGTCCCAGGGCAGCTGCAGCTACCGACGCATTCAAGCCATTAGCTCATCGGCAAGCGTGCTCTGTAGCATGGCTCACCCACCAGGCAAGATATGACAATCTAGTTGCAACTCAGCGTCAATCCGCTCTACGCTGTTGCAGTGGCCCTTATTTTTGCTGGGCGGCAGATATTTTCCAAAAATATTGAGCAGTTTTAACCGTACATAAAGGGGATTATCGATGACGCTGACAGGCGGCTGTGTTTGTGGAGAAGTGCGATACGAGGTCACCGACAATCCGCTGTTCGTGCATGCCTGCCATTGTACCGACTGCCAACGTTCATCGGGCTCGGCGTTCATCGTGAATGTCCTGGTTGATGAGCATCATTTTGACGTTACCGGCGCGACGTCGGTCGTGACCTTACCCACGCCGGGCGGTACCGGTTACGACGCCTATTTCTGCCCCAACTGCGCGACCATTGTCTGGTGCAATTACCACTTTATCCATCCGTCCCTTCTCAACCTTCGTGGCGGTACGTTAGATGACGCGAACGCCGTCTCTCCAAGTGCTCACATCTTTACCTGTAGCAAGCAGGCGTGGCTCATGATGCCGGAGGGTGTGCCGTGTTTCGATGAAATGTATGACCCGGTTAAAGCATGGCCTGAAGATACCTTGGAAAAATTCGCAGAAATGAGTCTACGGAATGCTTGATGTAGCCAGTCACTTAGCTTTACTGGCAAGGTGGTTTTAATCTTGAAGACACCCTGGCAGGATGTCGTTACCCGGGTAATATTCAACCTTGTAGGCATCGGTAGTCTCTGAGTCTCAGGAAAGCGTAGATGAAACTCCTGCTAAAAGTCATGCATGATAGGGATTTTATCGCCTCTGACTCTCAGTTGTTATCTTCAAATACTATGCTCATCAACTCTTGAAACGGGAGGCATTCCGCAATTGCGGAGTCGATTACCTCCTGAACCTTAGGGATAAATAAATGCCTTGCGTGTTGCCACCACATTTGGCCGCCAGGCATCGCAATATTTGCCCCGACGAATGTTACCCAAGCTCCATATGTTTCTTGATCCATGAACCCACGTTCACGCGCTTCCAATATGTCCTTTAAGCAGAGCACAAGGTCGAGGAGCACACCGTCCAAGACAACTCGCTCATCAGGTGTTAACGAACGAAAATTGCTCATACCCAAACGGAATATGCGGGCATTATCGATACTTGCAGCTTTCCAGTCACGGAATCGAGCCATGGTACTGACACTGTTGGTGTGGTACTCGGTTTTGTTCAGGTTCGTACTTTCCATGATCTGACGAGCAAGATAGATCAATGAGATGACAACGGCGACGACGCCCGCAAGCTCACTCAACGCGTTGACCATGTTCCAGTTCATTGTGAGGAAATTTACCAGCTGCTAGGTGGATTGTGTCAGATGAAAAAACGAATCTCTTGCTTTCGTTCTAACTCGGAAAGAGTTGTATGCACTTTGATCTAGCATAGACTAAAAGTCAGCACATAGGCGATGACGGCCACGATCAGCTGCTCACATCCCGCTCAGAGTCGATCTGTGGCTATGACCGTTCATGCACTTAGGCGACCTCCAGGCGGCAGGCTCAGGGGCCTATCGATGACCGTTATCGAGCGCAGAGCAGACAAAATGGGAATTACTGCCCCAGGGCAGCTACCGACGCAGAGCGGCCAAAAGATCAGCGGCCAGCGCCACCAGAGAGCTGCTCCCGCTTCCACCTTAGAAAAGGACGTAAGCCAAGGTTAGATTTGAGTCGATTTAGGGGCTGTTATAAGCAATTAACGCTAGCGGAATGGCCGCGCTACTTGCGCCTCCCAATTAACGATTCTTGTTAGGGTGAATTTCTAAGACTGTCTTCGTTATAGAAGTGCCAATGTTCCGTGAGTTTGTATACGGTATCGGAGCTGTCGCGCTTTTTTTCTAATTCCGCTACATACTTC
>Ga0316189_10005591_pt1 | contig 12056 bp, 8 predicted proteins | sample LowCovwburrow_MG_FD_204930 | JGI IMG/M metagenome (GOLD analysis project Ga0316189, IMG submission 204930) | Coastal sediment microbial communities from Maine, United States - Lowes Cove worm burrow | ecosystem: Environmental > Aquatic > Marine > Coastal > Sediment | place: USA: Maine... | reverse complement strand
CTAGGATCAGGCTTCGCTGAAGGCGTTGCACCGCTTGGATTTCTGTAAGAACCGTGAGGAAATCGCCAACTCCTTCCAGGTACCGGCTACGTCCGGAATTAAGGGCTTGCTGTGCATATTCCAACTGGGTTTCCAGTTTCTCCAGGAACTCCCGCTGGTGCTCTTCTAATATGAGGGCGTCCTCTACTTCCTGCAAGGCTCCAAGCATGGCACTTTCATAAAGAAGCACCCTCTCTTCAAGTTGGGCACGGCTCCTCTGCACTTCGGTTTTTCGAGCGTTGCCGTCAAGAAGTGGGGCCGTTAATCCGGAGAAGAGGTTCCAAATCCAGTTGCTGAAAATGTCTCCCGCTTCCGCAGCGTTGTATCCGGTTTGAGCGGATAGTCTCAAGGCAGGGTAACGATTGGCGATGGCTGCGGCCAGTTGGTAGTCGCTGGAAACAATGCGATGAGCTGCGCTTCTGAGGTCGGGCCTTTTTTGCAGGAGGTCTGCGGGCAGGCCTGTTTCCGGGAGGGGCGGCAGTTGAGGCAATACCTTGCCTTCACCGGCTACCATACTTTTTGGCGGTTTGCCCACCAGTACTGCCAGTTGATGCTCCAAAACAGCCAGTTGACTTCGGGCTGGGGGCATTTGAGAGCGAATGGAGGCCAGTTGTTCCCGTTGCTGAAAAACCTCCACGGCTGTGGCTCTGGCGTTGCTGAACCTTATCTGAATCACTTCAAGCAGTTTCTCATTGATTTCAACCAGTTCCGACAGCAGATTCAATTGTTCCCGTTGTTCAACAATGCCATACCAGGTTCTGGCAATGACAGCAGAGAGGGACAATGCGAAAGCTTCGGTGTCTTCACGAGACGCCATGGCGCTGATAGTTGCAGCGTTATCCAGTGCGGCCAGGCGTTTCCAAAGATCCACTTCATAGCGAATACCAATATTTATGTCGAAATTGTTACCAGTGGACGGCTGATCATTAAAAATGTTCCTGGCCCGTCCAGCGCTTGCCCCTGCGTCTACCTGGGGTTGCGTACTGGAGGAGGCCGCAATGGCCATGGCTTGTTTCAGCCGAGCCCATGAGGCTCGCAAGTCAAGGTTTTCGGAAAGAGCTTGATCTTGTAATTGATTAAGTGCCGGATCGTTAAATGCTTTCCACCACCGGTCTGGTGGGCGTACATCGCCCGATTTTGTAAAAGTTTTGGGGGTAAAATCTGGCGGTTGAATCTGCTCATCTACTTGATGCAGTGCACACCCCGCAAGCCAGAGGCAAAACAGTATTGCCAACATGTTTGTCCATCTTCCCATAAATACAGATACCTCTACCATTTTTCCGCGCTACTGTCACAATGACACAACCCGTAGGAAAAATCCAGACCAATGTGTTGAAAAGTCCAGGACATTTCCTGTAAGTCGTTTTCCCTGCCCCATGTGGCCTGCCTACAGATGGTTGGTTATCAATCAAAATCAATGGAAGCCTTAAAAAGTAGGAGTCTTCCATGAGGGATTATTATAGATTCATGGCTCGTTTAATTGGGATGTGCAAAGAGCCGTGGGTAATCATTCATAATGTCTATGGTAGCCCCTGTGTTGTTGTCATTTACTGCAAAAAAAAACCGCGGAGGCCGCGGCTTTCAACGAGTAGAATGTAGTAAAGGACTTTAGTGAACCATTGATAAGTTTATCATCTAGATAGTTCTCGTCTTGTCAAACAGCCTCCGCTTTGCTAAATGGTAGGGCTCAAGTAATAGCACTTGTTGGCAAAGCGCTTAAATCACAATTCAGGAAATGGGATTGGAGGCCGGAGGCGGGCGAACCCGTTGTTTCCGACCTACTTGTTCATTTTCTTCATGTTGCGAAGATAAGTAGGAATATCGAGGTCGTTTTCGTCATCGAAACCCATATTGTTGGCACCATAGGATTGGGGTGTCATCAATACTTCTTGGAGGGTTTCTTGAGGTGTAACAAAGTCGGAGACCTTGTGGGTGTTGGAAGAACCCTGGTCCTCACGATCCAGGCGGCCTGAATAAGAGGCCGCTTTGTGTAGTGCGTGCTCTCGCTCGATTTCCCGAGATCGTGAATCTCGGGCGTGGATAGCCCTTGTCCCCTGGCGGCCTCGCGTCTCGTGATGGGAACCGGATTGAGAGGGATGCTGAGTGTCGTAGCTCACATCACCGGTTCGCGAAGGGTCTTTTCGGCGGGGATAGGAGTCGCCGGTTCGGGATACATAAGACCCGGTTTGGTGCCTACGGGGGGCTTCTTCATGCCGGGACTGATGATCCATATTCTTTTCTTTATAGGGCGTGGGCGGGTCTACTTGCTCCAGGCGACGCTCGTTACGTTCAACAGGTTGGCGCTCTTGAGGGGGCTGTGAACGGGCCGCCCTTTCTTGAACGTGGCGGTCCGGGCGCTCCTTGCGGGGCGGCGTGGGGCGACGTTCGGGGCTGCGAGGCGCGAAATATTCAACATTGTTGCCGAATTCTTCTTCTGCCAGTTCACGGCTGGGGGTGGAAAAACCCGTGGCAATAACCGTAACCGTAACACTGCCGGTCTGCTGTTCGTTGGTGACTGCGCCAAAGATAATTTCTGCATCTGAGTCGCAAGCCTCGTGAATGAGTGTTGCCGCGTCGTTGATCTCGTTCATGGTGAGATCTGGTCCGCCAACAATATTCAACAGAACGCCCTTGGCGCCGGTAATGCTGGCTTCTTCCAGAAGTGGCGAGGAAATTGCCATCTGGGCCGCTTCAATGGCGCGGTTCTCACCAGAGGCCGTGCCGCTGCCCATGAGGGCAACGCCCATGCCTTGCATAATGGTCTGAACGTCTGCAAAGTCAAGGTTGATAATGCCAGGCACGTTGATGAGATCACTAATGCCCTGCACTGCTTGACGCAATACGTCGTCTGCTATTCTAAAGGCTTCTGTAAATGGAGTCTTGTCGGGGACGGTGGTCAGCAATTTGTCGTTGGAAATGGTGATGACCGTGTCTACGCTGCCTTTCAATTCTCGCAGTCCGCTCTCAGCGTTTCTGCGACGACGGGGGCCTTCAAAGCTAAATGGGGTTGTGACGACTGCTACAACCAGAGCGCCCAATTCCGAGGCTAGTGATGCGATGATGGGTGCTGCCCCCGTTCCGGTGCCGCCTCCCAGTCCCGCTGTTACAAAAACCATGTCGGCGCCTTCCATATGTTCCAATATGGAGGCCGTGTCTTCCAAGGCGGCTTCGCGGCCAATTTCTGGCTTTGCTCCCGCGCCCAAACCCTTGGTTACCTTGCTGCCAATGTGTATTTTTACCGGCGCTCTAGAGTTGCGCAATGCCTGCGCATCTGTGTTGGCAACAACGAAATCGACACCGGAGATACCTGCTTCGATCATCCGGTTCACTGCGTTGCCGCCAGCGCCGCCTACGCCCAGCACCTTGATGTTGGCGCCGGGTGAGTGTTCTACCATCTCTTCAAATTGAAGATTTAAGGTGGAATCCTCGTCGCCAAATTGAATCATCTTATCTCCCCTATCCATTTCCAACTATTGTCAACCTTGTTCTATCATGAGATCTCATAGCATTCTACCACGACATCTTGTACTTATACCATTAAATAGCACAAGATGTAGAGAAATAAAATGCCTTTTTCTGGATTCGGTGCGCGAAATCGGCGATTCAAACGCCCAATCTCGTACTGGTTTCTGGTTGAGAATCTTCCTTAAATCTTTGTTTTCCAATATTCAAGAGCGTTGAGTCTACAGGATTTCAACTCTTGAGATAAAAATTGAAACGCACTTAAAAAAATAGCGATTATTTGGAGGCGAAGCCCGCGTTTTTCTCCCAATGAGAGCCTTCTCGCAGGTCGGGTTCGTTTTTTTTGAGTGAGCTGCCGTCATAATTCCTGACCCTGAAAGGCACCGGGTTGTAAAACCAGGGGGGGAGGCGACAGCTGCAAATAGCTCAAGTCTGCAATTCCCGGAGTGGTTGGTCTTGGACCACGGGAGCTCAAAACCACGTCAATCGAAGCCTTGGAGAATTATGTCCATGTGTTCTCCCAGGGGGCTTGGTTTGTGTCCCTGAAAACCATCCAATTAAAAATTTTCACAGCGCTGTTGCACCGGGCTATATTAGAAATCGGCCATGAAGAAGTCTTTCAGGCGCTTATAGAGTTTTTTCACTCCAGCTTCCTGTTGACGACTCGAAGTAGCTTCTTCACTCAATCCAAATTTGATAAGGCCGATAGAGGTTGCATAGGATGGTGAGGAGACCACGTCCACCAAACCGCCGATTCCGGTGGGTTTGCCAAGTCTTGCGGGGAGGTCGAACTCCAGTTCAGCAATTTCTGGGATGCCGGTGAGAAGGGAGCCGCCGCCGGTAATTACCAGACCAGCATTAATAACAGAGTCATAGCCAGCCTTGGTGATTTCTTCGTGAACCAGACGGAACAATTCTTCGGCTCTAGGCTGGAGAATGTTGACCAGTGCCTGTTGGGGCACCATGCGCACCTTGGGCGTGCCAACGCCACTGGCTTCAAATACGGCGTCTTCGTCGATATAACTGGTTAAGACACAGCCGAACTTTTTCTTGATCTTTTCTGCATCGGGGATGGGGGTTCTCAGGCCGATGGCAATGTCGTTGGTAAAGTTGTATCCGCCAACGGGAATCACAGCGGTATGCCATAAACTGCCCCGCTCAAAAATAGCGATGTTGGTGGTTCCAGCGCCGATATCCACCAGGGCCACGCCCATCTCTTTTTCGTCTTCGGTGAGAACGGCTTCTGCATTGGCCTTTTGCACCAAAACCTTGCCGGACAAATTGAGACTGGTTCTGTGAACACAGGCCAACATGTTCTGAATGGCGGTGCTGGAGCCGGTGACGATGTGAGCATTTACTTCTAAACGTCGGCCAGTCATGCCGGTGGGGTCCATGATGCCTTCGTGATCGTCTACCTTGAATTCTTGTGGAAGGACATGAATAATTTCGCTGTCTGCAGGCATGCCTGCAGGATGTGCCGCGGCAATGACCCGGTCGATATCGTCTCGGAAAATTTCTTGTTGTTTGGTTGAAATGCCGATAACGCCGCGGCTGTTAAAACCCTTGATATGGTTGCCGGAGATGCCCACAAAGACCTGGCTGATTTCAATGCCAGCCATGAGTTCGGCTTCTTCAACGGCTTTGCGGATGCCTTCCATGGTTTTTTCAAGGGAGACCACCACGCCTTTTCTGAGGCCATGGGATTCGGCAGATCCGATTCCTATGACATCCAGGCTGCCGTCTAACTTGATTTCGCCGACCACGACGCAAATTTTACTGGTTCCAACATCCAGTCCAACGATATATTTCTCTTGCTTGGCCATGAAAGGTCCTTCTATCCATGTTATTTTTTCGGCATGATGGCAATTTGTTCGGGGAACCCGAGCTCAATATAATCCAATGCCGGATACGTTTCTTGAATGTGTTGTGCAATACTCAAATAGTTTTTGAGGTTTGCCGCGATGACCTGCCCTCCCAGGTGAACCGGCGCACGCTCGTTGCGGAGACGCACCACCATATTATCATTATCCGAGAGATCCAGGGTCTCAATATTATCCCAAAACACCAGACTTGCGTCTTTGATGTTTGTTAGTGTCTTTAATCCTAGCCTGATGGCGGCCTGGTTGTCTGCATTTTTTTCCAGGCCGATGAGCACTGGCAAATCTACGGGTTTTCCATATTCATGATAGGAACAGATAATTTCGCCCTCGTTTCCGATAAGGAACAGGTCGTTGCCCCGGCGTATCATTCCGCCGGGAAGTCGTTCAGTTACCTGGATACGGATGGTGTCGGGTAATTGTGTGAAGACATCTGCGCTGGCCACCCAGGGATGCACCAGAATGCTGTCTCTCATGGTTTTGGGTTCTATCTTGAAGATGTTCATGTTCATATGATTGGAAAAGGTGTTGGATATGTCTTGTCTGGTGTTGGGTGATGCACCAAGAATCTCGATTTTTTTCACGGCGAAGGAGGGATGAGACATGATGGTGCGGTATCCCCAGACAACAGCCATGGTGAGCAGGGTGACAGTGGCCCCGTAAAAGAGCAGGTAACCCAGCATTTTGTATCGGGAAGCCAGATTCCGGTTGCTAACCTGCTTGCGTCTTTTTCGGGTTTTACGTTGGTTTATGGCCATGCTAAGCACCTGCCAGAAAGATGATGTTGGGGAAACCCATTGCGGAGGATGTCTGGTCATCCGCAAGGTAACGCCGTGTTAGAGTTTCCCTTTCTTGATTCAAGCCTTTTCACTCCATGTCTCAAAAATCTTTTTGGACTGGCTGCTGATACTACCTGCGCCCAAACCAAGAATCAAGTCGCCTTCTTCACTGTGCTGCATGAGATGCTCTCCCAGTTCATCCAAATCCTTGATATGGGTGACAGAAGGGTGAGTTAGTGCGAGATCCGAGGCGAATCGTTCTGCATTCACGCCGGAAATTTCTTTTTCACCAGCCGAAAACACAGGCGCAACCACCACGTGAGAAGCGTACTCGAAACATTTCAGGAACCTATCCCAACAATCCCGGAACCGGGTATAACGATGGGGTTGAAATACTGCAATAATACCCTTGTCCCAGGCATTATTGGCGGCGGTAAGGGTCACGTCTATTTCGGTTGGATGATGGGCGTAGTCGTCGATAATGGTGCGGCCCCGAGCTTCACCTACCAGATGAAAGCGACGATCCGCGCCGGTAAATTTCTTTAAAGCACCACACATGGTCTCCATGGATACGTCGAACTCCAAACCCACTGCTATAGCCGCCAGCGAGTTCAAGACGTTATGTCTGCCCGGAACCGATAGTTCAACCGTTCCGTACTTGTCGCCGCGCACCATGAGGTCATAAGTTGTGGAGAAACCATTTACCTGAATATTGGCAGCGGACAGGTCTGCGCCGCTTTTCAGGCCGTAGGTGATGATACGACGTGAAAGTTTGGGTAGCAATGCGTTTAAACGGGGGTCGTCTTTACAGGCTACCACCAATCCGTAAAAGGGAACTTTGTTCATGAAGGCCACGAAGGTGTCTTCAATTTCCTTAATGCCGCCCTTGTAGTGTTCCAGATGCTCTTCATCTAAATTGGTGACAATGGCGATGGTGGGGGAGAGGCGCATGAAACTGCCGTCGGATTCATCGGCTTCGGCCAGCATGAGCTGTCCCGCTCCGGCCCGTGCATTGGCGTCGTAGGTGTTCAATCTTCCCCCGATCACCACGGTGGGGTCTAGATCTGTATCTTCAAAAATATGAGCCAACATGCTAGTAGTGGTTGTTTTTCCATGGGCACCTGCAACGGCTATCCCATATTTCATGCGCATGAGTTCTGCCAACATTTCGGCTCTGGGTATGATGGGGATGTTACGGTAACGGGCTGAGATGAGTTCTGGGTTGTCCATCTTGATGGCGCTTGAAATTACCACAACTTCCGTTCCTTCCACATGTTTGGGATCGTGGCCAATCTTAACCACGGCACCCATTCGTTCCAGACGACGGGTTGTGTCACTTTCTTTCATATCCGATCCGCTTACCTTATACCCGTAGGTAAGCAATACTTCGGCTATGCCGCTCATTCCGGAGCCGCCGATTCCTACAAAATGAATGGCTTGGATCTTACGGAACATGGGTTTCAAATTCTCTGACAATGTCCATTACCTCTCGTTTCTCTTGAAGCGCGAGCGCTATTTCGGCGCAAAGTTCTGCACTATCCCTGGATTGTTTGGGATAGGCATCCGCCATTTTTTCCAACTTCTCTTTATCCGTGATGAACGAACCCAGAAGCGCGCTGCTATGGGGCAACTCGTCTTCCGGGACCAGTATGGCGGCGCCCAGGTCTGCCAGGCTTTTGGCGTTGTGGGTCTGATGGTCGTGGGTTGCACGGGGGTACGGAACCAGCATGGCGGGAATTCTCAACATTTTCAACTCGGCAATGGTGGAAGCGCCTGCCCGGCAAACCGCGAACAGTACATGCTCCAACAATTGACCCATATTGTCAATAAAAGCCGTAACCTCTACCTTAAAGGGAGCGTTTTCGTAGGCCGCCTTTACTTCTTCCGTCTGCCTCTCACCGCACTGATGCACAACCCGAAGGGGCGTGTTCTCTGGCATTTGTTCCATTAAAAACTGTGGAAGATATTTGTTTAGCGCAGCGGCACCCTGGCTGCCTCCTAGGATGAGAATGGTTTGGCGGTTGGAGCACCATTTCTCTAATTTTCTCAGATCGCCTCGTACCGGGTTTCCTGTTGTAATGGAAGGGCATTTGAAGTATTTCCCGGCCTGGGCAAAACCGCAACAGGCCAGTCTGGCTGTTCGGGAAGAGACCTTATTGGTAATGCCAGGAATGGCGTTTTGTTCCTGGATCATGGTGGGGATTCTTAAAAAGCCAGCCGTAAGCATGAGCGGTGCAGAAGCATATCCACCAACACCAATGACCACTTTGGGTTTATACCGCAGAATAAGAAACAGGCTCATGATCACCGAAGCGGGCAGTCGCCAGAGCAAGGCCAGTTTCTGTGAAATATTCTTGCCCAACAAACCTCGAATGGGAAGGGTTAACAGGGGATAACCCCGCTCAGCGATGAGCCTGGTCTCCATACCATAACGGGTGCCAACAAAATAAACATCAGCACCCTCTACCTTCTCCTTCAAAGCCTCGCCAATGGCAATGGCCGGGAAAATATGACCGCCAGTTCCGCCTCCTGCAATGAGGTAGTTCATAGGGCCACCCTGTTTTCCATGATCTGCCAGCGACTGATGTTTAAAATAATACCGAACATGGTGAGCGACAAGGCCAGAGACGTGCCGCCCGCACTAATAAAAGGTAGGGTGAGGCCCTTGTTGGGAAAAAGATCAACCGTAATAGATATGTTGATAAATGCTTGGATGGTAAGCAGCATAAGCAGTCCAGCCCCCAAGACCCTCGAATGTTCCGATTCCACCCGAGACAACACGTGAGCACCCCGAAAGAGAAAGAAGAGGTAACAGGCAAGAATGGTCATGGCACCCATGAACCCGAATTCTTCACATAAGGTAGCGTAAATAAAGTCGGTATGGGGTTCGGGTAAATAGTACAATTTCTGTTTACCCTTCCCCAATCCGGTTCCGGTCATGCCTCCCGATCCTATGGCCAGTTTTGCTTGTCTGGTCTGATAGTGATCCTGGAATACGAAGTCCTTAAGTCTTTGTATTCTGTAGGGTTTGGTCGCCAGGAGGCCCGCCATCAATGGCAGGAGCAGCAGGCCTCCTAGCGCCAAGAAGCGGAGAGGCATCCCCGCTAAGAACAACATCATCCCCGCAATACCGAGGATAATCATGGTAGTCCCAAAATCGGGCTGGGACAGGATAAGACCACAAAAGATTACCACCACGCAGCCAATAGCTATGATTCTGGCCTTCCACGGTTTGACGTGATCTTGAAAGCCCGTGGCAACTGCGGCAACGAACATGATAATTACAATCTTTGCCAGATCCGAAGGCTGGAATCCGAATCGGCCAATATAGTACCAGCGATGGGCACCTTTGGCTTCAAATTGAAAAATGACGCCCACCAGCAAGGTCAGAACAATGCCCAGCGCCAGCAGGAGGATGGGTTTTTTGCGGTAAATCTGATGGGGCGTAATGATGGCCACAATCATTCCAATAAGACCCAAAAAGAGTGCTACCAACTGCTTGAAGAAGATAACCCCGGCGTCGTTGTAGATTTCCAGGGACTGAACGCCAGACGCAGAATAAACCATGACCATGCCAAATCCAACCAGTATGACAACGGGTATGCTAAGAATAAAATCGGGTCTTCTTGGTTTTACCTTCTTCATGAAGCGCCTGCCAGTTTACCAAATAAATCTTTGAAAGCGTGGCCTCTGGCCATGAAATTGGAGAATTGATCAAAAGAAGCGCAAGCCGGAGACATGAGCAAGGCGTCCCCGGGTTGAGCCAACTGGTGCGCTTTTAAACAGGCCTCATCAAATTCATGAATATGGACGGGATTCCATTGGTGAAGGTCATTCATAATGAGCGGCGCCATTTCTCCATATGCCACGATGGCCCGGGGCGCACGGTTTTGGAAATTCAGGGAATCAAAACGTTCACCCTTGTCGCAGCCGCCAAGCACCAGAACATAGTCCTGTTCTATGGAGTATACCGCTGCCTGGGTTGCGTGAACGTTGGTGGCCTTGGAATCGTTAATCCACAAGACATCCTTATAGATGCCGACCTTCTCCATGCGATGTTCAAGGCCCTTAAAATCAGGTAATACTCTGGCAGCCGCTTCCGCCGTCAATCCGAAATATTGAACCGCCATGCAGGCAAATAAGGCGTTCATGCGGTTATGGGCACCCAGGAGGGGCAGGCAACTATTGGGGATCTCAAAATCGCAACCCGCCCGGATTATGCCCCGGGCCAACTCAACAGATGGGCCGGGTACGGTGATTTTTTCCCCCTTGCCAGGCAATTGGCCCAGAAAATCGGGGTGGGTAATTGCCAGATGGCCCGCTTCCTGCCTGGCGAACATGATTAACTTGGCAGCGGTATAGGCTTCCATGGAACCGTGACGGTCCAGATGGTCCGGCGCAATATTTAGAAGCAATCCCACTTCCGGGCAAAAATCTCGCACATGTTCCATTTGAAAGGACGATACTTCTACCACGTAGATGTGTTGGGGATCGTTGGTTAAGCAGGAAATGAAGGGCACGCCTATGTTCCCGCAAAGAGAGGTATTCAATCCATTTTCGGCAAGCAGGTGATGGATGAGACTGGCTGTAGTAGATTTACCGTTGGAGCCGGTAACCGCCACAATGCGGCCGTTGGTCTGTCGAAAAGCAAATTCTATTTCGCTTAAAGTGGGAACCTTCTTTTCCCGAGCAGCTATCACCAGGGGATGGGTGAGGGGAATGCCGGGAGAAAGAACCAGAAATTCATAGTCTTCCACGGATGGACGTTCATTGAAGTAACGGAAATCCCCAGGGCCAATAGCATCTATCACAGCCGATGCTGGCTTTTTCTCATCAAAAGCATGAAAGGGGATTTGGTGGTTTTTCAGATAACGGGCAGTTTCCATTCCAGATTTGCCCATGCCAACGACCAGTATCATCTGTTACCTCAGTTTGAAGGTGGATAGAGCAAGGATGGCGAAGAGCAGGGAAACGATCCAAAAACGAATAATCACCTTGGATTCGTGCCAACCCTTCAGTTCGAAGTGATGGTGAATGGGAGCCATTCTTAAAATTCTCTTGCCTCGCCATTTATAGGAGCCAACCTGGAGAATGACGGAAAGCGCTTCAATAACAAACAAACCGCCAACAATGGCAAGGAGTAGGGGATGACCGGTTAGGAGGGCCATGGTTCCCAGTGCGCCACCCAGGGCCAGGGCCCCGGTGTCGCCCATAAAGACCTCTGCGGGATGGGCGTTGTACCATAAAAAGCCCACACATGCTCCCGCCATGCTTGCCCCGAAAATGGTCAGCTCTCCGGTTGAAAGGATATGAGGGATATTCAGATAGGACGCTATTTCCGCGTGGCTGGAGACATAGGCGATGAGCGTATAGGTAGCAAAAGCAATACCTGAGGCCCCAATGGCCAGACCATCCAAACCATCGGTGAGATTCACCGCATTGCTGGAACCCAGAAGCAGGAACATGGCGAAGGGGATGAATGCCCAGAGCAGGTTGGGGTGGAAGTCTTTAAAGAATGGGAAATAGAGTTCGGTGATGAACAGGCCTTTTCCCGCCAGATAATACATCCAACTGCCGGTAATGCCAGAGACCAGAAAAAGCCATAACATCTTACCGCGAGCAGAAAGGCCCATGTTCTTGCGTTTCATAATCTTGGAGAGATCGTCGATCATGCCTACCACTGCAAAACCCGTGGTGGCGAATAATTGAACCCAGATGAAGGGATTGCTGAGGTCGGCCCAGAGAAGAGTGGTGAGGATCACCGCAAGGATAATCAACACGCCGCCCATGGTAGGGGTGCCCGCTTTTTTATGGTGACTTTCGGGGCCTTCCTCCCGAATGGACTGGCCAATGCTCATGGCCTGAAGTTTGCGAATAACCACCGGACCAAGAATGATAC
>Ga0316189_10005590_pt1 | contig 12058 bp, 8 predicted proteins | sample LowCovwburrow_MG_FD_204930 | JGI IMG/M metagenome (GOLD analysis project Ga0316189, IMG submission 204930) | Coastal sediment microbial communities from Maine, United States - Lowes Cove worm burrow | ecosystem: Environmental > Aquatic > Marine > Coastal > Sediment | place: USA: Maine... | reverse complement strand
TCAGGTAACGAATCGCAATCGGCAGCGCGAGTTGTGCAAGCGATGCGAGCAACAGGGCGGCCATGGCGAGATACAGGGTGCCCATGTAGGGGCGTACGTAGGGCAGTAATGCTCGCAATGGCTGGATTGAGCTGCCCTTCGGCCGTTCGGAAGTTTCCGTCATGAGATAGAGTGTATCGACTTATTCCCGAAGCGCATCCCTCACAGCATCAATAGAAGGATCCACGCTCAGCGGTTCGCCAACGGCCGAGCGTGCGTTAGCGATGTCCTTTAGCCCACTGCCGGACACAACGCACACCAGCAGTTCATCCGGTGCCACCTTTTGATCGCGAGCCAGTTGCTTTACCGCGGCCCAGGGCGCCGCTGCAGCGGGTTCGGCGAACACTCCCGTGGCGCTTGCGATCTCGGGAATCGCCGCGAGCATTTCCTCATCCGGAATCGTCACCGCATCGCCGCCTGACTGTATGACCGCTTTCACTGCTGCGAGCCCATCGCGCGGGCGATCGACAGAAATTGAATCGGCAATAGTTGTGGCTTTGACATCGTCAACGACAAGCGTTGACCAGTCAGGATCGGCGTTGGTATCTGCGTCTTCGCGGATACGCCGAATCGTATGACAGATTGCAGCACTGCTTTCTGACTGGACACAATCGATCCTGGGCAGGTTATCGATGAGTCCCACGGCATGCAGATCACGCCAGCCTTTCCACATGCCACTGAGCAAATTGCCGTCTCCGGTTGCTACCAGGACCCGGTCGGGGACGCGACGACCCAGGTCTTCCCAGATCTCGTAGGCACAGGTCTTCTTGCCCTCACGCGTAAATGGGTTGTAGCCGGTGCTGCGATTAAACCAGCCGAACTCACTGGATGCTTTCAGGCAAAGGTCAAAGGCGTCATCGTAATTTCCACGAACAGCGAGCACGGTGGCCCCGAACGACAACGCCTGCGTGAGCTTCGCGACGGGCGCGCTTTCCGGTACGAAAACAACGGCGCGCATATCGAGGGCGGCGGCGAGACAGGCGAGCGAAGAGCCTGCATTGCCCGTGCTGGCGACAGCGACTGTTTCTGCACCGACGTCCCTGGCGCGTCGCAGCGCAACAGCGGTCGCACGGTCCTTGGTTGATGCGCTCGGGTTGCGAGTCTCGTCTTTGAGGTACAAATGTCCAAGCCCCAGCGATTCGCCAAGGCGTGTCGCGGCAATGAGCGGCGTGCGCCCGACGCGCAGCGGGAACGGTGCATCGAGCCGGCTGACAGGCAGGAACGGCGAGTAATCAAAGTCCTGCACGAACTCATTGCGAATGGCCTCGTAATCATAGGTGACCTCGAGGTTGCCACCGCATGACGGGCAAACGAAACCGACGAAGTCAGCCGCTTGGGTCGTGGCACAGGCAATACAATAGTAGCCGTTCATGCTGATTTCTCACTCAGGGCACGATGTGCGTGCCATAAATACCGTGTAACGCTCCCTCGAGGTGATGCGGCTGCGTAATGATCACTTCCTTGCCGCCGTTTTCGAGAAAACGGATTGCGCTCTCGATCTTGGGTCGCATGCTGCCTGGGGCGAAATGTCCTTCGTCGAGGTATTGCTTACATTCCGCAATAGTCAGGTGGTCCAGATCGATCTGTTCGGGGGTGCCGAAGTTCAGAGCAACCTTGTCGACGTCGGTGGAGATAACAAAGATCGATGCGCCGAGGTCGCTGGCGAGCAGACAGGATGAGGCATCCTTGTCGATGACTGCTGGCCGCGGTCGCAGCGTTCCGTCGGGTTTGTAGATTACCGGGATACCGCCACCGCCGGCGGCCACGACCAGCGTATTGTTGTCCAGCAAGGTCCGGATCGTTTCAAGCTCGATGATCTCCAATGGCTCCGGCGACGGTACCAGGCGGCGCCAGCCGCGGCCCGCATCCTCGGCGATTGACCAGCCGTCTTCCAGTTCGTGTTGGTGCGCTTCTGCCTCAGTCATGAATGGGCCGATCGGCTTACTCGGATTCGCGAAGCTTGCGTCATTCTCGTCGACGACAACCTGCGTCACGATCGCCACCACCTTTTTATCCAGGCCCTTGAGCAGGAACTCGTTCTGCAATGACTGCGCAATCTGGAGTCCGATGGCTCCCTGCGTGTCCGCTACGCAATTTGCCAAAGGAACCTGGTGGAGCGTGTCCTTCGCGAGCTCGGAGCGCAGCAGGATGAAACCGACCTGTGGACCATTGCCATGAGTCACAACGACGCGATAACCCTGGTTTACGATCGGCGCGATATTGCGACTTGTTTCGCCCGCGGCGCGGTACTGATCCAGCACGCTCATGTGCTCGCGGTCCTTGATCAGTGAATTGCCGCCAATGGCGATCAGGACCAATTTGTCTTCCGGTTTATTCACGTCGACCACCACCCATCACATCGTCAGCGCCATCAGGGCCTTGGCCGTATGCAAGCGGTTCTCGGCCTCCGGGTATACGCGCGACTGTGGGCCATCGATAACAGCGTCCGTGACCTCACAACCGCGGTCCGCGGGCAGGCAGTGCATGTAGATAGCTTTTTCTTTGGCCCGCGCCATCATTGCTTCGTCACAGATCCAGTGCTGATACTGCTGGGCCACATTCATCGCCTGCTTTGGATCGCCGAACAGTGACTCGACGCCCCAACTCTTGGGGTACACGATATCCGCATCGGCAAACGCCTCCTCCATGTTGTCGACAACCTCGAACTTGCTGCCGCTTCGCTCCGCATTTTCGCGAGCGAGTTTCATGGTGTCGTCCATAAGTGCGTATTCGGGCGGATGCGCCAGCGAGACATTCATGCCGAAGCGCGTCATCAGCGTGATCAGGCCCTGTGGTACGGACATGGGCTTCACATAGCTCGGCGCATAGGCCCAGGATACGGCGATCTTCAGGTCGCGCAGGTCCTTGCCGAACTCCTCACGGATTGTCATCAGGTCAGCCAGTGTCTGGCAGGGGTGATCGACGTCGCACTGCATGTTGATGACCGGAACCTCCGCCCACTTCGCGACATCACGCATATAGGACTGGCCTTCGCCCGGAACCAGGTCATGGCGAATGGCGATGCCGTGCCCATAGCCGGAAAGGATGGTTCCCATGTCCTTCGGACTCTCGCCATGAGCGATCTGCGATGTTTCTGAATCGATAAAGTGGGCGTGCCCGCCCAACTGGGTCATGCCCGCCTCGAACGAATTGCGTGTGCGCGTGGACTTGTCAAAGAAGATCAGGAACAGTGTTTTATGCGGGAGATGTAAGGTTGGCACCCCGCTTTTGAATTCTTTTTTCAACTGATCCGCCGTATCCAGCGCGAGCACAATTTCATCGTCAGACCAGTCCTGCGTCATGAGCCAGTCGCGACCCCTCATCCGATCTGTGATCGGTTTTGCTTCGTTAGTCACTAGAGGTTTTCTCCTTTCGAAAACGTGTCCACGAGCGCGGCGTAGAATGCTGTGCAGCGCACGAGGTGTTCGACCTCGGTCTGTTCATTCGGAGCGTGCGCGAAGTGTTCATGCCCTGGCCCGAACCCAACGGTAGGGATGTTGTGCATGCCGGCTGTTGCGACCCCGTTGGTGCTGAATGTCCAGTGGCCGACCTCCGGTTCCTCGTCGAATGCTCGCCTGTACGCGGTCATCGCGGCCTGCACGGCCGGTTCGCTCTCGGGCATCTCCCAGGTTGGATAGTACTTGCGGGTCGGATAAGTCAGTCCCGTGTGGCTTGGTACGGCATAGTCGAGCACTGTCACAGTTGCGTTGGCAGCCCGCACCGATGGCAGTGCGAGGATTTCTGCGACGGAGGTCTCTTCAGTCTCGTTGATGGTCAGCCGGCGATCCAGGTGTATCGTGCAGCCGTCGGCGACGGCACACAGGCTGGGTGAGGTGGAGCGAATTTCGCTGATCGTAACTGTGCCCTTGCCGAGTGGCTCTCGCGGTTCCAGGTCTTCGTTGAGTTTTTCGATTTCCTTGATGATGCCTGCCATCTTGTAAACCGCGTTGTCACCGCGCTCAGGCGCCGAGCCATGGCAGGAGATACCGGAAGTGTGTACTTCCATCTCCATGCGGCCGCGATGCCCGCGATAGATTCGCAAACTGGTCGGCTCCGTGATTACGACGAGGTCGGGACGTAAGCCATCCTCGTTGACGATGTATTGCCAGCACAGGCCATCGCAGTCTTCTTCCTGCACGGTTCCGGTGACATACAGTGAAACGTTGTCAGGAATACCGCGCTTCTTCAGCAGTGCGCCCGCATAGACACTGGACGCGACGCCGCCCTTCATGTCGCTGGTGCCCCGACCGTACAGAATGCCATCCTCGACGTCGCCCGAGTGCGGGTCACGGTCCCAGAGCGACAGGTCGCCAACATCGACGGTATCGACATGGCCGTCCAGCGCGATGATCTTTGGTCCACTGCCGATTCGGCCAAGTACGTTACCCATCGGATCGATGCGTACCTCGTCATAGCCGAGCTTGAGCATTTCGTCATGAATGCGTTTGATTACCGCACCCTCTTCAGAACTTAATGAGGGGATACGGATGATGTCCTGCATGAACTGCACGAGATCTGCTTCGAGTTTGCGTGCGCCAGCTAAGTAGGTGTCAGTCATTGTTCGATAATCCGGTTGCTTCATTAAAGGCATCGATCAGTCGATCCCATTCATCAACGACGTCCTGTGAGAAAACCTCTTTCCAGAAATCCTCGTCCCATAGTTGTCGCAGTTCGTCCGATGTACGGCCCTGCTGTTCGACCCATGTAAAGTATTTGAAGTTGTGCAGCGCTTTTTGATCGGCGTAGGTCAGCTCACGAAGGTGGTCGGTTGTAATTCCCTGCAAGTAGCGCGCGTAATGCTGGTCAGCCATACGCGTCGTGTAAGGGCCCTGTGCTTCTTCTGCCTCCTGCAAGCGCGAGGAATACAGCTGCATCGAATCCGTTAGTGGTGTGAAGATCACGTCCCGGCTATCCATGTCGTAGTAGCGTGCCGTCTTGATGCTGGCGACCAGGTTGCAAAGACCCGAGATTCCAATCATGTCCAGGGACTGCAACGTCTCTTCATCCACGCCTTCGCGCAGCAGGCACTTGTGACCCTCGTCGCTATTGAACAAGCGCATGAGCTGCATTGTTTGCTCGTCATCGACTGCCGCAATCAGGTTGGTATTGCGAACGTTGTGGACCCACGGGATATGTTTATCACCAATGCCTTCGATGCGGTGATCACCGAATCCGAACTGCAGCAGGGTGGGGCACTGCAATGCCTCAGTGGCAACGACACGAATACCGGGATGCTGCGTGCGCAGGTAATCGCCTGCCGCAATTGTTCCGGCTGATCCGGTGGCACTGACATATGCCGATAAACGCCGACCATCACTATAGTGGTTTGCAAAGACTTCACCGATCAGCGAGCCGGTCATCTGGTAGTGCCAGATGGCGTTGCCAAATTCCTCAAACTGGTTGAAAACAACAACGCCGTCGCCACGCTCTTCTCGCAGCTCCCAGCATTTGTCGTAAATCTCCTTGACGTTTGATTCCGTACCCGGCGTGGCGATGATCTCGTCAGTACCGATTTCCCTGAGCCACTCGAAGCGTTCGCGGCTCATGCCCTCGGGGAGAATCGCGACGGCCGGACAGGCCAGTAGCGCGCAGTCGTAGGCGCCACCGCGACAGTAATTGCCGGTCGATGGCCATACGGCCTTTTGCGTCTCGGGGTCGAAGTTGCCGCTAACCAGGCGCGGGACCAGGCAGCCGTAGGCGGCGCCTACTTTATGCGCGCCTGTCGGGAACCAGTTGCCGACGATGCCGACGATCGTCGCGTCTATGCCAGTCAGAGCCTTTGGGAACTCGATCCAGTTGCCTTCGCCAAAGCCGCCACCCTGCGCGACAGGCTCATTCTTCCAGGTGATGCGAAACAGATTCGCAGGATCTATGTCCCACAGACCGACATCTTTTAGTCTTGCAGATATCCCGGCAGGTACCAGGCGAGGGTCTTTCTGCTGCGCAAACGTCGGCAGGACAATGTTGCGCTCGCGCGCACGAGCGACAGTTTTTTCAAGAACGTCGCCGCGGATGTTCGGAATCAGGCTCATTGATCGCCTCCAAGAGCGATGTCTGGAATCGGTTTAAGGTCGCCCCACGCCAGTTCAACTTCAGTGTTTTGTTCGCGCATCGCTCGCAGCAGTTCGTCCTGGTCAACAGGCAGGCTACGCATGCGTACGCCGGTAGCGCGATAAATAGCGTTGGTGATGGCCGCGCTTGTCGGAATGCTTGGTAATTCGCCCACGCCTTTCGCCCCGTACGGTCCTGTGGACGTCTTGTGCTCCACAATGCGGTTGCTGATTTCGGGCGTGTGGCTGATGCTCGGCACCTTGTAGCGGGCCAGTACGTCGGTCCAGGGAATGCCGTCTTCCTGGATGTAGTGCTCCGTTAACGTGTAGCCGATACACATGACAATGCCGCCCTCGATTTGCCCCTGCAGCGTCAAAGGGTTGATGGCGCGACCGACATCATGTGCCGCGATAATCCTGTTAACACTCACCTCGCCTGTGTCCATGTCGATCTCGCACAAGGCGGCTTGTGCGCAGTAGCTGAAGGCGACGTGCATATCGCCACCGCTACCCAACGGTTTGGTTTCCGGCGCCATGTAATCGTGTCGAACGACAACGCTTGTTCCCGGATCCGCTTCCAGGCGTGCCGCCGCATCTGCCGCGGCGAGGCGCACCGCGTTACCACTGACATACGTTTGCCGACTCGCAGTGGTTGGACCGCCGTCGGGGCAGAAATCTGTGTCCCCGAGTAATACCTTAACCGCGCTCGCCTCAATGCCGAGTTCTTCAGCCGCGCAGGCGGCAAGTACCGCTGGCAAACCCTGGCCCATTTCAGCGGACGAGATACGTACCTCGGCGGTCATGCCATTCTTGTCATCCGGCCACACTTCAATCTCAGCGCTGGCCTTGTCGGGTGCGCCGCCACCGAGCCCGGTGTTCTTGTACGCAACGGCCAGGCCCCAGGCGAGGCGCTTGTTGCCTTCCTCCCAGGTCCAGCGAAAATTCTCATCGCGCATGTCCTGTTCGACGAGATCGATGCATTCCTGCAGCCCCGCACTCTCGCGCAGGACCTGGCCGGTGGAGGTTACCGACCCGACGCCCAGTGCATTGATGCGACGAATCTCGACGACGTCCAGTTCGAGCTGTTCCGCGAGGCGATCCATGTTGCTTTCAACCGCAAAACAACTCTGCGTCACGCCAAAGCCGCGGAATGCTCCGCTCGGTGCGTTATTGGTGTACATGGCAAAGCAGTCCACCTTCACGTTCGGTACATCGTAAGGACCGGCGGCGTGAGTGCTGGCGCGGGTCAGCACTTTCTCACTGAGGCTGGCATACGCACCACCGTCACCATAGAGCGTTGCCTCGACGGCCGTCAGTTTGCCGTCACGGGTCGCACCCGTGCGTATGCGAATGACGGTGGCATGCCGCTTTGGATGAACCAGCAGGCTTTCCTGGCGCGAATACAACATTTTGACGGGGCGCTGGGTTTTCTCGGCGAGCAGTGCCGCGTGAATCTGACCTGTGATGTCTTCCTTGCCACCAAAGCCGCCACCCATAAGCGTCGCTACAATGCGCACCGATTCCGGCTCGAGGCCCAGGGTCGCGGCAACCTGGTCACGGTCTCCGTAAGGAATCTGGCTGCCAACATAAACCGTTGTCTTGTCATGCCGGGCAGTTTCACCGCGAGCTGCAGCAGCATCGCAAATTCCACCAAATTTCTCCGGGCTGTACCCGGCAGGCACACCGATCGAGCATTCGGGCTCGAGGAACATGTGCTCCGTTGCCGGCGTTCGGTAGGTCTGGTCGATGATCGTATCGGCTTTGGCAAACCCGGCCGCAATGTCGCCCTTGTTGACCTTGATGTGTTTGAGCAGATTGCCTTCGGCCCGATCCTCATGCACAAGCGGCGAACCCGGCTTCGCGGCCTCAATCGCGTCGCTGACGATGGGCAGTTCTTCATAGTCGACCGCGATCAGGTCGAGCGCTGCGGCGGCGACCTCTTCGCTGTCTGCGGCAACTATGGCGACTGCATCGCCGGCGTAACGGACCTTGTCCGCGCACAGGACTGGCCAATCGGTGATAAAGACGCCGTGCAGGTTTCTGCCCGGGATGTCCTCGTGTGTCAGGACGGCGTGGACGCCAGGCAAGTCGCGCGCCGCGCTTGTGTCGATTGACAGGATCCTGGCATGCGGGATGTTCGCGCGCTTCGTACGTGCATACAGCATGCCAGCGAATCGATAGTCGTCGGTAAAGCGGGCCTCGCCCGTGATCTTGTCCCTGGCCTGCAGGTTTGGCATCGGTTTGCCGATCGAACGACTTTCATGCTGCGAGACAGGTATCAGGGGAGGGACGTCCTGGCCGGAGGCCTGCAAGATGGCGCGGCTGATGCTCTGGTAACCGGTGCAGCGGCAAAACGTGTCTTTGAGAGCGACCGCTATGTGCTCTTCAGTCAGTACCTCGCCGGCCGCTTTTTTCTCCTCGATGAGCGCTTTCGCGGTCATGATGACGCCCGGCGTACAGATTCCGCACTGCACCGCGCCGTGGTCCAGGAAAGCCTGCTGCAACGCATGCAGTTCGCCGTCCTGCGACAGGTTCTCGATGGTTTCGACCTGCGTTCCGTTCGCCTTGAATGCCGGGTAGACGCAACTCACCACGGGCGTGCCATCCACCAGCACCGTGCAAATACCGCACTCGGCCTCGTTGCACCCAATCTTGGTTCCGGTTAGCTGCAGATCATTGCGCAGCACCTCCGAGAGGTAGCGCGACTCCGGCACATCAATGTCTACCGGCCGGCCATTCACCGTCATTCGCAACCTGCTCATGAGCCGACTCCATGCGCCCGTTCAGCGGCGCGCTTCAGTATGGCCGGCAGGTAAGTACGCACCATCTGCTCCCGGTATTCCTGGCTCGCGCGGTACTTGCTCGAGCGCAGTGTGACGCTCGCGAGCGCGGCCTCGGCGGTCTTGTTGAATTGCTCGGTTGAGGCAATGTCGCCCACGAGCACTGCCATCGCAGCCTCGGCGAGGAAGGGCACTGGCCCGACCGGCCCCATGCTGATGCGTGCGTTGCTGATCGTGTCGTCGGCCTCAAGCTGCAGTCGAACGGCCATGGAGATGATGGGCAGGCACAAGCCCTGTGGCCGCATGACGCGATGATGAGCCGATCCCTCGCGGGCCCCTGTGGGCTTGAAGCGCAACCGCGTCAGTACCTCGCGATGACGATCTATGAAACTCTTGCCCGGCGCCCGAAACGATTCCTGCATTGGAATCCAGCGCGTGCCGTCCGCAGTTGCGATTTCGATCTCACCGCCCAGAGCCAGCAGGCCGATGGTGCCGTCCCCGGCCGGTAGGGCATGTGCGACGTTGCCGGCGAGCGTACCGACGTTGCGAACCTGTGGTCCTCCGATCACGCTGCAGCTCTCGGACAGGCAAGTGCCGTACTCATTGATTCGTGCATCCCTGACGATCTGGCTGTGCGTGACACCGCAACCAATAACGGTGTATTCGCCGTCGACATCGATCGTATCCAGGCCCGGAATGCGCGAGACATCCACCAGGGCGTCGACGGGTCGGTGCAAACCACGGCGAATTTCCACGAGCAAATCAGTGCCGCCGCCAACGACACGAGCCTGGCCGTCATAGCGCTGCAAAATGTCGACAGCCTCTGCTACAGATTTCGGCGTGTAGTAGTTCTGCCAGCGATTTGCCGAGGTATTCGTCATCGTCGCACCGGGCTAGTTGATCCGCGCCCAGATGTCTGCGGCGCGTTCGGCACAGCGGGCGCGAATGGCGGCTTCGTCAAGATCCGGCAGTTGCCCGTCTTCGACAACAACGCGACCCCTGGCGATCGTGGTTGCAACACGACTGAAGCCAACACCGAACATCAGGTGGCCATAAAACGTCTCCGCATTCAGCGGCGTAAATGGAACATAGTCGTGAATGACGACGTCGGCGAGTTGCCCTGCCGCCAGCGTGCCGCGCGGCTCGTCAAACAAACGATTGCATATAAGCCTGTTGTTCCTGAGCAGAATTTCGCAGGCCTCGACAAACGCCAGCGTGGGGTCTCTGTGTTCGGCGCGCTGATGCAGATACATGGCGCGGGCCTGTGAGATCAGGTGCGAGGATATACCGTCGGTGCCGACGCCGACTGTTACACCATGATCGAGCATTTTCAGGATAGGTGATACACCGAGTCCGTTGTTCATGTTGGACTCAGGGTTGTTCACGAGCATGGAGTCGGTGGAGTGCAGCAGATCCAGCTCTGCAGGTGTAAGGCAGGTGCCGTGCACGAAGATAGTCTTGTTGCCCGGGATGCCGAAGTCGGCAAATCGCTCCATGACCTTCTTGCCATGGCGTTCCAGGGTTGTTTGCACATCAATCTGATCTTCGGCCACGTGCACGTGGAAACCGGCATCAAGTGATTCTGCAGCGGCGGCGCAATGCTCCAGCGTCTTGTCGCCAAGCGTCATCGACGCATGCAAGCCAAACAAGGCGCTCATCTGGCCATCTCCGGATTCGCGACACTTGCGTATGTAGCGTTCGTTTTCTTCGATACCTTCTCCGACCTTGTTTCGATCCGAGACCTCGTAGCAAAGGCAGCCGCTCAAGCCAACATCACGGAATGCCCGTTCCACCTGGTCGAGACTGCCGTCGCAACAGGATGGGGAAGCATGATGATCGATGACGGTGGTGCAGCCGGCGCGTGCAGCATCCATCAGGGCCAGCAAGGCAGAGTAATAAACGTCCTCGGAATCGAGCGCCGCGTCCAGCTTCCACCACAGGTTCTTAAGGTTCTGCTCGAAACTCCGTGCAGGCGGACCGGGCGGCGTGAAGCCACGCGCGAAGGTGGAGTAGAGATGATGGTGGGCATTGATCAGGCCCGGCATGACAAGCTTGCCGCCGGCATCTATCGTGCGGTCGGCCGAGCAGGAGTCGGGATCCAGGCCGCCAACGGCGACAATCTGGTCACCCTCTATAAAGACACAGCCGTTCTCGATGAAATTATTGGCATCATCGAGTGTGGCCAGAAGGCCGTTGGTGATCAGCAGCGAGGTCATACATTGGGTCTCTTTTCCCCGAGAATAGACGTCGCAGCCGGTTCAGTCGGTCGTGGTTATTCCTTATATATTGCAGGCAGATACGGCACTGATTTTGCGAGGCCTCGCAGCAGGACGGCCATCGTGGCCTGGGGCTCCTCCGCGGCCGGCTTATCGCCGCCGTAGCCCAGATCGTTGTCGAGTTCGATATGGTGTGTCACTCCCTGCCAGCGGGCGTCCATGGCCCAGCGGGCCTCATTCCTGAACACCATGAAAGCATTGTCCCGCTGCGCCTCGAATTCCGGGCGGTCGAGGTACAGCCGGGGTTTGTCGCGCCAGGGCCGTCCTGCGGTGGGGCAAAAAGTCGTGCAATTGCCGCATTCGTTGCAGAGATCGCTGAGGACCGCGACCTGGAATGGCTGCTGCGCCGTGGTGCCCTGATCCGGTACGTCTGTCTCGTAGGTCAGTAATGCGAGGTTAGGGCAAACCCCTACGCACAAACTGCAGTAGGTATCGCAATCGAGGCAACGGGCGGCTTCTGTGCGCGCCTGTTGCGCATCATAAGTGAGCACCACTTCCCTGTTGCTGTCACGATCCTTGAGCGGCGTGTGTTCTACCGCAACACGCCATTCACGATGACTCCGCCGCCGCAGCAATTGTGCCGTATCGAGCGCCTGGGTCATGGTGGCATCACAGCCCGACGGCTGGCGCTGCAGGATGGCATCGGCGATCGCCTTTCCAGCAGCCACGGCCTTGACGATCGAGGCAGGCCCGTCATTGGCCACATCACCACCGGCATAAACTCCGGGCACCGAAGTCTCGAAGCTCACGGGGTCAACTTCGATGTAGCCTCTTTCATTGACGGCGATCGCCTCCTCGTCAAAAAAGTCCAGAACGGCATGCTGGCTGATAGCCAGGATCAGCGTGTCGAGTGGGACTTCGAAGCCCGAGTCCGGGACCTCGTGCGGTATCTTGCGGCCCGACGTATCGCGAT
>Ga0316189_10005589_pt1 | contig 12060 bp, 5 predicted proteins | sample LowCovwburrow_MG_FD_204930 | JGI IMG/M metagenome (GOLD analysis project Ga0316189, IMG submission 204930) | Coastal sediment microbial communities from Maine, United States - Lowes Cove worm burrow | ecosystem: Environmental > Aquatic > Marine > Coastal > Sediment | place: USA: Maine... | reverse complement strand
CTTGCGGGCGGCGTCAGAACCTCCACGATAGAGGTTGTACCGTATGCGCAACATTGCGGATATGTCGTTTGCGTGTCCCTCGGCACCATCAATATCATCATTGACGTTGCCACCGAGTTCGAGATCCAACCTCGGGTAGTCGAATTGCTTTGCAGCCTCATGCTGGGCCCGCGCCGCGTCTATATCGGCCGCCGCGGTATGCAAAACCGGGTTATTCTCTTGGGCGATCTCGAGCGCCCGCTCAAGAGACTCGGGCAACGTGCCCGGCGCTACTTCGGCCGGCGGGTAGCCCGCTGCCGCCGGGGGGAATCCGACCACCCGCCGGAAGGTCGTCCTGGCGTCGAGCAAGTTCACTTTCGCCGCCACCAGATCGGCCTCGGCAAGTGCGACCCGCGATTCGACCTGGTCGTAATCCGCCCGGCTGCCAACACCGGCATTGCTGCGTAAGCCAATCTGATCCTGGATGCGTTTATGGATCTTGAGATTCTCGATCGAGATATCCTCAAGCTCTTTGTACAGACGCAGCCCCACATAGGCCTCGGTCGTCTTCATGGCAGTTGATTCACCAATCGCGAGCAGTCTCGCCGCCGCGGAATCGGCCCGTGCCTCCTGCCTTTCAACCTCGCTTCGGGTACCCCAGCCGTCAAACAGCATCTGGCGGATGTTCAGGCCCAGTTCGCGGCGATCCAATTCTTCCGTTGAGTGGTCACCGGCAGCCCGGGTCGATGGACTGTCCGTGTATTCGTAACCAATTCCAGCATTCAGGTCGACGCTGGGAAGGAAACCGCCCACGGCCTCGCGCACTTCCTCACGCCGGGCCAACCACCGGTCGCGGGCCTCCGCAACGTCGGGGTTCGTCGACAGTGCCTCTGCGACCACACCTGCCAGGTCGTCCCCTTGGGCGAACACCGGGCAGGCCATACCGGCCGTGATGAACAAGGTAATCAGGCCCATCGAGGACCCTCGCCAGCTGAACTTCATGCCAAATTCCTACCCGTGACCCCGTCGCAAACAGATTTCGTCAACAACGGCACGCCACATCTGGCCGGATGCCCAACGAAGAGACCGGACCAGCCGTTTTCGCAAACCATCCAATACGAATGCCGTTCAGTTAGTATCTCGGCAGTTGTGCCAATTTCCTGAATCTTATTCGCTGCGAGCTGCGGCGCGTGGGTCAATCCGTGATCAGATTGTTGCCGGCAATCAGCGTATCGATGATGTCCTGGTCAGTCGCAAATCCGCTGAGATCAACATTCTCCAAAATGATTGTCTGATCCTCTGCGCTGGCGTCATAACCGGTGCCGAATCCACCACTGCTGCTGATGTGCACAACCGCATCCTGGCCATCCTGTTCAAAGTGCAGGTAATCGATCAGGTTGGACTGCGACTCGTCCTCCAGCAGATTACGAATATCGAGTGCATCACCTTCGCCAATGCTGTTGAACGCGGTGACGCGGTCCACCACAGGTGACCCTGCATCACCCTCATGACCGTTGTTCCAGACAAACTCGTCCGTGCCGGCACCGCCAACAAACAGGTCGTCACCCGGACCCCCAACCAGGATGCCGTCGCCACCCAGTGCGATCACGTGACTGGACCGGGACCCGTCTGCCGTCTCAGTCGCCGTGGCGCTTAAGCTAAGTGCCGGGTCGGCCAACGCCTGTAAAGAGACAACCTGCAGTCCAGGCAGGTCTGCAGCATTAAGCGACCAGGTACCATCGGAATTCTCCACCCCGGCTGAAAGGCTACTATCTGGCGGTAGATTGGAAACACTGATGGTCAGCGTCTCGCTGCCGTCCAGGTCGACCAGATCCGATGCAATCGTCAGGTCATAGCGGTAATCGCTCGCGACCAAAACCACGTTGTCGTAACCGATATCATTGTCGTTGTCCCAGGAGTACAACCCGAAGTCATTCAGAAGCGGTGTGTCCACATGGCTGAGCGAATAACCGCCAGCCTGCACCATGATTCCAAGGGTGGAATCCACGGTGAGGGTCAAGGTAAAACTCTCTCCGCTGGAGATGCTTGCAACGTCTGTCTTGGTAAGTATGGTTTCGGTACCATCCTGCACTCTAACCAGCCGAAAATCCTTATGCAGTTCGCCACCGCCGTAACCGTTGGCGTTGCTGCCGCCGGGGGCATAGGTGCTGCTGAAGTTCACCCACTCAACGCGGTAGTAGTTGTCCGAATCGGTATAGCCGAAAACCAGCCCAACAGCGTTGTTGGTGCTGCCCAGGTCATTGCCCGAACGATTTGGGTCGATTTCGACGCTCAGATTGTAACTGTCCAGGGCCCGGATCGCGGGTGTGGAATCGTAGCGCATGAAAGTATGTTCTGCCCCGGCCGGGTCGTTCTGTTCCAGCACACCATTTTCCACCACCCAGCTGCCGGTTCCCTGGCTGCCACTCAGGATCGCGTTGGGACCGAGATCGACAGCGGTCCAGCCGGTTGCGTTGCTGTCGTTGAACTCCTCATTCAACAGCGTTTGCTGTGTGACCGTGGGACTGCCCGACAGAGTCGCTGTCAGGTTTGGCTGGTCCACAACCGGCGTTACGTCTATGGTGAAGGTGGCGGTATTGCTGAACGAGCCGCCATCACTCACCTCGTAGCTGAAACGCGCATAGTCCGCCTGCTGATTGCCCACACCGCTGCCGCCAAATACGTCGGAGCCCGATTCCTGCGCTACCGGCATAAACCGCAGGTTTCCGGCGGCGATATCGCTGGCATCGATCACCTGGCCGGCGGTTACCGCCGCCCAAGCACTGCCATCGAAGTATTCCAGGGCTCCGTCCATGGGCAGGCCGCCGATACGCACGGCTTGCAACGTATCGCCCGCGTTGGCGTCGGTGAATGGGAAATCACTCTCGGTAAAAACGATCGGCGTGTCTTCCGCCACCGCGGCCGCGGCATCGGCCGTGACCGGTGCTGTCGGCGGCACGCTGTCTACCACGATCGACAGGATCGCATTATTAGAGTCAGCCGCACCATCGGTAGCGGTGTAGCTGAAGATATCGGTAAGGGTGCCGTCCTGGCCCGCCAGCTCGGCGATATCCTGGGCCGTCACGGCGGTGTTGTAGATACGCACATCATCGATCAGACCGCCGAAATTGTAGCCCGCACTGGAATTCCCGTCGGGATAGACCGAATTCCCACCCGAGCCACCGATGCTGACGTCTCCGGAGTGTGACCACAGCTGTGAACCCTGTGCACTGCCGACAGGGCTGCCGTTTAGATAGGCCGTCAAAGCGCCGTTGGCCACGATCGGCCCACCATCCAGCACCAGCGCCACATGATTCCAGTCACCGGCATTGACGGGACCCAGGTCGATCCAGTCACCATCCCAGTTGCTCTCGCCATTCGGCGTATTCCAGCCCCCAACGAACAGGTTGCCGTTGTCTATGAAGATATTCAGACCACGTACCTGGGCCCCTTCCTCATACAGCACCTGACGCCCGCTGACATCGTCGGCATTGAAATGCAGGCTGATCGTACGCTGCTGATGGATACCCAGATTGATCTCTGATGAGTTCCCCATGGTCAGACGGCTGCTGCCATCGAGCATGGCGGCACCGCCAATCTGGCCATCAGTGGCCAGCACATTACCGTTCAGGTTCACATTGTTCGGGTTCCCGTTGGGCGCGACATCGGGCACCGAGTTGCCGTTTGCCGCATCAAATGTCCAATGTGCGAACATGTCCCCGACGGGCCCAAGAAGCGCCGTTGCCGCAGCTGCCGGATCGACCGTGTAGGTATAGGTGCCGTCTGCCGCAAGGTCCAAAGTTCCGTAGTTTCCGGTATAGGTACCGGGATTGGATACTGTCAACGGTGCCGGCAATCCATCTGGATCCGTATCATTGCCCAATACGTTGCCGCTGACTGATGACTCCAGGCCAAGCGCAAGCGTGTCGGTATCATGATCGGCCGACGGCGGATTATTGGCGGCAGAAGTGGTAAAGGGTTCGGTCGCCTGGGTCGCGGCGTTACCCGCCGCGTCACTCACGTCGGCCGTCACCGTGTAGCCCGCTTCGTCCGGCAGACCCGAGAGGTCCACATTCGGGATGCCCCAGCTGCCGTCCGCCTGCACCACCGCCGTGCCGGCATAGACGTTCGTGTTGCTGCCATCCACGATCGCCACGCTCACCGTCTGGCCCACCGCGCCCGTGCTCGTACCGCTCAGCGTGACACTGCCGTCTTCGCTGTCGTCCACCTGGTTGTCGCCCGTCACCCCATCGATGTCGATCGTCGGTGCCGTGGTGTCTTCGGTGGTAAAGGGTTCGGTCGCCTGGGTCGCGGCGTTGCCCGCCGCGTCACTCACGTCGGCCGTCACCGTGTAGCCCGCTTCGTCCGGCAGACCCGAGAGGTCCACATTCGGGATGCCCCAGCTGCCGTCCGCCTGCACCACCGCCGTGCCGGCATAGACGTTCGTGTTGCTGCCATCCACGATCGCCACGCTCACCGTCTGGCCCACCGCGCCCGTGCTCGTACCGCTCAGCATGACGCCGCCGTCTTCACTGTCGTCCACCTGGTTGTCGCCCGTCACCCCATCGATGTCGATCGTCGGTGCCGTGGTGTCCAGTGTGGCGCTGTCGCTACCGGTCGGAGAAAGATTGCCGGCAACATCGGTCAGTCTGGCGGTGACCATTATCGCCTTGCCGTCACCGGGGCTAGGAAAGCTCGTGTTAACACTACCGTTGACGATGTCATCGGGGGCAAGGGTAATACTGTCAGTTGTGTAGCCATCGCTGATGCTGATCACATCACCTGCGACCGCACCGGCCGGTAGGCCGACCGCGACGCTGATTTCGCCACTGAACTCGGCGGCATTGATCAGGCCATCGTGGTTCATGTCGTCACTGATCGTCACCATCGGCGCAGCCGTGATATCAGTATCCACCATATAGTCTGCGTTGGCAGTGGCTATGGCGCTGACGCCGAAACCATTGGTAACCGTAATACTGGCGACCACGTTGCTATCGGCTATCAGGTCAGACCCAAGAACATCGATTGAAAAGGTGCCCCCCGCAACAGGACCTTGATAGGCGGTGCCATTTACGATCAGACTCACGATGTCGCCGTTATGGACATCGCCATCGACTGTGCCGACGATCGGGACTGCCGCGCTGGCGCCCTCGGCTGCGTCGACTGCGCCGTCACTAGCCACGCTGTCAATACTGATGCTGACAACAGGCGCTTTGGGAAAAATGCCACCGCCTTCAGCACCAAAATCGATGGCATCTGCCAGCAGAGGGTTGAAACCGGCTGCCAAACCCTCTGTTTCGTATCCTGCCTCGATGTTCCCAGTACGCCCGGTCCGCTCCTGTCCGGCCGCCGGCTCAATAGATTCACCACCCGAAGAAAGATCACCACCAACCGCCGTTGGATCGGTTATTTCGGCCGGATCGGCACCCTCTGCGATTGCCTTCTGGATCTCTTCCACGTCCGCCAAGGCCGAGGCGCGGACCGCGGCAACGTCATCGCTGTACACCGCCTCGTCCAGCAGGGCTTCCGAGTCCCGACCGAGATCGAGGCGGCTGCCATCCCTGAGCGCGACCACGATAGTACTCTTGCCGATGGTCTTGATCTGGTCATCCGGATAAACCGCATCACCAGCAAAAAGTTGCCGTTCGACGCCGTTGGCCCCGATCGCCACTACTCGGCCGGTTACCGACTGCACCTCACCAATTGCGGTGGATACGGGGTTGGTAGCGTTTTGTTCGGCCATGAAGATCTCCAGATCAAAGAGGTGCTGTGATCCGGGTATCGGCAGCGCGACATGGCGCCAAATACGACCTTGGTACTAGATTAAGACCTAGTGCCCTGGGTCAGAAGTTTGATAGACGCCTTGAGTCTCGATGCGCCTGCGAGATGGCGAGCGCCAGCTGCACTCGGTTGCGGATGCCGGTCTTGCGGAAAATGCTGTTGAGATGAGCCTTTACGGTCCGTTCGGAGATACCGCTGTCGGCTGCGATCACCTTGTTGCTGTGCCCGGCGGCTACCTGTCTGGCAATCCCGGCCTCGCGTGCCGTCAATTGTCCCAACGGATCCGGCCTCTGTGCCTGCGGCTGTGTTTTCTCGGCCAAAGCGGTCTTCAGCAGGTAATCGGTGACCTGTTTCCCGGCCCAGAGCTCACCGCTGGCTACCGTGGAGATCAACACCGCGAGAACACGCACAGAGACCAGGCGGTTGCAGTAACCACGCGCGCCTCCACGCAACAGCCGGAGACCTTCGAGCGCCTCCGGATGGGGCGACATCGCAATAAAAGAGGTCTCCGGGCAGGCCGCTATGGCATCAAACAACGGTTGTGGATCCGAGCCACCGCGGCGCCCCATGTCGTACAGACAAACCCCACCGCCGATCTGCGGCCGTCCGAGCAGGCTTGCAGGTGGCAGGATCACGCACTCGTGCTCCAGTTGCTGGATCATGCCGGACCAACGTACCAGGATTTCGTGATCGCTTGCAGCAGCGACGAGCAAGGTCATGACTCAGGGCTCCCGCAACGCATTTTCCCGCGCACGCAACACCGGTTTGAGCAGGTAGGAAAGTACCGTTTTTTCACCAACAAGGATATCCACCTCGGCCGTCATACCCGGGATGATCGAGAAAGGCTTTCCTTCCCTGACCAGGGTAGGCTCTGTCGTTCGAACACGTACCAGGTAGTAGGGGTCACCATTCTCCTCGAGGAAGGTATCGGCGCTGATATGCTCCACCTGAGCCTCCAGTCCACCGTATATCGCAAAATCGTAGGCAGTAAGCTTGACCTTGGCGGGCAGACCGGGGCGCAGAAATGCTATATCACGCGGGTTGACCTTGGCCTCTACCAGAAGACTCTCGTCCACGGGCACGATCTCGACTAGGTCCATTCCCGGTTGCACGACCCCACCTACCGTGCGCACCGACAGTGACTTCACCACGCCGCGGATCGGTGAGCGTACCAACGTGCGCTTTACGCGATCCTCAAGGGCCACGTTATTCGCACTGAACGCATTGAACTCGGCACTCACTTCGTTCAATTCGGTACGCACGTCCATGCGGAAGCCAGCATCCAGTTCGACCTGACGCTGTTCGGCCTCTGCCAGCTCAGCCCTGGCGCCCAGGATGGCCAACTTGGTCTCATCCAGTTCCCCGCGCAGATCGTTGACCTGTCGTTGAAGCCGCAGTATCTCGACCTCCGACACGGCCCCCTGGTCGCGCAGCGGCATGGTCACCTTCAGTTCCTTCTCGGTCAGCTCCAGGCTGCGTGACAGGCGTGACCGGCGGGCAGACATCTCTGCTATCGCATGCTTTTTCTGTGCCGCCTGTTGGCCGAGAATAAGGTGATTGGAATCGAGCTCACTGCGACGCTCGACGAAAAGACGCCGTTCCTGTTCAAAGATCCGTTGTACCTCCTCGCTACTCTCGCCGGGCACCTCCGGCATGGTATTCAGGCCATCGGCCTCGGCCTGCAGACGGGCCAACTTGGCCTGCAGGCTGAGGGAACGGACACGATTCTCCTGCAGTGAGGAATCGAAACGGGTGTCGTCGATCATAAGCAGGACCTGGCCCGGTGTAACCAACTCACCCTCTGCCACTTCGATTCGCTCGATGATCCCACCTTCGAGGTTCTGTACCACCTGAATCTGGGACGAGGGAATGACCTTGCCGCTACCGCGCACCACTTCATCGAGGACGGCCAGATAGGCCCACCCGATGATTGAAACCAGGCACAGAAAAATCATCCAGACCAGCAATTGCTGACCACGCACGGAGCGTGCTCGAATCGCCGCTGCCGCATCGACCACGAACCCCCCTGCACCGGGTCCCCCCTCGCTTAGCCCTGCAAATTCGTTCAACGCGGTCTCTCCTCAGTGCGTCTGCTTGATACGGCCGGCACGCAAGGCATCAAGCACCTGGGCCTTGGGTCCGTCCGCCACCACTTTGCCCGCGTCGACCACAATGACACGCTCAACAAGTTCCAGCAGAGATGCACGATGGGTAATCAGGATCAGCGTCTTGTCCTCCACCACCCCGGCGAGTTCACGCTTGATATGTTCCTCGCTGCTGTTGTCCATGGCCCCGGTCGGTTCATCGAGCAGCAACACCGGCGCATCCTGGACCAGGGCCCTGGCCAGGGCCACGGCCTGCCGCTGACCACCTGACAGCATGCTGCCATGCTCCCCTACCGGCATATCGAACCCGAGGGGATGCCGGTTGACGAATGCGGCCACACCCGAAAGCTCAGCCGCACGCACGATGCGTTCGTCATCGACGTGGGGTATCCCCATGGTCAGGTTGTCACGGATCGACCCGAACAGAAGCTGGTTGTCCTGCGAAACGAAGGCGATGTTTTGGCGCAGATCACCGGGGTCGAGCTGGCGAATGTCGACACCGTCGATCCGTACCGCCCCCTTCTGGGACTGATACAGGCCCGCGATCAGCCGGTTGACCGTTGTCTTTCCGGAACCGACGCGCCCGATGATCGCCACGCGCTCCCCGGATTCGATGCGGAAACTCGCATCTTGCAGCGCCGGCAGTTCCTGTCCGGGGTAGTAAAAGCTGACATGATCGAATTCGATGTTGCCCTGCAATACCGGCCGGGTGACGAATACCTTGCCCTCCGGGCGCTCTACCGGCATTGCCATCACCTCATCCAGCGTCTTCAATGCCGTGCTGGCCTGGAAGAAGCGGGTCAGCAAACCGGCGATCTGGGCCAGCGGGACAACCGCGCGCCCGCTGAGCATGACCGCCGCGATCAACCCGCCCATGGACAATAGCCCGTCCGAGATCAGATAAACGCCGAACACCACGACGCCCACCGAGACCATCTGCTGAAGAAAACTGGCGAGATTGGCGGCAGACAGGGCCCAACGGCGCGCCTCCGCACTCCAGCGTGCACTCTCTGCCACGCTTCTCTCCAACTGCCCCTGCAATCGGCCTTCCACACCAAGTGCCCTGACCGTCTCTGCCTCCACCAGGGCCTCGACCAGGGTCGCATTCTTCTGCGCCCCGGCACGCATGCCCTGCTCAGACGCCCGACGCAACCGCGGTTGCATGAACAGGCCGTAGGCCATCAGGACGGGAATGACCGCCAGCGGAACCAATACCAGGGGACCGGCGACGAACCACACCACCAGCAGGAACAGCAGCGCAAACGGCACATCGACGAATGCCGTCAGGGTTAATGAGGTGAAGAAATCGCGGATACCGTCGAACTCACGCAGGTTGTTGGCGAAAGCTCCAGCGGAAGCCGGTTTTGCATCCAGTCGCAGGCCGAGTACCCGCTCGAACAGCCGGGCAGACAGCTCGATATCCGCCTTACTCCCGGCCACGTCGATGAACCGCCCACGCAAGCCCCGTAGCACGAAGTCGAATCCGAAGATCACGGTCACGCCGATTGCCAGTACCCACAAGGTCTCCAGGGCCTGGTTCGGCACCACCCGATCGTAGACGTTCATTACGAACAACGGACTGGCCACCGCAAACAGATTGATCAGCACAGAGGCCAGTAATACGTCCCTGTAGAGCCGCCACGATGACCGCAGGGTACCCCAGAACCAGTGACCCTCACCTACGCCCGTGTCGGATGCCGGTGTACGCGCATCGTAGCGGTGCATCGGGCTGGCCAGAATCGCGTAACCGCTATAAAGCTGCTCCAGTTCATCGCGGCCCAGGTGGACCTCGGCCTCCGGGTTGTCCGGCAGCAGCAAACGAGCCGCGCCATTGCGCACCGGTTCCAGCAACAAAGCGGCCTGATCATCGTCGAGTAACAGGACTGCGGGCGTAACCAGGTGGTCGAGGGCGGACAGGCCACGCTGCACCACCCGAGCTCTGAGGCCAACACGACGTGCAGCCCGGTCGAACATGGCCGGACTCAGACGACCGTGGTCAAGCGGCAGACCGGATGTGACTGCGAACTCGGAGGCGGGCAGATCATGCTGGCGGGCCAGCATCAACAGACACGCGACCAGAGGGTCCTTTAGAGTGAATTCACTCTCCAGGTCCAGTTTTACCGCTGTTTCACTCAAATCTGTTTCTCCTCACTCGACCGGGTGTGCACGCCCTGGCCGGATGTAAAGTTATCGTCGCCCGGACCGAAAACCTGAATGAATCTCCCAGGCCAGCGGTTCTCCCAGCATGAAGAAGATCTTTATCGTTCGTGACCCAAAAGGCGAAGTCGCCAGCCTCTCGGCCGTCCAGGTCCAGGGCGCGGAAGCCGCTTCGATGGACGACCCAGAGGTGCAGGCCTTTTTGCGCAACCTAGACATCGATCTGGTCAGGGTGCTGGAAGATGTCGTTGATCTGCTGGTCGGACGTGGCGTATTCCGCTTCACCGACCTACCCGAATCGGCCCAACAGAAACTCATGTTCCGAAAAAACCTGCGCTCACAATGGCAGGCCGTGCCAAACCCCCTCGGTGCCGAAGAAGGCTTGTTCTGAACCCACACTGAACCAGGCTTGATGCAAGTCAATCAAGCCGCTCCCCGCTGTTGCCTGCCCCGCCGAAGCGCGCCCAATCTGGTGGGGACAAGGGTCTTTATCGGGTACTCCAATGCTTCAGGAACAGATCACCGTCGACGGTAACGAGGCCGCTGCGCGGATTGCACATCTCACCAACGAAGTCATCGCGATCTACCCGATCACCCCGGCCTCACCGATGGGCGAGTGGGCCGATGAATGGTCTTCGACCGGATTGAGAAACCTCTGGGACACCGTACCCCAGGTGATCGAGATGCAGAGCGAGGCCGGTGCGGCCGGTGCTATCCACGGTGCCCTGCAGGCCGGTTCACTGGCGACCAGTTTCACCGCGTCGCAGGGCCTGCTGCTGATGATCCCGAACATGTACAAGATCGCGGGAGAACTGACCCCGACGGTATTGCATGTGGCGGCGCGCTCGGTTGCGGCACAGGCCCTGTCGATCTTCGCCGACCACTCAGACGTCATGGCCTGTCGGGCTACCGGTTACGCCATGTTGTGCTCGGCGAGCGTGCAAGAGGTGCAGGACTTCGCTTTGATCGCACAGGCGGCAAGCCTGGCCTCACGGATACCTTTTTTGCACTTTTTCGACGGCTTTCGAACCTCCCATGAGGTCGACAAGATCAGTCCGCTCGATACCGAGACGGTGCGCGCCATGATCAGTGAAGACCTGGTGATCGCACATCGCCGGCGCGCTCTCTCCCCGGACCACCCGGTACTGCGTGGTACCTCGCAAAACCCGGATGTGTACTTCCAGGGGCGCGAGTCAGTAAACACTTACTACTCCGTTTTGCCTCATATTATAGAAGACACGATGGCCAGATTCGCGAATCTGACCGGTCGCGGCTATGGACTGTTCGAGTACCGCGGCGCACTGGATGCGGAGCGCGTGATGGTGCTCATGGGCTCCGGACTGGGCGCTGCAGAAGAGGCCGTTGAGACGCTGGTCGCGAAGGGTGAGAAAGTGGGTCTCATCAAGGTTCGTCTGTACCGCCCGTTCTCGCCCTCGCACCTGCTCGCTCAGCTGCCCGACAGCGTGCGCAAGGTCGCGGTGCTGGATCGCACCAAGGAACCGGGCGCCGACGGCGAACCGCTGTACAAAGACGTCCTTGCCGCCCTCGCGCAGGCTCACGCAGACGGGGCGCGCGCGCAAATGCCACGCGTGGTCGGCGGGCGCTTTGGCCTGTCCTCGAAGGAATTCACCCCGGCGATGGTCGCCGGCGTCTTCCATGAACTGAAAGCCGACCGCCCAAAAAATCACTTCACCATCGGCATCCAAGACGATGTCAGCCACAGCAGCCTGAACTGGGACCCGGGCTTTCGTCCTGTTGCGGCAGAGGGGATTACGCGCTGCGTTTTCTACGGTCTCGGTTCGGACGGCACCGTGTCTGCCAACAAAAACTCGATCAAGATCATCGGTGAGAGTACCGGATTACAGGTTCAGGGCTACTTCCAGTACGACTCCAAGAAGGCCGGCGCCGTGACTGTCTCGCACCTGCGGTTCGGCGACCACCCGATCCGCTCGACCTATCTGATAGGTGAAGACGAAGCCCAGTTCGTGGCCTGCCACCAACCCAACTTCCTTGCCCGCTACGACATGCTGGCCAAAGC
>Ga0316189_10005588_pt1 | contig 12060 bp, 11 predicted proteins | sample LowCovwburrow_MG_FD_204930 | JGI IMG/M metagenome (GOLD analysis project Ga0316189, IMG submission 204930) | Coastal sediment microbial communities from Maine, United States - Lowes Cove worm burrow | ecosystem: Environmental > Aquatic > Marine > Coastal > Sediment | place: USA: Maine... | reverse complement strand
CGACACCCTTCTTGCCGCCGCCAACCTTCCCACTGTGTGCCAGCCATGTGGCGCCCGCTTCGTCGCTTAGGAACGCTCCTGCGCAGGTTCTAGAGCCGTCGAAACCGGTGGAGAACCCCGCGGTCGCGGAGATCGACTCGCCGGGCGCGGGCCGTCCGGCGCCAAACTGGTTGGCCCATCGGGTGCTCGCCTTACCGGTGCTGAACCAAAGATCAACGAGTTCTACGTACCAGAGCTGTTTTTCCTTTGTGCCACTTCGCGACCCGATCGTCACCGCGATCGGGCCCACGGCGTAGCGGCGGATCCGCGAAACCAGTTCCTGCTGGGCGTTCTCGACGGCCTTGTGATCCGTGAGCAAGGAGAAATTCATCGCGCCGCGAGCGTATGATCAAAAGCCCGGCCTGCACACACCACCAACACGCGCTCGGTAACTTCCACTCAAATGGGGCAGGTTAGCGACGGCGCACTGTCGCACGTACATCTCCGTCGCCTTCGACTCGCTCGGCGATCCGCGGTGGATCGTGCGATCCCGTCAGTACCGTAGGACAGGCGCCCTTCGGAAGCGGCTCTCGGAAGCCGCACATTGTCGCAGTCGTCGGGACGTTGAGCCGCGCTCGGTCCAGCGACCGCGGATGTACAATCGGGCGGTGCACCTACTGACATGGAACATCAAGGGCAACCGAGGCCTCAGCACCAAGTCGATAGCCACCGTCGCCAGCCTGATCGACGCAACCGCAGCCGACCTCATCACCCTCCAAGAGGTCCATAGGGGAACCGCCGCGAAGCTCCAAGCCAAGCTCGCAGGCATTGGCCTCACACACGCCCACTACAGTGGCACGGACGGCGCCCGCTGCAAGCACGGCGAGCTCATCGCCTCCCGCTATCCACTCAAGAAGCCGCGCAGCCGCTGGACCGCCAAAGTGCGGTACCCCGAGCTCATGGGGCACGTCGTCCTCAAGCACCCCGATGCCGAGATCGACGTCATCACAGCCCACATCCCCAACGGGAGCGGGAACGGTTGGGTCAAGGTCGAGGCCCTCGAGGCGCTCTCGTCCTACTTAGCCAAGGCCCCAGACCGCCCGAGGATCGTATCGGGGGATTTCAACGAACCTCGCCGCGTTCACCCCGATGGCACCTTCGAGACATTCGGCCACAAGCGCGACCGCGACGGCAACATGAGCGCGGCCGGCACCAAGAAAGGAACCTGCGGGGAAACGCGCCCACGATCGGATTGGTGTGACGCGGTCACCAACGTGCTCGACGGCGAGGCGCAACACGGCCTGCGTCACGCGTACTTCGACACGCACGCCTTCGACCCCAACCCGGTGACCTACCGGACGCCGAACCTACGCTTCTTCGATCATATCCTCGTCTCGAAGCACTTCGAGGTCGATAGCATCCGGTACCAGACTGACTGGATCGATCGCGGATGGAGCGATCACGCGCCCGGCCTCGCGCACCTCTTCCTGCGCTGATCAGCCCCCCACCGCCTCCCAAGCCCCAGCGCCCATGAACCCCGCGATCCACAACCAGATCCAAACCCGCCTCCTCGCTCGGTCGCAACGGCTCGGGCAAATCCAGCTTCGCCGAGGCGCTGGAAACCCTCCTCACCGGCACCAGCCGTCGCTGGCTCAACCGCCCCAAGGAGTGGGAGGCAGGCTGGAAGAACCTGCACACCGAGGCCGCCTCGCACATCGAGGCCACCTTCCTCGTCGAAGACAACGAGCCGGTCGTCGTGCGTCGCTCGTGGCAGCCCGGCGCCGAGCTCGACACAACCGACTTCCGAGTGCGTCGCGGGAGCACCAAGCTCGACGGGCTTCAATCGCTGGGTTGGGTCGATGCGCTCTCCATGTTCCGCCCGTTCCTGAGCTATGCCGAGCTGGGTGCGCTGCTCAACAAGCCGAGCGAGCTGCACGACAAGCTCAAGGGCATCCTTGGCCTTGACGACGTCACGGCGGCTATCAAGCTGCTGACCGACGCTCGCAAGACCCGAGACCAGCGCAAGAAGTCCACCGAGGAGGGCCGTAAGCGTCTGGTCGAGCGGCTCAAGGCCCTCGAAGACGACCCGCGGGCGCAGCAGTGCCTGGCGGCCGTCGACACGCGCGCCTGGGACCTGCCCGCCGTGGAGACCATCGTCCTGGGCGATCAAGACGAGGACAACGACGACGCCGTCCGAGACCTACGTCAGCTCGCGCAGCTGACGGGCCCCAGCGTCGACAAGGTCGGCACGGCGGTCTCTGAGCTCCGGGCTGCCATCGCTGCGCAAGCCGAGCTGCTCGACACCAACGCCGAGAGCAACTCGCAGCTTGCCAAGCTCCTCACCCAAGCGCTGCATCACTGCGGCGATACGACCGAGTCTTGCCCGGTCTGCGGCGGCGACTTGAACGATTCGTGGGCCGCCGAGACGCAGGCGCGACTCGAGCAGGCCAAGGGCCTCGCCACCACCGTCCGTGCCGCCAACGAAAGCCTCGATCGCTGCCACCGACAAGCCCGCGGCCTGATCCGCCCGGTGCCCGGCGTGCTCAACGGGGTAGGGGACCTCGACCTGCCCACCGACCTGCTCACCGCATGGCAATCGTGGTGCGACGCTCCGCCCGACGCGGCTGGCCTGTGCGAGCACGCGGAGTCCAAGGTGCTCGAGCTGGTCGAGCCCCTTGCGGCGCTCGCGACCCAGGCGCGCATCAAGCTCGAGGCGCTGCAGTCGGTATGGCGCCCGCTTGCGCTTGAGCTCGCCGCTTGGCTTGAGCCTGCGCGCGCAGTCCAAGCCGAGGCGGCAGCGTTCACCGCTCTGAAGAAGGCGGAGACCTGGCTCAAGAAGGCGGATGAGAGCCTGCGCGACGATCGCTTCAAGCCGATCTCGGCGGCGGCCCAAGCCATCTGGACGACGCTCCGCCAGCGGAGCAACGTCGACCTCATCCAGGTCAAGCTCGAGGGCAAGGCAACGCGCCGCACGGTCAAGCTCAACGTCACCGTCGATGGGCAAGAGGGGGTGGCGATGGGCGTGATGTCGCAGGGCGAGCTCAACGCGCTTGCGCTGAGTCTGTTCTTGCCGCGCATGACGCTCGACGAGAGCCCGTTTCGCTTCCTTATCATCGACGACCCGGTCCAAGCGATGGATCCGCACAAGGTCGACGGGCTCGCCCGCGTGCTCGAGGAGGTCGCCCAATCAAGACAGGTCATCGTGCTCACCCACGACGACCGGCTCTACGAGGCTGTACGCCGCCTGGGGATCAAGGCCACCGCGGTCGGCGTCCAGCGACGCGCCCAGTCCGTCATAGAGCTCGAGGGCATGCTCGACCCGGTGGAGCGCCACTTCCGCGACGCCCGCACGATAGTCCACAGCGAGCAGAAGATCGGCCAAGCGCTCACCGCTCGGCTCGTGCCCGGCTTTTGCCGACTCGGAATCGAGGCGTCGTGCATCGAGGCCATCCGACGTCGACGCCTCGGCCGCGGTGACCCGCACGTCGACGTCGAGCAGGCGATCGAAGCCGCCAAGGGCCTGCAGACCTTAGCCACCCTGGCCATCTTCGACGACGCAAGCCGCGGCGGCGACGTGTACAGCCACCTCAGAAACAAGCTCGGCGGCACCTCAGTCAACACCTTCAAGGCCGTCAAAGAGGGCGCCCACGGTGGCTTCGCCGGCTCAGTCGACGACCTCGTCCACGACAGCCGAAAGGTCGCAGACGCGCTCCGGTGGATCCCATGACGCCCGCCGAGCTGCTCACCGCCGCGCGAGAGTTCGTCGAGCAACCCGAGGCGTCGACGGGCACCCTCTGGGCAAGGTCTGCGACGCTGCTGACGAGACAAGCGCTCGAGCAAGCGATGGCCGAGCTGCTGGCCGCACGCGCGCCCGGGACTCAAGCAGCACCGTTCAGCACGCAGCTGCTGGTGCTCGGCGAGGTGCTCAATGATCGCGAGCTGGCGGCGCGGTCTGGGTATGTCTGGTCGGCGCTGAGTCGCGCGAGCCATCAGCAAGGGTATGAGCTGCCGCCGACCGCGAAGGAGCTGCGGCGGTGGATTGATGTGGTGGATGCGCTTGCTGGGGTAGGGGCTTCGGGGACGTAGGTGCTCCGGTGTCTGTCGAAGATGGCCTGGTCACGAGCGTTCGATTTCAGGCGGATGGCAGTGGACTAAAGACCAGCTGAGAGTCGTTGCGGGTCTCGTCTCGACGGCATCTGACAACACCTCGGCAACATGCGCCTCGTTCGCGCCCATTGCCCCGCGGCTCAGCGTCTCCCATACTGTCCATTCGGCGACCTGCCCAATGCCCCCAACGCGCTTCAGGAACGGACGGACCAACACCCAGCTGCACCCCAGCAGCGAGGTCACGCGCTTCGAAACGCTCGAGGCCGCAACCCAGTTCCTTGAAGCCGGCGTCGAGCAGAACGGTATCGCCTACGTGGCGGACCTCCTCACCTCTCTGGACGATCCCAACGCCACCAACGACGATGCCGACGCCATGGTCGAGGCCCTCGCCCACCATCTTGTTGCTGGCGCTTTCATGCGCGTCCTCGTGGAGACGCTCCCTCGAACGCTCGACGAACCCCAGGCGGTAGACCTCGCCTCCCTCGCCGACCCCTCTGCGTTCGACGGAGGAAACCTAGTCGAGCCAGACCGACCCGGCGTCGATCCTGACACATGGATCGGTCTCGAGGTGATTGACCAGCGTGGCAATCCCCTCCCATTCTTCACCGTTCAACTTGAGGACCCGACGGGCAAGCGGCACACAGCGTCGCTCGCGACCGGAGCGAAGACGCGGTTCGACGATCTTGGAGACGAAGGGACTTGCACGATCACCCTCGTTCCCCGGGACCCAGAAGGCTGATCGACTCAGGTCACCAAGATGGCTGAGTTCAGCGACACTCACGTGCGGGCCAAGAAAGGCCGTACCGGTCCTATCGACCTCAAATCCGGGGCGCACCACCGGATCGTCGTCATTCGGCCGGAGTTTCATCGCGTGGAGTTCCCGTGCCTTCAGTACCGTGATGGTTCAGCCGTCGCCGTGCCAAGAGAGGCGAACGGGTGGCTCCACCCGCTGTGGGGAGCCATCGAGAGTCTTCACGACCTCAAGTCTCGACCCGAACGAGAGCTCTGCGTTGTTGGACACGCGGCCCCAGGTGAAGCTGACGCCGATGCGCTCAGCGCCGACCGAGCCGAGGGGATGCACGCCGTCCTCACCAAGAACAAGGACGTTTGGGTTGGTATCGCTGTTCGTAGGGGGTCGCTTGAGGACGTAACCTCGTACCTCCACTATCTCTACGCGTACCGCGGCTTCTCTTGCGAGTGCGTCAGCCCAAGCGCCGAGCCCACCGCAGAGACGGAGGCTGCTGTGCATGCGTTCCAATCGGACTACAACCTCAAATTCGACGCCACGATCGAGGTCGATGGGGTGTGCGGCGAGCAAACCCTCGGTGCAGTGTTCGACACCTTGCGGCGGGAGTTCGAGGGCTGGCTTGTGCAAGAAGAGCTGGCTGAAACGGACATCCGCCTCAGCGAGACCGCGCCGCATTTTGGCGTCGGCGCACGGCTGTTCAACTGGAGACTGTTGCCGGAGCCAGTCTCGAATGACAATCGCCGGGTCGTGGATTTCATTTCACACGACCCCGACGATCTCGATGGCGTGTGGCCGAGTGCTGAGAGCCTATATCTCGACTCTCTGGCCTTGATCGACCAAAGCGCACCCCCGTATGCGCACGAGTATTGGGCGGGCGCCGTCCGGGTTTGGCTCGACCCTGATCATGACGGTGATGACCTACCCCCAGGAATCGTCATGCGCCTCCTGGGCGATGGGTACCAGGCGGACCTGCCCCTCGCCGACGCCACCGAGGATGCTAGACACCACCTGTGTCTGACATTCGAGAACGTGCCGATGCTTCCGCGCTACGACCTGTGGCTGGACCCGCACGGGGAGGGCACTTTTCACCAGCCGTTGTTGCTGGGTGTCGGCTGGCAGGCCCTCCGCCGCGGCTGTCGCGAGGGGATGCATGCTCCAGGACAGGGCGGAGACCCCGTTCCCCCTGTACCGGTCCAAAGCGCCAAGGAAGGTGATGACGAGTTGGAGATCCATTCCGTTGAAGAGTCGTGTTTCGAGGGTGTCGAGGTCGAAGATGGACTCTACTGAAGTGGGGATCAATCATGGTTAGCGCCGGCGGATCACAACTAGCCCGTATCGCGGAGTGGATCGGGCCGGTGCGGAGCTACTGCCCGACGGATCTCAATGCCGAAGACAGCCAGGGACCCTACGTAGACGTCAACAAGACAGCACGGCTCGTGTCGAACAGATGGGGCTATGTGTTCTCCAATAACAAACTCTTCATGGAGGTTTTTGTTGCGGAAGACGGGCTGGTGTCACTGCTCAACGACAGCGAGAAGGTCGTCAACCGGTCGATTACGGAGCGAAATAGCCCGAATCCCAATGTGCTGCCTATTCCGTTCTGTCTGAGCTGGGTGCTGGGTGACGGCAAAGAACAAAAGCACCACTACGTGCGGGTGTTCCTTTCGCGAGTTCGGCTCACTGAGCGCGGCGTTGACAAGCTCCTCGCGGCATATCGAAAGGTGGTGGAGACGATTCCTCCGTTGTGGTCCTGGCACGACTTGGACGACCTCGCCACCGTTGACCCGGACAAGATTGTCGCGTCCTCGACGTTCTTCGCAGAGAAAGGCAAGAAATTCTCGGAGGGCAGGTTCGCGCTCTACAACCCTCGGACGACCCTGCACGACCCGCAGACAGGCCGCAAGACGCGAGTCTTCGTGGGGTGGGATCCGTTTACTGTCGCAGAAACGAGCAACAGGGTCTACGTCAGGCGGCTCAACAATCTTCGAAAGCACGAGAAGGAGCACCGTGCCGAGGCTCAGAAGCACGCCTTTGGTCGCGTGCTGATCAATACGGTTGGCAGGGGCCACCTCAACGACATGGGCCTCAACGGCTTTCACCTTACAGGAGCGGTCGACAAGTTCGAGAAACGAGAGCGAGCGCTACGCACAGCGATCGAAAAGGCCGCAGCATCGATTTGCCAAACGCTCGACAGTAAGCTCTGCCGCATCTGCGTCGACTCCGCTGTGGCTCTGGAAGGCGTCCCCGAGGGAGCGCCCGAAAGTCAGCCGCTCAGGAACTTCTATGTGTCGTTTGATGCGTGTACCACCGAACTCGGAGCGTCCCAGACCGGGAGCGCGCTGCTGCGCAAGTGGGCCATCGAGTCCGAAAGCGACAGCGACCACTTTATCAGCACGGCCTTTTTCCTAACCAAGCCTCCAGCCCCACAGCACTTCAAGACGTTCCGTTGGGCCTCGAAGGCCATCCTCAGTTTTATTTCGCAGTGCGTCGGTCACAAGATCGCCCAGATGAAGGGGCTTAGCGAGCGGCATCTGGCCGGGATGGTTAAACACGCCCTCGTCCCACTTGTGAAGCAACTCGACGGGGATGACCTTGCACTCTGGAAGAAGATACGGGCGAACCCTGGGAAGTACCTCGACGACATCGATTTAATCGCGCCCATGAGAGATTGGCACATCTCCAAGGAGGCCTCGATCACGTTTCAGGTCGGTCTTCGTGAGCCTGTGCAGGTGAATACTCGATTCTTCCAAGGCATCCATGACGAGAGCATGACGCAGTGGCTTGACATGGGTAATACGACCGAGTTCGCGAACTCGAAGCGCTGGTTGGACAGTCGGGCAGGGGCCATGTTGTTGCTCGACACCATCAACCTCGCTGTGGCGCTCGTGTCACTGAAGGACAAGACGAAGGAGCCCCTCTGGAAAACAATCGCCTCGACGACAGCGGTGGCGACCGGTGTCTTGGCTACGCTTATCGAGGAGGGGGCGGCCACGTCATTCTTGTACAAGAGTGCCCAGAAGAAGGGCTTGAAAGACCTGAAGAACACCGACCTTGCAGCAAAGAGATTTGCCGCCGGGCTCCGGGTGGTCGTCTCGCTCGTGTACGCGGTCGTCAACACGTACGACGCGGTCATGGCCGTCATGGATGGGAACTACAAGAAGGCGGCGGCACTGACGGCGGCCGCCTTCGGCGAGATCTTGTGTGCTGCTGGAAACCTGCTCGTGTTGTTCTCCGTCCGTGGGGCCGTGGTCGGGGTGTGGATCGGCGTCATCGGAGGACTTGTAGCCGCAGGTGGCTACATCACCGCTGCGCTGCTCACGAAGACACCGCTTCAAAAGGTACTCCGCCGCTGTGAATGGGGCCAGGATCCCTATTCCGAAGGCGGCCCAGTCCCAATGCAAGGCCTCAAAGGCGATTACCAGGGGCAACTCGACCTGTTCTTTCGCCTATTGTGCACGATATCGGGCGTTCGGATTCATAGAAGCCTGGACCAAAAGGGAGTCGCATTGCGACTCGCGTTTGTCCCTGCGGGTGCCTACCTGCGAACCACTTGGGTCGCTCGGTTCCACGATGATCCGGAACGGCCGGTGGCTTCCAAGGAGCTTAGGCTGAACCACGCGCGGACCCAGAGACTCGTGAAGGGGTCGCTGGAGAAGGCGAACGCATTCAACAGCTTCGGGCCGCCTGCCCAGTGGTTCGGAGACGGATTGCCGGTGCGGCTGACTTTCTTCGCGGAGCTGCGTGGCGAAGGCGATGTGCCCATCAGTACGCTCCAGTTCACCCTCACCGAGGGCGGATCGCCGAAGGCGGTGAAGGTGCATGACAGCGGTGCGTCGGCTTGAGTCCCCGGCGACACGACACAATCAGCAGCAAGCTACCGTTGCTCGTCCCGCACCACGCTGCATTGCGGCAGCAGCGTCTTCAGCTTCTTCGCGCCCGCAGCCGTGACCCGTGTCCCGTCAACGTAGAGAAACCTCAGCGCCGTCAACCCCGCCAAGTGCTTAAGGCCGGCGTCGGTGACCTTCGTGCGGCTCAGGTACAACGTCTTGAGCTTACGGAGGCCAGCCAGCTGCTTGAGACCGGCATCGGTGACCTGGGCACCGCCGAGGTCGAGAGTCTCCAGCAGGGTGAGCCCGGCTACGTGGGCAAGGCCCGCATCGGTGACCTGGGCCGGGAGGGTCAGAAAATCGAGCTTGGTCAGCCTCGCCAGATCTTTGAACCCGGCACTCGAGAGCTGGGTCTGGTCGAGGTGAACCTCCCGCAGGTTGGGAAGGCCCGCCAGCTGCGCAAGGCCTGCATCTGTTAGCTGAGTGCCCCCAAGCCACAGGCCCTGCAGCTGCGGTCGCCGAGCAATATGCCGCAGGTCGCCATCCGTCGCATCGTCCGGGCAGTCCAGCGATGTCGCGCGCGCTTCAACGAGGTGCCCACAGATTCTCGGCGCATCAATGGCGGGCACATCCGGGGGTGACGCCAGGTCGCCGTCGGCCGCGACGACCGGCTCCGCGAACGGCGATTGTTCGGGCTCTACGCTGCTTCCACAGGCCCAAGCGAGTATGAGCCAGAGAGTGCAGAGGCCAGCGTTGCGCAGCGTCATTCCGGGGAAGCCTACCGCATGTTGGGCGGCAGCGATGCGGCGCTACGTGCTACTTGCCTATAGGACTGGTCGGCATTCCTCCATTCCTCCTCACAGGAATGCTTCACCACCTCCGCCGCGCCAGACCGGCACATCGTCGCCGCCTCCCCCCCACGAAACTCGGCCGCCCGGGGTAATCGAAGTTGCGCCTGCTAGCGCGTACACCGCTGCGGGTCTGTCACCAGGCCGCAATCCGGCGGCAGTGTCTCCAGCTTCTTCGTGCCCGCGGCTGTGTCCCATCAACGTAGAGAAACCTTAGCTCCGCCACCCCGGTCAGATGCTTGAGCCCAGCGTCGGTGACCTTCGTTCGCCTCAAGTGCAGAGTCTTGAGCTTGGTGAGGCCGGCCAGGTGCTTGAGACCGGCATCGGTGCCCTGGGTACCGCCGACGTCGAGAGTCTCCAGCAGCCTGAGCCCCGCTACGTGGGCTGAGGCAGTCAACCGCGTTTGCGTGTCCGGTCTCGCGGACCAAGGCCAGTCTATGCGCTTCCACGAAATGGCCGCAGACTCTCAACGTGCCGGCATTGACCTCTGCAGCGGCCGCCCCCCAGGTCGGCGAGCGGGCCCGATGGCACTGGCTCCGAGGCTGATTCCACGTTGCCTGGGCAGCCGCTCGCGAGCACGAGAAGGAGAGTGCCCAGGCCGGGACTGCGCAGCGTCATCGACTACGGAAGGTGGGCACCCGCGACATCCGCCGTGCCGTCAACGGTCGGGCGCAGCGCTCCGTAGATATCCGTGGCGGGGTCGCCATCGTTCCATTCCGCGACGCTGAACAGAGCCTCTCCAGCGGCGAGGAGGTCGAAGTTTCCGGTGTTGTGGTCGTCGAACCAGTCGGAGATTGAACCGCCCCGGGTTTCTCGGAGACCCCAGAAAGAGAGAAACTCAAAGACATGGGCAGGTACTCCAACGAATTTCGAGAACGCGGCGTGAGGCTCGCGACCGAGGCGATGGACAAGCACGACTCGCGATGGGCAGCCGTCGAGTCGATCGCAAAGAAGCTGGGCTGCTCCCCTCAGACGCTCGACAAATGGCTCAAGCAGGCCGAACGTGACACTGGGAAGCGAGCGGGGCTGACGAGCGATGAGCGCACGCGGCTGAAGGAACTCGAGCGCGAGAACAAGGAGCTGAAGCGGGCGAACACGATTCTCCGCCAGGCGTCAGCTTTTTTTGCCCAGGCGGAGCTCGACCGCGGACGGAAGTGATGGTGGATTTCATCGAAGACCACCGCGAAGAACACGGGGTCGAGCCGATCTGCAGGGTGCTGCCGATCGCGGTGAATTTCAAGATAGTTGCCGCGTGAAAGATTATTCGCAGTGGTTACATTGGTTTAGTCAGCAGCCTGCAGCCTCGGGTTAAGTCGGACGCAGGGATGCCTGTCCCAGGTCCGGGTTTCACGTGCCCAGCGTTCGGGGTGAGCGGCCTTGGCCGCGGCATAGACTCGCTCGCGGTGGGCGAACAGTTGGTCGTGTCGCCCGCGGTGACGCATCGATGGCGTGACGTAGGAGATCCCGCTGTGCAGGTGCACGTCGTTGTACCAGGCCACGAACCCGGCCATCCAAACTCGAGCTGTCTCCACGGACTCGAAGGGCTTGTCCGGGAAGTTCGGGCGATATTTCACCGTCCGAAAGAGCGCTTCGACGAACGGGTTGTCATCGCTCACGCGAGGTCGCGACAGCGAACGCGTCACCCCCAACGCCTCGAGCGTGGCCACCATCGTAGACCCCTTCATCGGCCCGCCATTGTCGGAATGGAGAACGAGGCTGGTCGGATCGGCCCGTTCGTCCGCGCAGATTTCCTGAAACGCCTCGGCCGCGAGCTCGTTGTCCTCGCGGTCGTGGACACGCCAACCAACGATTTTTCGGCTCCACACATCGAGGAACAGGTAGAGGTAGAAGAACGAACCCCGGACCGGGGAGCGAAGGTAGCTGATGTCCCAACACCAGACTTGGTTCGGGCCGGTCGCTGCGTGCTCGTTCGGTCTGCGGTGCTTTCGTGGCTTCGCTTTTCCGCGGTGGGCATCGAGACGGGCGCTCGCAAGCAGCCTGTGCATTGTCGACTCAGATGCCACGTACATGCCCATATCGGCCAGCGTCGGCACCAATTGGCTCGGCGGCAGGTCGCAGACTCCTTCGACGTCAGGACCTCGAGAACTCGCTCACGCTCTTGTTGGCTCAGCTTGTTCGCTGGGACTGTCTTGGGTCCGCGTCTTCGGTCCTCGCCGCCCTCAGGGCCTTGATTCAACCACCGTTGGACGGTGCGGGTGTCGAGCTCGATCGTTTCACAGCATCGGCTGAGACGTGCCCCCGCGGACCGTGCCTCTGCAACGAGCCCGAGGATCATCCGTCGCTCTCCTTGTCCGTGTCGTTGTCCACGTCCTCGAACAACGCATTGAACTTTTTTTGAGAACAAGCAGCGCGGTCGTCTCCGCGAGCGCCTTGTCCTTGCGCCGCACCTCCCGTTCAAGCTGCCGGATCTGGCGCCGTTCCTTGGACGACGGCTTTGCGCCGCGGGCACCACTGCCGGACAGCGCCGAGAGGACGTCTTGGCGCCAAGCGTCGAGCTGGTCGCCGTGCAAACCATGGCGTCGGAGGTAGG
>Ga0316189_10005587_pt1 | contig 12063 bp, 10 predicted proteins | sample LowCovwburrow_MG_FD_204930 | JGI IMG/M metagenome (GOLD analysis project Ga0316189, IMG submission 204930) | Coastal sediment microbial communities from Maine, United States - Lowes Cove worm burrow | ecosystem: Environmental > Aquatic > Marine > Coastal > Sediment | place: USA: Maine... | reverse complement strand
TATGTTATCTATACCGACGAATAGCGCTGTAATACGCCGCTCAAACTTTGTAAACTTCCGCCTGGGTCAGGGTAGTGTCCAATACCAAATACGTTGCTGGAATATCCCTTAGCTCTCCCCCGTGATAGCCCATGATGGCCCCTGGATTGATTAGCAGGGTATCATCGACCATTTCATCGTTCACTACTGAATGATTGTGTCCATAGCAGACGATGTCGAAACCTCCATTCTCTGCAATTGCCCTGGCTTTGTCAGGGTAGTGGTTCATAGCCAAGGTTCTCCCACCCAAGAGGGTTTTAAAATATTCTCCATGAATCTTAATATTCGAATAATTCTTTGAATTTCTTATGATTGATTCAACATCCCCATCGTTGTTACCCAATACGATATGGATCGGTCTGGAATACGCCCGTCCTAATAAATCTATGACAAACGGCGAACAAAGGTCGCCACAGCATAGCATGGATTTTGTAGCCTGTAGCTCCGGCATGGCCAAGGCTTTTTGCAGGTTCCAAATGTTGTCATGGATATCGGAAATTACAGCGATTTTCATATTCGGCATCTATTATTATCTTAAATACGCTGAAAGCGTTGACTCGGCTTTTGATCCATCCCATTTAAGAACTTTTAAATAGTTTGGTTTAAAGGCTAACCTATAAACCGTGCAACCCTCAATATTTACAGCTAGCATTGTCGGCCTTCACGTAATAGGTTTTGTAGTTTTTCGCTTTCTTATCCATACATCCGCAAAGGTTCAGCAGTTGAATCGACTTAAAGTCAATGGGATGGGTCTCCGCTTGAATGGCTATTAACCCTTCCTTTAATGGAGTTCCCTCGCGGTAGGCGCTTTCCATATAACCGCTTATGTTACCACCTCCTATGGTTGGCCTGCGATACTCCATGACTACCTGGTCCTCCAAAATGTGCTGAATCAAAGAATCTCCAAGAACTAGCGCCTCCGCTTCCACCCATTGATCTCCGTGATAGGTCTTTGATGACGAATTGATGCAATGGGGGGTGAACAACGAATCCCCTAGGACAACGTTCGTACCTGGGGTACATAAATTAGCATTGGTACGGTCATTCATGCCATCGCCTCCCAACAGTTGCAGCTCAAGTGATATTGGAAAATCTTGATCTAGCCCAAGGGTGGTGGGGTCTTGGCAGTGGAGCATAAGGCCATTGTTGCGAACGGCCCAACCTGGACCATCGGTCATCTGCTTCCCTACAAAACGGTAAACCGCCTTTAACTTATAGTGTGAAAACTTATGGTCGTAGTAAAGATGTCCGAAATCTCCATTGAAAGTATCGTTTTCCGCATACCTAACACTAAGGAGACTGTCTTTGACCAAGAATCTATTTTTATAGTTTACACCCAATTCAAAACCAGTGAACTTTGGAGTCCATTGATTCATGTCGGATCCATTAAATAAATCTATCCATTCCTCCTTATCCGAATCCGGTGCCGAAGTGGCGCAGGAGTTCAATAAAATAGCAGTTATAAAAAGTAGGGTGAATATAAGACCTTTATGGGGCTTGTCTGTAGAATGTTTCATTTCCTTGTTGTTTTTGCTCAATGAGCTTATCATTTATTTGAACTTTATACCTTAGCAAGGCCTTTTCATTAGAGATTTTGTCGCAGTGCATATTTTATTGAACTCACAAAAACCAATTTTTGTTTTTATTTAGCCGTCCAACCACCATCCACGGTCAGCATTGAACCTACCATATAACTTGCTGCATCACTTGCTAAAAAAATAGCGGCACCTTGAATTTCTTTTAATTCACCCCAGCGCGCCAAAGCTGTTGCGCCAACTATAAATTTTTTGGCCTCTTCGGTGCCGGCAATCGGAATATTCATTTGGGTTAAAAAAGGTCCAGGACAAATGGCATTGACAGTTACTCCGAAAGGTGCGAGCTCGAGCCCCAGAGCTCGTGTCATTTGAACCACTGCACCTTTACTCGATGCATATGGTGTTCTGTTTGCTAGACCGACAAGGCCTAGAGTACTGGCCATATTAATAATTCGGCCCCATCCATTTTTTTTCATTTGAGGTACTGCGGCTTTCGAGGCCAACCAAATTCCGTCGACATTAACTTTCATGACCTGTTGAAATTCTTCATAGTTAAGTTCATCTATGGCACCACGAATGTTAATACCGGCACTGTTGATTAAAATATCGACGCTACCCAAGTCATTCTGCGCTGAAGCTACAGCCTGATTAATTTCAGATTCCAGAGTGACATCCGCAGCATACGCTTTTGCTTCAATACTATAGGTTTTTGAAAGCGATTCGGCTGCGGCCCCACCTTCTTCTAGATTTCGATTAACCAGAGCAATATGGGCTCCGGCCGAAGCTAAACCTGCGGCCATTGCTAGACCAAGCCCCTTAGAGCCACCAGTAATCAGTGCGTTTTTTCCTTTTAAATCAAATAGTTGTATTCCCGGTAATTTTGTATCGATCATATTTCTAAATTACATTTTACTTCAACTAAAACCATAATTTTCTTTGGCGTAGAGCACAGAAGTTCTATTATTTTTTATTTCTAAAGCCAATTGTTCATCCGCAGACATTTCGGAAATACGAGGTAAGGCTTCTTTTGATTTGTATTCTTTTATTTTTCGAAGAAAAATGGCAAGTTCCGTAGCGGATATTTTTTCAAAAGTGGCCCAATAGTCTTCTGTTAAACAAGGGACTTTCAATGGGTCCCTGGTTATCATCTCCAAATTGAAACAAATATCGGAATTATGCTTGTGAATCTCGAAAATCATATTCTCGATATCTAAAAAACCATCACCAAGATTCACCTCCGACATCAGAAAACCATCTTCATATTCCTCGACCGCCATATCTTTTAAATGCACTGTGAAAGCATATGGTGTAAGGGACTTTACAACTTCAATGGGGTCTTCCAGTAACGAGATATTGTTTCCGGTATCAAGGGTCACCCCTACCCACTCACTGTCAATGGTCTTTAGAATTTCAAGGAATTCTTCAACACGCCAATCTTTATGATTTTCAACGGCAAGACGCATTTTATGTTTACGCATAATAGGTTCTGCCAGGGCCAACGATTTTTCAGAGGCCATTTTAAAGTTTTGAAAAGCTTCCTTACTTTGAAAATTCTCATATCGTCTGCCCGAAAGACAAACAGTACTGATAATCTCAACTTCCATCGACTTCGTCTCCTGTACGTGTTGCTCAAATCGAGCTACATCACTTTTATCTTTTGGCAGCTTTATTTGGCCTTCCACAAAGAAAATCAATTCGCTACGACGCTTCAAGATTTTCTTGGCCAATTTAGAGTCCAAACTATGCATAGTCAGCTGGGCACCGCTAAAGCCTAAAGAACTGAAATGATCTATCATTTCCAGTTCGTTGGCATATTCCGGGTACTTGGCACTATTCATTTTACGATACCGGCGTAGCATAAAAGTGGCTTCAGCAGCCCCAAACCTGGTTTCTTCAAAACCTCTTGGCATAATAGGAAAAAATGGGAGGCCCATCGTTAATACCCCAGCAGCTGATTGTTTGACGAAAGTTCTTCTTTTCATAATAGTAACTTAAGTATCACGAAAATACCATTCCAATTTAAGGAATTTTGCAATGCATTAGAACGTGTCAGCTTATAATCCGAAGGTTGTTCTCTAAAATCCATATGCAACAGACAGATATGGGGTCTAAAAATCGTTTACATCGCATTAAGAGTCCATCCATTTTGTGAACTATCGGAAAGATGTTTACTTTAATGGACTAAAATGACGAACTATCATAATGGAAGGAAGTATTAAGAAAAAACATAGAATATAGAAACCGGTGGAACCCATTGAATTTCTTGTGACCGGTTTTGGAGAAATTTTAATACGCGTCCGGCAATTCTATTTTCAAATCTAGTTGCTATGGATACCGAAGAAACCATTTTAAATACAAAAACAGTATATCACGCCCAAAACGATTTTAATCTTGATATTCCTAGTGGGTAAATTACCAATGATACTCATTAAACCAACCAAATTATGATAGCCATACTTTTATTGGTACTCAGTGTTCTACTCATTATTTTATTGACTGTAAGATTGAAAGTCCATCCGTTTTTGGCACTTCTTGCAGCGGCAATTTTCTTCGCTTTATTTTCGGGAATGAACTTGGACACCATTGTTGAGCTTATCAATGGCGGATTTGGAGTTACTCTTGGAAAAATCGGAATCGTCATTGTTCTGGGAGTTATCATCGGAGCGTTTTTAGAACATTCCGGAGGGGCTTATAAATTAGCTGAAGTAGTACTTCGCGTGATTGGCAAAAAAAGGGTACATGCCGCCATGGGTATTGTGGGATTTATCGTTTCTATACCGGTATTCGCCGATAGTGGGTTTATTATTTTGAACCCTTTAAACAAAAGTTTGACCAAAAGAGCCGGACTGTCCGTTGTTGGAACGGCAACGGCATTGATTTTGGGATTAATGATTACTCATGTACTGGTGCCCCCTACCCCCGGCCCAATCGCCGCTGCTGGAATTATAGGAGCGGACGTAGGGCTTGTGATGCTAGTCGGATTGATTATTGGACTACTTTCTTTGGTCGTAGCGATAGTTTATTGTAAAAAAATGGGGTCAAAATATTTTATTGACCCAAATCCTGAAGTGACGGATGAAGTCATTCAAGAAAAAATGAAGCAGGCGCCCAACGCCTTTAAATCTTTTCTGCCAATTCTAATTCCCATCATACTAATTGTGGGCAAATCTATTATAGAGTTCAGTTTGGTGGAAGGTCAAGAGCCTTCAGCAATTGTTGAGTTCATCTCATTTGCCGGCTCCCCTATTATTGCCTTGACCATAGGAATGCTTTTCGCGTTTTTACTTCCAAAAAAATGGGATAACGAAATGTTGGCAACTACGGGTTGGGTCGGTAAAGCCTTGGCAGATGCCTCGAATATTATTTTGATTACCGGTGCCGGTGGTGTTTTCGGCACTATCCTTCAAAATAGTGGCATTGCCGATGTACTAGCGGAATCATTATCGGGTGCGAATCTCGGTATTTGGCTCCCTTTCTTATTATGCGCAGCCATAAAGACCGCTCAAGGATCATCAACGGTAGCATTGATTACAACAGCTTCTATTGTGGCTCCGTTATTACTTACAATGGGTTTTTCTACGGAAATCGACAAGGCTTTGGTAGTCGCTGCAATCGGTGCTGGTGCCATGGTAGTCTCCCATGCCAACGATAGTGGTTTTTGGATTTTGACCCAATTCTCCGGTATCGATGTAAAAACTGGTTATCGGGTATATACTTTAGGCACATTCGTTGTTGGAACATTTGCAGCACTCTGCGTATTTGTTGCAACATTTATATTTTAAACCTATGTCTTTCGATTGTAAAAAATTAAAGAAGATTACCTTAATAGCCATCGTGCTTTTTTCCTCTTTAGGTCTTTACAATTGTCAAAAGCCCATATCGCCTCCTTTAACTCCTAAGGAAGCCCTAGCATCTTTTCAATTAGCAGATGAAAACCTCAAAATAGAACTAGTCGCTTCCGAGCCTTTGGTACAAGATCCTGTAGCGATAACTTTTGATGAGGAAGGTCGGCTATGGGTTGCCGAAATGCTCGGTTTTATGCAAGACATTGATGGTACCGGCGAGGAAGATAGAATTGGCAGAATCTCAGTCTTATTCGATGATGATGGGGATGGAGCAATGGATAGAAGACAAACATTTTTAGATAGCCTTATCCTTCCCAGAGCCCTTGCCGTGGTAAAAGGGGGTGCCTTGGTAGCAGAAAATATACCACTTTGGTTTGTTGCCGATACCGATGGCGATTTGAAGGCAGATGGCAAAATATTGATAGATTCCCTTTACTGAGGCCTTGGGGTTCCCGAGCATTCCGCCAACGGGCTTTTACGCGGAATGGACAATTGGTTCTACAACGCCAAATCGAAATACCGATACAAGCAAATTGGAAACGTATGGGTCAAGGATGAAACGGAATTTCGAGGAAAAAGGGGCATGGCCCAAGATGATGTCGGTCGTTTATTCTATAATTACAACTGGTCGCAGCTGCACGCTGATTTAGTACCGCCAAACGCCTTGCTGGCCAATAAAAATCATACCCCGACCACAGGTATCGACCACGGTCTTACCCTAGACCGTCGTATTTTTCCAATACGCTCAAATACCGCTGTTAACCGCGGGTATATTCCAGGCACTTTAGATGATAAAAAAAGGTTGTTGGAATTCGCTTCGGCCTGCGCTCCTTTAATTTATCGGGGAACTTCTATGCCAGAAGTATATCGAGGGGATGCTTTCGTTTGTGAACCTACCTCTAACCTCATCAAACAGAACACTATTATCGAAGAAGGTTTCATGATGCGAGCCGAAGCTACTTATGATAACAAGGAATTTTTAGCATCTACGGACGAGCGCTTCCGGCCCATCTCATTGGCCTCTGGCCCGGATGGCGCTATGTATGTTGTCGATATATACAAAGGTGTGATTCAACACGCCCCTTATATGACTACATATCTTCGGGAAGAAACCTTAAAGCGCGGGCTGGATAAACCTATCCATATGGGGCGTGTTTGGAGAATTACTTCCAAAACCCAAAAGGAAAGAAAAAAAGCAAATTTCTCCGGTTCTAGCACTAATGAATTGATAAAACAATTAGAGGGTGAAAATGGATGGACCAGAGATACGGCACAACGTCTTTTAGTTGAAAAAGAAGACCTTTCTATTGTCCCCGAATTGAAACAATTGATTAAAAATGGGAATGCGTTCGGGCAGTTTCATGCCTTGTGGACCTTGGAAGGTCTAGGGTACAAAAACCCCGAGATTTACCTTTCTGCGCTGCATTCGATAGATCCAAAAGTAGCCCAAACGGCATTGCGAATCGCTGTTGCGGTATCTAATGAACATCCTGAAGTTATTCATGGAATTGAAAATTTCATCCAGAATAACTATAACGATGCGGCATCAAATTTGAAAATGCAGATGGTTTTAGCCAGCCGTAAAATCAGTCCTAAAATTGCTTTTGATATATCGATGCAATTTTTAAAGGAATACGGACAACTTCCACTTGCACGTGATGTTGTAATGAGTAGCCTAGAGGGTAGGGAAATTGATATGCTCAGCGCCTTTCTGCCAAAAAATGAGGAGATTGCCTATAATCAAAATCGTGAAATATTCTTGGAGCTTTTGGTTACTGCAATCGCTAATTCAGAATCCAGTACGCATATTTATCAATTAAAACGAACGTCAGAGAATTTTGGGGATACCAAAAATATCTGGATTAAAAATGCAATCGTCAACGGTATTGAAAATACTAGTAGCGTAGAATCTTACAATAGTTCTACTATTCCCAAAAATGTGGATCAAAAATTATATGCTACCGGACGACAAAAATACATTAACATCTGTGCCAGTTGTCATGGTACTAATGGTATAGGCATGAAACGTTTTGCTCCACCCCTAAAAAAATCAGAATGGGTAACTGGTGATGACCAGAAATTGGCGATGCTTCTTTTACATGGTATGCAAGGGCCGGTCGAGGTTAATGGGAAAAAATACGACATCCCGGATATTCTTCCGGAAATGCCTTCTTTCTTAACACTACAGAACAAAGATATTACAGCAATAGCTACTTAAATCCGAAATACGTGGGGGAACCAAGGGGGCGAAGTTACCAGCAGAACAGTTGGAAGTATTCGTTATAGAACACAAGGGAAAGTCATACCTTGGACGGCACCAGAACTAGATACCTTAACCTATGATATCGATCTTTAACCGTAAATAACTATTTTATTCAAGTTAATTCAGGAATCGGAAGCATTTCCTTTATTTGAACTTTTAAGTATCGGACTAGGCTTTAATAAGAGGTTTGGTACGTTCTATGATTTCGTAGTCAATACTCAGTTTTCGCAAAGCTCTCAAAGCACGATCAGAGTTTCTGTCCTCTCTCTCAATATCTACAGTATCTCCCTCTAACCGTATCTCTGTAAGTTCATTCGGCAATTATTGATCATTGTTAGATGAAATCTCTGAAATACATTTGGCTATCGCTATTCTATCTGTCCTTTGATTGACACAAGACAATACATTAATTTCACAATACGATGATGTATTAGAGTTGAGATCCTTTAGTTGAATCTTATTAATGGCAACTTAAAAAGCCTTCTAATATTACTAGTTAATTATATTCCTATTCTGCAAAATAGCTGAACAATGAACTAACGATGTTACATTTTGCCACGCACGTAATCCGAGAGCCGAAGTGATAATGCGACCAATGTTAGTGTAGGATTTGGAGCTCCCGAGGTAGTGAAACATCCTGAACCAGCCAAATACAAATTTGATATTCCATGAACCTGACAATTCGCATTCACAACGCCTTTTTTAGGATTATCGTTCATTCTTGTCGTCCCCATGTGGTGCCAGCCGGCGTTTAGATCCGATGGCCATGAAGTATCGTTCTCGTCTCGCAAAAACTCATTGAGTCGAATACGCCCCAATCCCGCAATACCAATTTGTTGACCAAGAAGTTGGTAGATTTTTCGAATACTGTTCTTATCCAGTTCGGTAAGCTCCCAGTTGAGTTTTGTTTTCGGCACTCCCAGTTCATCCTTTTCGGGCAAAATAGTCACTCGAGATTTGGGGTTAGGGGCTTGCTCTATTCTCGTATGTAATTGAAAAGCTCTTGAAATACTACCCTCTTTAATCTTTTTAGCTGCGGCCCTTGCATCGGAAATATCCTTCCAAAATTTTTCCGCGGACTTCCGAGGATCTTCATTATTCCAAACATCCATCTCAGATTTGAGGTTACGTCCTACCGTAAGTGGGAAAAGAGAGACCGTCCCGTTCAGGATTTGATTTTCGGTCTGTACTTTTTCCGTTATGGCCAATTCCGCTCTCGTAATGGCACCTGAACTCCAGGTATATAAATTTGATGGAAAGGGTTTTGATAGCCATAATTCGGCAGATGCATGTTCTAAATGTTCCATAAAATAGCGGCCGACAAGGTCATTCTTATTGCCTAAACCTTGTGACGCCTGAGAGTTCGAAGCCAGCAAAAGCCTTGCATTTTGGATAGCCCCGCACGCTAGGATAAATCGTTTCGCCCTTGCTATATGTGTTTTGCCGGCGTGGTTCTTTATACGTACTTCCTTGGTCCCGGTAAGGTTCTCGTTCGCAATAATATCGACTACATTGGCATACGTAAATAAATGAACATTCTTGGCATTGGTTATAGTAGTACCATATAAATCATTGAACCGGGCAACGCTGAACTGCCACATTTTATTCCAAATTACCCTTTCGTCCAATGGGAATGAAATCAAATTGGGCACCTCGGACTTCCAATAGTCAAAATCATAATTGTAAGGCCCCAATTGAAGCGTTTTATGGGCTCGTTCATAAAAGGGATCAAGTTCCTTTCTGGAAATCGGCCATCCACTGTCAGGAACCCAATCTCTTTTGATGAAGTCAATTGGGTCATACGGGGAGCACATACCCGCCCAATGCCCGGTCGTACCGCCAAAATAGTGCAAACGCGTAGATTTTAAGGGATAGTAGTTTTGCCCAGTAGTTTTGCCGGAGTAGAGATTTTGTACCCGATCATCATATTCAAACCCGCCGCCTTCCAAAAGAATAACTTTATAAGGGGTATCGATCCAGTCAAGGGCGATGCTGATACCGGCCGTTCCGGCTCCTATTATACAAATATCACCCTCAATAATCGTATTGTTATCCAAGTTTCTTGCATCAATATGCATGGCACGCTTATTTAGATTGAATTAATGAAAAAAGAGCGCACTGGCGACCCTCCGTCACTGATAAAATCCACCCGTCTAGAATCACTATTTTATCTGTTTTGAAATCTTCCTCGATTCTTGAAGTTATGGATACTGGAATGTCATTTCCCGATATTGAAATATCTTTGGACAAAAGTTCGATTAATTTTTTTTCGGTATTTTCCTTGGGGTATTGTTTTTGGTAGAGTTCACCTATTTCGGTCATGGTTTGAGTATCCCAGATATTGGAAAGTAATATCGGTTTGGCGATTGTGCTGTCATATTTCGTGTCACTGCAATTATAAAAACCTATTGGAATTACCATTGTTGTTACACCTGATGTTGCTAACCAAATGAATTTCCTTCTTTCCATATCAGTAATATTTAGTTAAATTGCTTTGTTGTTCACAAAATATATCAGCCCTAACACCTGGCAAAAGCGCATCGTTTAATTGAACTATAATTATTTGTTTGCACTGAAAATACCATTATCCATAATCAAAATGTCCTAGTTCTTAATTTAAGAGGACTGTTTTTTTAAGTCAACTAGTACCAAATCTATCTCTGAAATTACCTTGGTCTATTGGTTGGCACTCAAACCTGAAAATTGTGTTCCATACCAATCCAAATTTTAGTACATTTTCAATGATTAGTTCGTTGGATTGTAAGTTTGCTAATCCACTTATAAATCTTTTTTATACATGCGCATGATTTTGCCATTCTACATGGCAAAGGAACTTTGTAAATGTACAGTTATCACTTGACTAATTCGTAGTGACCATACATTTCAGTTTTGGTTGTTGCAGAGCAAATTACTGTCCCTTCCTTCTTCAAAATTACATAATCGTGAGGTAGCACCAAAAAAAACAGCGCCCATATATATAATTGGCGCTGTATAATTATTTTAGTATTAACTTTATTATCCCAAGTTGATTTTCCTTCCTTCCAATTCATTAATATAAGGTTGATGATAGAGCCGTTTCCCTGTGGCCCTGTACAAGGCGTTGGCCAGTGCACCAGGAACTGGTGGCAGGGCTGGCTCACCTAGTCCGGTAGGATCGATGCCGTTATCAATAAAGTAAGTCTCCACGGTTTCGGGTCCTTCCCCATGACGGATGAGACGATACTTATCAAAATTCTGTTGATCGATAACCCCATCTTTAAAGGTGATATCTCCGTACATGGCATGACCAATTCCATCCATTATTCCACCTTCAACCTGGTTTTTGGCCCCATCCAAATTGATTACAATTCCACAATCGACCGCACACCATGCTTTTCTGATTACGGGCTTACTGTCCTTCATTTCTATATCAATCACTTGTGCAATATAACTGTTGTGGCAATAGTAGGCCGAAATACCGCGATGTACGCCTTCATCTTCGTTGCCCCAATTACATTTTTCCTTTATCAAATTGAGCAGTGCAATAAAACGATCCGGGTCATAATCATTATTTTCACCTACGGGGTTGGTTTTTGCCCTTTTGAACAATTCCATTCTAAAATCCATAGGATCCTTTCCACAAGCTTCAGCCACCTCATCCAGGAACGACTGCTCTGCTCCGGCTATGAAATTTGACCGGGGTGCGCGCCATGCGCCGGTGGATATATTGGATTTCAATTGGTAGTTTTTTGCCGCATAATTGTCAATTGCCCCTGCGGGAAATCTGTTAACTGCCAATGGCCCACCACCGGTCCCAGTTCCTGAAACTGTCAGGACGATCAGGTTGTTATCAGCGTCAATACCTGCTTTAAACCTGACCCGATAATCAGGACGGTATGTGCCTTGGGTAATATCGTCTTCGCGTGTATATATAAGTTGGACCGGGGCATTGATTTTCTTTGAAATCATGGCCGCTTCCACCCCATAATGGCCATATAGCCTCCGTCCAAATCCACCTCCTGAGCGAAGGATATTCACCGTGATGTTTTCTTCGGGAATACCCATAATTTGTGCGGTTACATCCCGCAACCTTTGAGGAGTTTGGGTGGGCCCTTCAAATTCAATTTTATCGCCGGTAACATTAGCGTAGAAATTCATGGGCTCCATGGTGTTGTGTGGTAAAAAGGGCGCCGAATAGGTACGTTCAATCACTTTGGCGGCTTTTCTGAAGGCTGCTTCCGGATTCCCGTCAATCCTGTCCGGTTCCGTCATTTTACCGCTTATCTGCCGTTCCATCTCAGCAATGTGATCTTCCGTATTTTCACCTGGTGTTGCAGTTTCCCATTCAATCTTCAATGCCTTTTTTGCCTTCATGACGTTCCAGGTACTTTCCCCTGTGACC
>Ga0316189_10005585_pt1 | contig 12067 bp, 8 predicted proteins | sample LowCovwburrow_MG_FD_204930 | JGI IMG/M metagenome (GOLD analysis project Ga0316189, IMG submission 204930) | Coastal sediment microbial communities from Maine, United States - Lowes Cove worm burrow | ecosystem: Environmental > Aquatic > Marine > Coastal > Sediment | place: USA: Maine... | reverse complement strand
TATGCAAATTCGCCATCATTAGATGTGTAAATACTTACTGAAGGAATGATTGTAAAATTCTCTTCAATTGTATAGAACACGTTGTATTGATTATCATGACTAAAAAACACTTGATAATAAGCATGGGCAATAGATGGTAATCGTTTTAGCCGCTTAATATCTTTTTCTATTACAGTAGAATCTAGAACAACTCCAGACTTAATGGATGATAGTTTATTAATAAAAGAGGTCTTAATTTTTTTATTGCCCTGGATTTTTAAATCGGCAACTATATTTTCTTGAGCAAATCCTTGACAATGTAAACAACACAATAAAAGAAATAATAATAGTCTCATTACTGTGAATAATGTAGTTTCAAAACAGACTCAACAGGTTTATTTTGGGGTGTAAATCTTGAATTGTTCTTTCCCCCAGCAACATCATGATTATGGTACCATTTCCAAACAAACCCACCTGCAAACCATTCTTCGTCCCAAAACGCTTTTAAAAGTGCCTCAGTAGCGTTGGATTGTGCATCTAAATTTACTTTGGTTATACTTCGGTCGCTTTTCCATGGTTCTTTGCCAGTATAATCTACGCTTCTATATCCATATTCTGTAAATAAAACGGGCTTCTTAACCCTGTTTGATAATTCATCAATAAGGCTTTTATGTTGTTGCCAACCTTTAAGACATTCTTCAACTGTTGGCGTTTGTTTATCGCTTACAGGGAAATATGCATCTACTCCAATAAAATCCAGTTTATTCCAAAATGGCGTGCGTTTAAACTCGTCCCAATTGGCTGCATACGTTAGTTTCCCTTTATAAATTTTTCTAATGTCTGAAATTAGATTATTCCAATATGTTGGTCGGTTTACTATAAATTGTTCCAGCTCAGTACCAATACATAAAATTTCAGATTTTGTTTCTTCTGCCAACTGTGCATAGTCTAAAATGAATTTAGAATATGATGTTTCCAAAGTTTTCCAATCAGTCTCATTATCCATTTTAATAAACCCAGTAAACTCTCCTCTCCAAACCCAAATTTGGGGTTTCATCATAATTTTGATATGCTTTTTCTTAAGAACCTCAATATATTGCTTTGCCCCTTTTTTTGATTCTCCAAACCATTGCCGCTCTGTATTATAAACAATCTCTGGATGTTGCAAATCCCTAATAAATCCAAAAGGCATTATTGCAGCATAATTAGCATTGACATTTACAACGGGTTCTACATGTTGATGATTTATAGCGTTTTTAGACGCAACAAAACTAACGCCGTTAATTTTAAGCTGCTGCGCTTTACAAGAAACTTGACATTGTATACAAAACAGAATTAGTACTAGCTTAAGAATCTTCATTAAAAACAAGGAATTAAACCTCTAATTTAAAGGAATTTTAAAACAATGCTCTTAATCCTAAGCTAAATGTTTGTCCAAGACCTTGAAAACTGTGTCCTCTTACAAATTTATCAAAAGAGGCCTCTAAATTTAAAACATTCGTTAATTGATATTTTACACCAAAACCCAAGGATGTTGAATTTTGAGAAAAATCATTCCCAAGGTCCACTAAAAAGGTTTGCTTGGCATTTACAAAAACCGTAGTTTTTTGTGACGGAAAGTAACTTAAAAACGCACTAAAGGGTAGAAATAAACTGTTATTTGCAAAGCGCTCCCCAGTGTTGGAACTGGCATCGGCTTCAGTGCTCTTTTCTCCAAAATTAAAACCTAAATCGGCCTCAGTAAATAATTGCCATTTATTATTTCCAAAGGTTTTGTCATAGAAAAGTTTAGTTTCCCAAAATATACTTCGTTTATCTAAATAAGATGCGTTAGCTTTATCTTTAAAAATCGGTAAATACACCGAACTTGTAAATGAAAAATTAGGCATATTAGCAAATGGCTGCACTCTAATTGAAGGGGCTATTGTTGTCAATCCACTTCTAGAACTTCCATCGTCCTTAAATTTAAAAACATCCAGAGCATCAGCACCTCCAAAAGTATTAGACCGTATTTGAAAAATAAACCCAATATTCACTCTTGAGTTTTCACTAACACCTGTGTAAATCTCGGTAGTGTTTGTGAAAAAAGTTTCCCTTGGTATACTTAGGGATTTACCACCCGAATCAGTACTTTTGGTTTGAGTATAGAGGCTATTAAAAAATTTAATATCCCATTGTCCTTTCTTCAAAAGTTTAGAAGGTGTATACTCTTGAATGTTACTTTTTGTTTCTGAATCATCCTCTTGTGAAACTCCAATAACTGGAATTAAAAGTATTACCATTAATAATCTTAAGGTTCTCATTTTATTGATTTTTGTTTAGACAAAGAAAAATGTTTTAGATTGAATTTAATGTTAGCTAACTAACACATTCAAAAATCATTACGTCTCCTGTGTTTCCTTAACCTTACAAAATCCTTTTAATTTAAATCTATTCTAAATTTCGTGTCAGTCTATAAGTTCTTATCTTTAGTTACGACATATCATCCAACCACAAACATTAAATGGAACACATTGTTATTATAGGCAACGGCATATCAGGTGTAACTGCAGCCAGACATATTAGAAAACTTTCCAACAAAAAGATTACCATAGTATCTGCCGAAACAGATTATTTTTTCTCACGTACTGCGCTAATGTACGTTTATATGGGACATATGAAATTTGAACATACGCAGCCCTACGAAAATTGGTTTTGGAAAAAAAATCGCATTGACCTTAAAAAAGGCTATGTAAAAACAGTTGAAACAAAAAGTAAAACACTCCATTTTGCTAATGGAGACACATTGCAATTTGACAAACTAATAATTGCAACAGGAAGCAAACCCAACAAATTTGGTTGGCCAGGACAAGATTTAGATGGTGTTACGGGAATGTACCACAAACAAGATTTGGATAATCTCGAAAAATATGCCCCAAACAATAAGGTATGTAAACGCGCAGTAATTGTTGGTGGTGGTTTAATAGGTATTGAGTTAGCAGAAATGTTGCATAGCAGAAACATCCCTGTAACATTTTTAGTTCGCGAAGACAGTTTTTGGAATGGGGTATTACCCGAAGGTGAATCGGCTATGGTTAACAGGGAAATATTGGATAACGGTATTGATATACGTCTGGGCGTGAATTTAAAAGAAATTAAAGCTGACGAAAATGGCAAAGTAAATTCAATTGTAGTAACGGAAACTGATGAAGAAATTCCTTGTGATGTTGTTGGTCTAACAGCTGGCGTATCACCAAACATAGACTTTATAAAAGATTCTGATATTGAAACCAGTCGTGGTGTAAAAGTGAACCGTTTTTTAGAAACCAATATAAAAGACATTTACGCCATCGGTGATTGTGCCGAACAACATGAAGGAATAAATCAACGTCGACCTATTGAAGCTGTTTGGTATACCGGAAGGATGATGGGTGAGACAGTGGCTCAAACCATTTGTGAAAACCGAATAGCATACAAACCAGGCCATTGGTTTAATTCCGCAAAGTTTATGGATATTGAATACCAAACTTATGGTTGGGTTTGGGCACAACCAAAAGATAATGAGGCACGCTTTTATTGGGAACATGAAAGTGGCAAAAAATGTATTCACCTAAATTACGATAAAAACACCCGTGAGTTTATCGGTATCAACACCTTTGGAGTAAGAATGCGTCATGACTTTTTTGACAAAGTTTTACGTGAAAATCGCTCGGTAGATTATGCTTTAGAACATCTAGCAGATGCTAATTTTGACCCTGAATTTTATAGACTTCACGAAAAAGAGATTGTTGCAAAATTCAATCAAGAGAATAATACAAATATTCAATTGAAAAAGAAAAGTTGGAAACGAATTTTTCAAACTTCATAAAATATATCAAATGAAAAACATACAAAACATAGGGCTTGGTATATTTTTAATTGGACTAACAATATTTACATCTCTCATTTTTTTAGGAAAATACGAAGTCTCCCCAGAGCTATTTGAAAGCTTTATTAGCAATAAAGATATAAAGAGTGAACTTTTTATTAATGACATAAAAAGTAATATAGTCGACAAGGAATATACGAATCCATTTTCTTTTTCCAGTGAGATTCGTTCAGCTTTAGACAATGCAAATGCAACTCATAAACAAAATAGCGAATGGGATAAAGTGATATGGGATAAACCGCATAGTTTTTCTTATGAAATCACAAAAAGAGCGGGCACGGGATTAATAAAGGAAAACAAGGGTTTGTTTTGGTGGCTTACCTTTGGTTTAGGAATCTTAGGTGCACTTATGTATATCATCCCAAATGTTATTACTTTAGGTCCCGCTGGCATAAAAAACAACGGTATTTGGTTCAATCAAGCTACGAATAGAGGCTGGATTGGGTGGTTTGCCTTTATATTTCTGGTCGGCTTTTATTTACTCCTTTATTTTGCGCCAGATTATATCGTAAACTGGACTTATATTGTTGATCCGCTAAGTGAACGTATAAGTGGTAATTCTGCCAGTCAATGGTACTTGTATGGTTTTATGTACTGTGTAGTCATGACAGTAATGGCGGTACGTATGTACATAAAATATCGCCATAATAAATATCAAATATTGCGGACAACGTCTGTACTATTCTTTCAAATCGTATTTGCTTTTTTAATACCCGAAATTTTAGTCCGATTTGAAAAACCTTGGTACGATTTTAAAAATGCCTTCCCCCTGGATTATGATTTCTTTTATAGCTGGAATCTAGATCAACTTATTGCTAGTGGCGGACTTGGTTTATTTATTCTTATTTGGGGAATTGTGCTTACACTAGTTATAGTTCCAGTTATGGTGTATTTTTTCGGAAAACGATGGTACTGCTCTTGGGTTTGTGGTTGTGGTGGTTTAGCAGAAACATTAGGCGACCCTTACCGACAATTATCGGACAAATCTTTAAAGTCTTGGAAATTAGAACGATGGTTGGTACATGGAGTTTTAGTATTTGCATTGATTATGACCGGACTTACATTATATGCTTACCTCTCTGGTGCAGAAGGTGTCCTAGGTATTAAAACGCAATCCATTCAGGATATTTATGGCTTTCTAATCGGTGCTATTTTTGCGGGTGTCATAGGAACAGGTTTCTATCCAATTTTTGGTAACAGGGTTTGGTGTCGTTTTGGTTGCCCATTGGCAGCTTACATGGGTATTGTGCAACGTTTTAAATCCCGTTTTAGAATAACAACCAATGGCGGACAATGTATTTCTTGCGGAAATTGCTCTACGTACTGCGAGCAAGGTATTGACGTGCGCGCCTACGCCCAAAAGGGTGAAAACATTGTAAGAGCTAGTTGTGTAGGCTGTGGTATTTGCAGTGCTGTTTGTCCAAGAGGTGTTTTAAAATTAGAAAACGGTCCAGAATATGGCCGTATTAATCCAACGCAGATATTGCTTGGTAATGATGTCAATTTAATGGATTTGGTTAATCAGAAATAAATGATTTAAAGTATTGTACTTTTGCAAACTTAAAAAAACACTATGTCCATCATCAAAGTTATCATACCTGCTTATAACGAAGCAAATTCTATAGCGAATGTCATTAATGATATTCCCAATATAGTGGACGAAATCATCGTTGTGAATAATAACTCAACAGATGCTACTAAAATAAATGCCTCTAACGCAGGGGCAACAGTTTTGTTTGAACCCAATGGAGGTTACGGTTATGCGTGCTTAAAAGGGATGTCTTATATTGCACAACAAAATTCCAAACCTGATATTGTTGTCTTTTTAGATGGTGATTACAGCGATTACCCTGAAGAATTGACAAAATTAGTTGACCCTATTCTAAAAGAAAACATTGATTTTGTAATTGGGGCAAGAGTAAAGCGACTACGTCAACAGGGTTCTATGACTCCTCAACAAGTTTTTGGAAATTGGCTGGCAACCTTTTTAATGAAAATTATATTTGGTTCAAAATTTACAGATTTAGGCCCCTTTAGAGCTATCAAGTACAACAAGCTTTTAGCTTTGCAAATGGAAGACAAGACCTATGGGTGGACTGTAGAAATGCAATTAAAAGCCTTAAAACAAAAATTGAGTTATGTAGAAGTTCCAATGACCTATAGAAATAGAATTGGCGTTTCAAAAGTGTCCGGAACTGTAAAAGGTAGTATCTTTGCAGGCATTAAAATATTAAGTTGGATTTTTAAATACAGTTTTAAATAATGATATTAGAAACTACAATTATTGTTGTGTATTCAATAGCACTCATACTTATTTTTATGTATGCTTTAGCACAATTAAATTTGTTATTTAATTACCTCTCTGCTTCAAAAAAAGACACAGACTGTCCTAAATATAATTTAACAAACCCAAATGAAATCCCCTTAGTTACCATACAACTTCCTGTGTATAACGAAATGTATGTCATGGAGCGTTTGCTCGATAATATTGCTTTAATTGATTATCCAAAAGACAAGCTCGAGGTTCAGGTTTTAGACGATTCTACCGACGAAACCATAGGAACTACAGCAACACAAATCAGCAAGCTAAAAAACGCAGGTTTGGATATTGTTCATATTACAAGAACAGATCGTAGTGGCTTTAAGGCTGGTGCTTTAAAAGAAGGTTTAGAAGTTGCCAAAGGTGAATTCATTGCCATTTTTGACGCCGATTTCCTTCCCGAAAAGGATTGGCTTAAACGCACAATTCCGTTCTTCAAAAGTGAAGACATAGGTGTAGTACAAACACGTTGGGGTCATATTAACCGGAATTACTCCATCCTTACAAAAATACAAGCCTTTGCCCTTGATGCGCATTTTACATTGGAGCAAGTTGGCAGAAATAGTAAAGGTCACTTTATCAATTTTAACGGTACCGCAGGTGTTTGGCGTAAAACATGTATCCTTGATGCTGGCAATTGGGAAGGCGATACTTTAACCGAAGATTTAGATTTAAGTTATAGAGCGCAGCTAAAAAATTGGAAATTCAAATACTTAGAAGATGTTGAAACCCCGGCCGAACTACCTGTAGTTATTAGTGCTGCACGATCACAGCAATTTAGGTGGAACAAGGGTGGTGCAGAAAACTTTAGGAAAATGATGTGGAAAGTGTTAAAAAACCAAAACATCTCTGCAAAAACTAAAGTACATGGCGTGTTACATTTATTGAATAGCACCATGTTTTTTTGCATCCTTATTGTGGCGGTTTTAAGTATCCCGATGCTATATATAAAAAATGAATACGCACATCTTAAAATGTACTTCTATATAATGAGCTTTTTTATAGTTAGCACGGTTATTTTCTTTATCTGCTATTGGTTTATGTATAAACGCACCTACGGTAGTGGCATCAAAAACTTTGTACAATACATTGTCATGTTTTTTACGTTTTTCTCTATTGCTATGGGCTTTTCATTGCATAACTCCATTGCTGTTTTAGAAGGGCATTTAGGCAAACGTAGTGATTTTATTAGAACACCAAAGTTTAACATTAATGCATTGACCGATAGTTGGAAAGACAACAAATACCTCAAGAAAAACATCTCAATTAACGTGATTTTTGAGGGCTTGTTGATGGTCTATTTTGCCTTTGGTATGTACAGCGCATTTGTAGTAGGAGATCAAGGTGGCGACTTTGGACTCTTCCCATTTCACCTCATGTTGTTTCTCGGATTTGGCTATGTGTTTTTTAAATCTTTGACTTCTAAGGTTTAAACTTTACTCTTTTTCAGCAGTATCTAATAGAGTTGTAATAGCTCTATAAAGTTCCAATTCTGAATAATGACTACTTGGCACAAAAGATTTATCATTAAATTTGGGGTTTGCTGATAGTTTTACGATAACAGTGCCTGTAGTAGGGTTTAAATAAATACATTGATTGTATATACCAATTGCCATAAATTCACCTTCATCTCCCTCTGGTATCCACCAATGATAACCATATCCAAATTCATTTCCAGGCAGTACGTGAGCACCATCTGGTGTAACTGAAGATTGTACCCAGTCTTTAGGAACAATTTGTTTACCATTCATATTTCCGTTCTTTAAAAACAAGGTGCCCATTTTTGCATAATCCCTCAGCGTTAAATTTAGTCCTCCCAACACCATTTCCATATTCTTGCCATCTAATAGCCAATAACCATTATACTCCATTCCTAAAGGATTATATAATTTTTCTTGCATATAATTCGTAATGGTTCTTCCTGTTGCTCGAGTAATAATCATCCCTAGCACATGTGTATTTATACTCACGTAGTGATTTACAGTTCCAGGCTGAGCTTCGCGCTCTAAAGAAGCGGCAAACTTGTCTTGTGAACCTCCTAAAGCAAACCCTCTTCCCCATCGATTAATGTCGCTATTAAAATCGCCATAATCTTCATTGAACTTAACTCCTGTTGACATTTGTAAAACATCTTTAATACGTACACCTTCGTAAGAAGAGCCCTTTAGTTCTGGAACATATTCTTCTACATTTTGGTTGACACTTGTTATATATCCTTCCTCTATAGCGATTCCCATTAATGCAGAAATAAATGATTTCGCCATAGACCACGAAATGTTTCTGGTTGATTCCGTATTGCCCAAATAATACTCTTCAAATACAATACTATCATTCTGAATTACTAGAAAGCCTGTTGTCCAAGAGTCTTTTAAAAATTTAATCGATTCGTATGACGTACCATTGAATTCAAAGTTGCTAGGTAAAGTAATCACAGAATTTTTAGGATATATATGTTTCTTTGTAGACGCTTCCATTACAGAAACTGGCCATACAGAATCAAAAGATCTGAAATTATTTACAATTTTATCTTCATCGAATAGGTGAATTGTATGATTAAGCATTTTATATTTCGGATAAAACCAAATGCCAAAAATTATGACTACAAACAAAAGTCCTAATCCTATTTTCTTCCAAATTTTCATGATTTTGTTTTATTTAAGTATCGTATAAATTATATACTAATAATTGAAACTATTTCATCCTGAATTTTTTTCGTAATAGAGTTTATTAATGTATTTATTCTCTGTTTTTAATAATTTCAGCAATCATCGTTTCCGCATTGGAGTTGTTAGGATCGAGCACCAATGATTTTTTATAGTTCTCGATTGCTAATTCGTTCTCCCCTAACTTCATACAGGCCTCAGCATAGCTGTCATACACATTTGAGCTCTCTGGGTAGAGCAACATATTAACCTTAAAAAGGTCTTTAGCTAATTCCATCTTACCATCACCTAACAGATTATATCCTATCACATTTAAATTTCCTTCATTAACAGCAGAATCATTGGGATTGTCCATCATTAATTGTTTATACCCTTCTATAGCTTTATCAAAATATCCAGATTGTAAGTATTCAAAAGGCAGTTTTTCACCAGCAGCCATAGTAGCAAGTGTACGTTGTACCTCACCAGTATTTGGATCTAGAATGTTTAACGTTGTTTTTCCATCAGCGTCCGTCTTAAATTGAACATGTTTATGCCCTTCACGTCTCAAAAAGGTGCTATCTGTTATTTTAAACAATTCTTCTGGTTCTTCAATTAATCCACTCCCAAATAATCGGTTGTCTTTATTTAAAATGGTAATTACTTCACTATTATTTAATTTGTATCGCCCATTAAACTTTTCCAATTCATCGTCATTTGCCGCTAAGGCTTTATACATTGGTACATATTCATCCCATTGATATGACATTGCTACCGAACGGATAAGTTCGCGAATAAAATCTGGGTGATTAGAATTGGTTAATACTACAACTCCATAGCCTTTATCACGATGTGCGACCATTTCACTAGAAAAGCCTTCGTCCCAACCTCCATGACCAAAATATTTTTCGTCTTTGTATGTATTTATAAAAATTCCCATTCCAATAAAATCTTTATAATACGGTGTTAGCATTGTAGTGACCATTTCTTTGGACATTACTTTGGCATTTTCCCCTTTATAAGTATTTTGAATATCTACTGCAAATTTTGCCAAGTCTTCAGACGTGGTCCATAATCCAGCCGCAGCCATTTCAGGATACGTATGCCTTTTTCCTTTGGTCATACTACCATCAGGTAAATATCCAGTCGCGGCCATTTTTAATCGTTGTTCTTGCAAAGGCTGATTATAAGTGCTATTGGTCATCTCCAAGGGTTGTAATATCTGCTCATCCATTATCTCAGGAAACGTTTTCCCTTCAACATCAATCATGGCTTGCTGCATTACAGAAAACCCTCCACCTGAATATCTATAACTTTCATCTGGTGCTTTATCTACAAAAATTGGCGGTGAGTTGGCCGGTTTTTCTCCATTTAAAACTTGAACCAATGTTGGGACTGGTAAATCTGGACTATATCCTAAAAATCCATGTACGGTTAAGCCTCCTGTATGACTCAATAAATGCTTTAGAGCGACCTTGTTTTCTGCTGTGAATTCAGAATCTGGTAGCGTCCAAGATTTTAAATAGCTATTTATATCTTTATCTAAATCCAATTTTCCTTGCTCCACAAGTTTTAATGCACCATAAGCAGCAACTGGTTTGCTAATAGATCCTGCCTGAAAAAGTGTTTGATTGGTCACTGGTGCTTTACTATCCTTATCCATAAACCCATAACTCTTTGACCAAGCAATCTGATAATCTTTAATTACTGTAATGCTTACTCCTGGCACACCGTAATGTTCCATGCGCTCCTCAATGCTCCAAAGGCTATCGCCTTCAACAAAAACGGGTTGTATTAAACTTGATTCAACTTGATTGATAGTAGAGTCTTTAGAATCGTTTTCTGATGTGTTTTGGCAACAATAAAAAATGTTAATAGCAATGAGTAATAACAATGATTTTTTCATTTGGTTATGGATTTGATTATAATGTAACAAGTTAATAGATATAATTATAAATGCAATATTGTTAATTAAAAACTCTAGTTAGTGCATCACATGGGTAGGGACTAACAATTAATATTATATTTGGTTTATGATATTAAACAAATCATTTTTTCTGCTTAACAGAATTCCTGTGCTACTGTCTTTAGTATGTGCGCTATTTTATTTTTCATTCGGATACGATTTGGAAAGGACAGACCATTTCAAACTCATAACACTTTATTTGGGTTTGTTTTATTTGTTTTATAAATTAATTCAAACCACTAAGCATAATATAAAATTCTTGACTTGGATAGCTTTTGGATTTCGAGCAATTTTTATTCTTGCCATACCCAATTTATCACAAGACTTTTATCGTTTTATTTGGGATGGAAGACTCATATTAGAAGGCTTAAATCCGTATTTTTATACAGTCGAGTCCTTTATATCAAATGGAGAGTTTCCCGTAGCACAGTCACAAGAACTCTATGCGGGGATGGGCAGTTTAAATGCGGGTCATTTTACCAATTACCCGCCCATTAATCAACTGTGTTTTGTAATTGCTGGGGTTTTTGCAGGGAAAAGTATTTTAGGTTCGGTAATAGTCATGCGATTATTAATTATCGCTGCAGATTTTGGAACTCTCTTTTTTGGACAAAAACTGCTTAAAAAACTAAATCTTCCTGTACATAATATCTTTTGGTATATTCTAAATCCTTTTATTATTATTGAGCTTACTGGGAATCTTCACTTTGAAGGTGTTATGATATTCTTTCTGGTTTGGAGTTTATATCTAATACATTCCAGCAAATGGAAATGGGCAGCTGCAGTTTTGGCTTTATCAGTTTCTGTTAAATTGATTCCATTAATCTTTTTACCGTTGTTTTATCAGTGGTTCATGAAAAATAAATGTAACGTTTCTAATGAAGAGATTGCTACGTCATCCACTACTCGCAATGACATTTTAATAAGGATGGTAAAATTGATTGGATTTTATGCAATTATCGGCATTGTAACTTTACTACTTTTCGCTCCATTTTATTCTCCTAAATTTATAATAAATTATGCTCAAACCGTTGGACTTTGGTTTCAAAATTTCGAGTTTAATGCGAGTATTTATTATCTAGCAAGAGAAATAGGGTATCTATTTAGAGGCTATAATGAAATTGCAGTTATTGGTAAAATAATTCCGGTAGTTGTTGTTCTATTTGTGCTAATTGTATCTTTCTTTAGAAACAATAAAACAACTGTAAGGGTCATTACAGCTATGCTTCTCATACTGTCTTTTTATTACTTCA
>Ga0316189_10005584_pt1 | contig 12067 bp, 15 predicted proteins | sample LowCovwburrow_MG_FD_204930 | JGI IMG/M metagenome (GOLD analysis project Ga0316189, IMG submission 204930) | Coastal sediment microbial communities from Maine, United States - Lowes Cove worm burrow | ecosystem: Environmental > Aquatic > Marine > Coastal > Sediment | place: USA: Maine... | reverse complement strand
CAGGCAGTTGCCGGTTCGGAAATTGTAGCCACGGTAACGAACCAGGCTGCGCAGTGCTCCAGGCAATACAAGCTGGAACGCTGCCGTCGGCACGGTATGAAAATTACCTAAAACTTAAGCAGGAGGCAAAGTCACATGCACGCCCCCGGAGAAAACGCTCATGAGCAAGCAGTGGCGTTTCGCGAAACGGCACTACAGAATCCGGCCTACCCACCCGGCTCTATTTCTCAACCAGCGTGTTAACAAACTCAATAATACGGTTCGTCCCCTGCACATCTCCCATCGCCATAATATGAATGCCGTCAGTATGGTCGATGATCTTTTCTATAAAATCACAGGTGATCTCAATCCCGGTCGCGCCCTCATCTTCCATGCGGGCAATAACTTCATCCGGAACATCAATACCTGCAACATGTTCGTTCATAAACTTCGCCATTTTCACACTTTTGAGCGGCATCACACCGAGCAATACCGGCTTACCCAGCTTGCGGGCTTCTGTTAGGAAAGCTAGAGTTTTTTCCAGATCATAGACGACCTGGGTTTGGAAGAAATCCGCTCCGGCCGCAATCTTTTTGCTCATTCTTTCCAGCTCGCCTTTGAGATTACCGCCCGTGGGCATGGCCGTACATGCGATGGTAAAGTCTGTTGCACCGCCGAATTCTTTGCCATTATAATCCAGCCCGTTGCTCATCTTTTTGATAAGCCGGATGAGTTCAAAGGTATTGTAATCATAAACCGCCTTGGACGGGTAGGGCCCGTGCTTGGGAGGATCTCCGGTTGTCACCAGCAGATTGCGGATACCCAGGGAATGAGCACCGAGCAGGTCCGCCTGGGTTCCCAGGAGGCTCCGGTCTCGGCAGGTGAAATGGGGAACAGCCTCGATATGCAGGTTGTTCTGAATCAACGTGCCCATAGCAACCGAATTGATACGCAGATTACCCATGGGGCAGTCATGCACATTGATCCCGTCAAGCGGGAGATAGGATCGGGCTTTTTCCAGGGACTCATCTGTCAGCACGCCCTTTACCGGCCCGAGTTCAGTGGTGATAATAAATTTTTTTCCCAGTTTCTCGATCAACTTCATAAAATTCCTCTGCAAATCATAGTTTATACAATGTTGGTTACAGACGTTTGGTCACAGCCGCATTACATAAGTTTTTCCTCAGTCCCCCCCTTCCCCTTGAGTCGGCCAGCTGTCTCCGTCTCCTATGGCCGGACAAGCCGGGCTGCGGCAACCAGCTGCTCGCGTCCGTTGCCGAACGGCGGATAACCGGCCCTGGTCGGTGTACGCTTGTGCCAACGGGTTATCGAGGCCGCAGTCCTGCCTCTTCGACCATGCCCGTGAAAAAGCTCATAGCTGATCACTTTACCCGATGTATCTTTATGCACCCGCGTAACAACGCCCACATGATGAATCCCGCCCCGTCTGCTCAACAGCCCCTTAACAGTAAAATTTCTGTACCGCACGCCTCCCCGGCCGAAAAAAAACACCATTCCCGGCCTGATCAGATCAGGACGTTCCAAGGCGTTTCTGATAAGGATCAACTCTCCCTGCTCATGATACCAGCGGGCAAGATCTCTGGAATCCCGATAATGTTTAGGCGAAGGATATGCATGGTCGGGACAGCGTCTTTTCACTCCCAGCAGCACCCGGTGAAAAATACCTGAGCAGTCACTGAGCGGCCCTATACCGTAGAGGATGGACCGTGACTCCAAGAACGCAACCGTTGCCCGCAATGCAGGTATCAGGCCCCCTTCGCAGGCAGCCTGACCGTCATCCTTGCCGATAATATCAGGAACAGATTCCTGCACCGATCTTCCCGGCGGCGCAATACGCTTCTTTTTACCCGAAGGTTTCAGCCGGATAACAGGCCGGGGAAGGCTCTCCTTCTGTTCAGGGGCCACGCATATTATCGTGCCGCCCCCCGCAGGATGAAGAAAGGGAAAAACACAACATTGAGCATCCAGTCGGATATCTCTGCATTGCTCGTCAAATTGAACTTCTTCCTGCTCTGCCGTCTCTGTTGTCGGGACAGGAGCAGGCCCGTCCACGGTGCTGCCGCATTCAGGCTGAACCGGTTCGTTTTTTTTCTCAACAGCAGGCTCCTTTTTTTCCGCCGGTTGCTCGGAAAGCGGTTGTTGCTCCACACGGACCGGTTCTTTTACCGGTTCCGGGCCTGAGCATCTCCCCGAAACAAAAGCCCCGGCCAAGGTCGCGATAAGCAGGACAATCTGGACAGGTTTCAAATGAAACAAATCAACATATTTCATTCAAATCTCCTTGCATCATGCAGGGGAAATTGCCAGACACCTTCAATGCCTTCCCCGCATTCCGGACACCTGCCGTCTTCAAGTCGATTGGTGTGCAGAGTAAAACCGATTCGGGAAATCAGCTCCGTGTGACAGGACGGGCACAGGGTATTTTCCCCGTCGCCGGAACGAACATTGCCCTGATAAACAAAGCGCAGGCCCGCATCCAAACCGACTTGCCGGGCCATACGCAGGGAGGCTGCCGAAGTCGGCTCCCGATCAAGCATCTTATAGGTGGGATAAAAGCCGGTCACATGCCAGGGAATGGCAGGATCAACACTGTAGAGAAAAGAAGCAATGCCCGCAAGTTCCTCAGCTGCATCGTTCAGACCGGGAATAAGCAGGGTGGTCACTTCCACCCAGACACCCAGTTCCCGCAGCAGGCGGACAGTATCCAGCACCGGCTGAAGAGAAGCCTTGCAGACCGTACGGTAAAATTCCTCGGAAAAGGACTTGATGTCAATATTGATACCGTCAAGCAGCGGTGCCAGGTCCCGGCTGCATTCCGCAGTCATATAACCGTTACTGACAAAGAGGTTGGCAAGACCCCGGCCATGGGCCAGCTCCATGCAGTCACGGGCAAACTCGTAAAAGATGGTCGGTTCCACATAGGTATAGCTGATGCTCTGACAGCCGCTCTGCTCCGCAGCCGTAACAACCTGTTCCGGGCTGCGCAGGCTGCCTGCAATCTCCCCTGCGTTTATATACGGATACTGAGAAATCTGATAATTCTGGCAATGTCGACAGAAAAAATTACAGCCGACCGTGGAGATCGAATAGGAACGAGAGGCGGGAAGAAAATGACAAAAGGGCTTTTTCTCCACAGGATCGACGTTTTCAGCCACCAACCTGCCGTAAACAAGAGAATACAGAACACCCTCCTGATTTTCCCGTACCCCGCAACGTCCTCTCCTGCCCGGCCTGATTCGGCAGCGATGATGGCAAAGAGCACAGACAACTGCCTGATCTTCCTGACGGAGATCTTCTCGGATATACAAACATGCTTCTTTCATGGAAGAACCTCCCGAATCAACGGGACTAACGGGATTAACGGTTGCAGAACAAGAGGGAACTGCGTATAACGAAAGGATAAAAAATTATTTCCTTTTTGCCAACCCGGAACAGACCTAATCTCCATAAAAAAAGATGAAAAAAATAATTTCAGGCGGACAGACAGGGGCTGACAGGGCGGCGTTGGATGCGGCCATAGAACGGGGCATCCCGCACGGGGGCTGGTTACCCAAAGGAAGGACGACCGAAGACGGGCCTCTCGGGCAACAGTACTGCCTTCAGGAACTGGACTCATACCGCTACCGAGATCGCACCCGAAAAAATGTTGTGGAAAGCGACGGCACCCTGATCGTCTCCTATGGCCCGTTGACCAGCGGTTCTGCTCTGACCGAAGCCTTGGCGATTCGCCATGATCGTCCCTGCCTCCATCTCAACATGAACTACTTTTCTCCGGACGAGGCCGTGCAGGCTGTTGAGCAATGGCTGGCGAGAAATGATATCGAAACCCTCAATGTAGCCGGTCCGCGAGCCAGCAGCGACGAGCAGATCTACGAAACGGTTCGAAAGCTGATTCTCAGCATCAACACAGGTGTGCGCTGAATCGACCACCCTGCCCTTTTCTCCCCATCCCCGCATTTTGCAATTTCTTCTTCTCCGGTGGAAGACCCAGAGTAGCAATCATATCCCGGTTCTGCCAAATCCCCAATGCAAATCGCTCCCCCCTTTTCAGGATTATTCGATTACGGCAATGCATCCCCTTGCTCTCATCCCTACGCCCTCCAATGAATATAAAGATCTTTTCCCCGACAGAATGTAAATTGTAAAGCTCTTGTAAAAGAGATTGCCCGCCCCCCTGAAAGCAGCAACAATAGAAGAGAACCATTCAAGGATACATTGCAAGGAGCTTCGCAGTGAAGATACTTATGATTGATGACGACCGGAAACTCTGCCGCTTGGTAACGGATTACCTGGAACCTATGGGCTACGAGGTCGAGGCGGCCCATAACGGGGCACGAGGCTTGGAGATGGTCAGGGCCGGGGAGTATCATGCCGTCATACTGGACGTGATGATGCCGGAAATGGACGGGTTCGAGGTACTGAAACAACTGCGACAGGAATCCGATATCCCGGTGCTGATGCTCAGTGCTCGGGGCGATGAGACCGACAGAATCGTCGGGCTTGAGATGGGAGCGGATGATTACCTGCCCAAGACCTTTTCCTCCCGTGAACTGCTTGCCCGCCTCCGTGCTGTCACCCGCCGATACCAACAGGTGGAAGAGAAAGCGAAATCATCAGCAGATGCCATTGCGGATGATGAGGTGCTGATCTTTGCGGAATTACGGATTGAGCAGGGCTCCAGAACGGTGCTCTTTAACGAGGAGACCCTTAATCTCACCCCGGTGGAGTATGATCTCCTGACCACCCTCGCCCATTCCGCAGGCCGGGTTCTGAACCGTGACCAGCTCCTTGACGCTGTTGCCGGGAGAAACTACGAGGTTTTTGATCGCTCCGTGGATGTCCACATTTCCTCGTTGCGAAAAAAACTCGGGGAAAATCCTCGCTCTCCCCGTTTCATCAGAACAATCCGTACTGCCGGATACATGTTTAAACAACCGGATAAAGAAGAATGATACAACCAAGCTCCACACTCTTTGCCAAGATTCTGTCGTGGTTTTTTCTCAACCTGCTGCTTGTTGTGCTTGTTTTGACGCTTTTCTTCGCCTTTCAGCCCCAGGTGCATCTGCACGAATTTTTCGGTCAGCAGGGCTCGGATCGGTTACAAGCCGCAGGCATGCTCATCGCCCATGACCTGAATCAGGCCCAGCCCGAAGAATGGGCCGAGATACTTGCCCGCCACGGAACCATCAACGGCGTTGATTTTGTCCTTGTTTTAAGAAACGGAGCCGTTTTCCCGCCAACGCTGAAAACCCTGCCCAAGGAGGTTATGCTCAGGTCACAAAACGCCTTACGTCATAAAGGATCAAGAGCGAGAATGCGTCGCCCTCCCCTATTTCCCGAAAAAAATAACGCGTTCAACAAAAAGTGCCGAGCAGAGACTGTGGACAATTGCTCCAAAAGCCTTCTTCGCCCTGAAAGGTATGGCAGGAGACCGCATCTGATCATGCACTCCAAGGAACCGACCCGGTACTGGTTCGGCACAAAGATCCCCTTACTTACCGATGCAGAGCATCGCGCCATGCCCGGCCTGCTGCTGGCGGTCTCTGATTCTATAACAGGCAATGGTTTTTTCTTTGACCCCCTGCCCTGGATGGTGGTTGCCGGAGCTGTGCTGCTCATCTCCGTTCTGCTCTGGATTCCTCTGGTCCGCAATATCACCAAACCCCTTGTCCGCATGACCCGAGCAGCCGAGGAGATCGCTAAGGGTAATTTCAACGTGTCCATCCATGAACACAGGGCCGACGAGATCGGGCGTTTGGCACGGACGATCAATAACATGACGGCCCGGCTTGCTGAGTTCGTCAAAGGCCAGAAGCGCTTTCTCGGCGATGTGGCCCATGAGCTGGGGTCCCCTGTGGCACGAATTCAGTTTGGCTTAGGCGTGCTGGAGCAACGGCTTGAAGGGGGGAACCAAGAGCGGGTCCGCGATGTGATGGAGGATGTGGAAGAGATGTCCAAGCTGATTCGGGAGCTATTGGCCTTTTCCAGAGCTGAGATGCATTCCGGCGCGGTTGAGCTGGAGCAGATTCTCCTGCTGCCGGTTGTGGAGGCAGCGGTACGGCGGGAGGGAACTCCGGCTGTGCAGATTGATGTAAAAGTTGATCCGGAACTCTCCGCCCTTGCCTCGGCAGATCTGCTGACTCGGGCTCTGGCTAATGTTCTGCGCAATGCGGTTAAATACGCCGGTCAAGCCGGGCCGATTCTGGTTGCTGCTCAGGAAAAGGACGATCAGGTCATCCTCACGGTCAAGGACTCCGGGCCGGGTGTTGCGGAGGAGTATCTTGACCGCCTCTTTGACCCCTTCTTTCGCCCGGAACCCTCCCGTGATCGGGATTCGGGCGGGGTCGGCCTGGGCATGGCTATTGTTAAAACCTGTGTCGCCGCCTGTCAGGGGACGGTTTCGGCCAGAAACCGGGAGCCGAAGGGGTTTGCGGTGACGATTCGGCTGGGGTGCTGATTTTTTCTCCCTGTGTTAATCCTCCCAGCGTTAAAACGCTGGGCTCTTATCGTGCTGTCCCTTTGGGACGCTTTTCTCATTGCCCGGAAGGGGTCGGGGAAAATCAATTTATTGCTATATTAAATATAGTTGAACGAAGAAGATCTGCACCCTTACGGATTTTTACCAGCTGTTTTCTCAATGCATAAGCAGGAGAAAGTTTACGATATTCTTTTTCCACTTGGGGATCGGCTAATGCCTTTTTTTTAAATTCCTGGAATGTCGATCTCATGACGTTACCTCTTGTAATTTTTTTCGGGCTTTCTTGATCTTCTGCGATTTCTTCAAGAACACCCTTGCTTATGGTGGCATAAAATGCTACCATTTTTATCATGAAAACAAAACACCGAAAAACATTAGCAGCCATCTTTGACAAACCGACAAAGGCGAATATCAAATTCAGCGACATTGAATCGCTGATCAAGGCCCTTGGCGGTAAAATTCGGGAAGGTTCCGGATCGCGAGTGGCTTTAGAACTTTTCGGCACAAGAGAATATGCTCACAGACCGCATCCGGGCAAAGAAGCAAAAAGATATTTGGTTGAAAATATTCGCAACTGGCTAACAGATCTGGAGGTAACGCCATGAACATCATGACCCACAAGGGCTACTCCGCTAAAATCAATTTTGATGGACGGGACAATATATTCTGGGGAAAGGTGATCGGGATAAAGGACAGCATCACCTTTGAGGGTGAAACCGTCGATCAGCTCATCGAAGATTTTCACAATGCTGTGGATCATTATCTTGCCGATTGCAAACAAGAAGGACGCACCCCGGATAAAGCGTACTCCGGCAAGCTGACCTTGCGCATTGCTCCTGCCGTGCATGCCGAACTCTCCGCTGCGGCGGCTCACGCCGGGAAAAGTTTGAACAAATGGGTGACGGACACGTTGGAGCAGGCTGTTCATTCCTGTTAGTTTGCTGCGTTTATCAAGTTACCTGCTTGATCTGACACTTGCAGACGTTTTAGGCGCAAAGTTAATTTGCAAATCGCAGCCCATAACTTTGCCAATCTTTATCAGCTATTTTCTCAACCTGTACCCTGGGGAAAGGGCATTAAGATGCGGATGGACGGTTAAATATTTTTGTAGACGTCTTTTCTATGCCCGATTTTCACGATCAGAATAACCAGACGATATTCCTCTATGGTGTAGATAATCCGATAATTACCGGATCGGACTTTATGAAAATCGTTATTTCCCTTCATCTTGGTCAGATCAGGATTCGGCAAATTCTCGGCTGTTTCCTCAATCTTTTTCTTGATTCGAACCAGATCCCGTTTCGGGAAACGCTTCAGGGTTTTCAGCACAGCGGGCCGAAATTCTATATCGTATCCCATTGTCTACAGACCAAGTTCTTTCCAGACCTCTTGGGCGGGGATATTTTCTCCGGGTTTCACAAGGGCCTTTTCCGCATCTTCGATATCCATCCGGTCTTCTATCTGCCGGAGGAGTTCAAACTCCCGCATAGAAACCAAGGCCGCGATTTTCTGACCTCTTCGGGTTAAAATGACCGGTTCGGAACCGTAAGCGACCTTATTGACAATATCAGCAAAATTCTTTCTGGCATCCGCCGTTGAGATAGTGATTTTCATGGAGACTCTCCTGTAAAGGTTATGTACTAATTGTACATAAGGTACATATGAATGTCAATCATGGCTGTAGGTGACCATAAGCTGCGGGACTCCGGAGAATATTGAAAATATCTCCACCTATATCTACCCCTGCAACAAGTTGACTTTTCCGCAAAAATGTGTTCTTCATTCTTGCTGTATCTTGCTCTGAACATCTACTCAACCAGAAGGTGGAATCCCCATGCAGCAACGTATAACTCTTGACCCACAGCTCGGCTTGTCCGCAAACGAATTCATTCCAGCCTGGAATCAAAGTAAACACAGCGAAGATGCTGTGGCTATGATCAATGAAGAATCCAGTGAGAAATTCATGGCACCGGAGCTCACGGTTGCCTTAATCGCTGTTGCTGCAAGTATTCCCGCTGGAGTGCTCACCGCTTTTATATCGGCGTTGTTGACAAAAAGATTCCTGGAAAAGGAAAAGCCCGAACAGGCTGCGCCAACACCGAAGATTTCCGTTACCATAATTGAGATTAACGGCCAGGACGGACAGCCGCTCATGATCGCCAAGCGCATAGAGAAAGAAGGATAGGCCAATGAGCGCACCAGTCATCATAAAAGAATCTGGTAAAAACGAACAGGGCTTCAGTGCGACGGTTCAATTTGATACCCACAGCGCACCGTATTCGATAACGGTGTCCAATCCGTTTTCCGAAAAACAGGAAAAGGAGCTGGAATGGTATTTTGAACAGTGGCTGAAGTTTCCCTTCACTGACAAAGTCAGGGCGGAAAAGGCCGCAGCCTCTGTCAGTGCCTATGGTGAAACCCTGTTTAACCAAGTCTTCCGCTCGGATGACAAGGCGGCTGTTGAATACGACCGTTTGCGGCAGGAGGATTTTCATCTGGAAATCATCGGTTCGCCCGATTTCCATGCCCTGCATTGGGAAGCCCTGCACGCTCCTGACCAGGAGCGCCCCATGTCCGTGGACAGGCCGGTCGTACGTCGGAACAGTCAGCCGACCGTCTCCCAAGTTGACGTGCAGCCAGCTTCACAGCTGCGAGTACTGCTGGTAACCTCCCGCCCTAGCGGTGTTAAGGATATAAGCTGCCGCACAATCTCTCGGCCCTTGGTCGAAGCTTTGGACACCGGCAAAATCCCCGCCCGAATCGATATGGTCCGGCCCGGTACCTTTGAGGCTCTGTGCAAACATCTGGAGGATATACAGAACGAACACGGCAAGGGCTATTATCACATCATCCATCTGGATATGCACGGTTCCCTGCTACCCTATCCTTTGTACAGTATTCAGAGTGATCCGACGCAACCACAGCTTGAGCCGTATGAAGGACTGAAAGCCTTCCTTTCTTTTAACCGTGCCAACGGAAGCGGCGGCAATCCGGTCAGTGCGGATAAGCTGGCTGATCTACTTAATGAATATCAGGTTCCCATTATTATCCTCAATGCCTGCCAATCCGGCAAACAAGTGGGAGCGACTGAAACCAGCCTAGGCAGTCAACTGCTGGCTGCGGGTGCTCAATTAGTGGTGGCAATGGGCTATTCGGTCACGGTCTCGGCGGCCCGGCTGATGATGACCACCCTGTATCGACAATTGCTGGACGGGCAAAACCCGGCAACCGCCATCCGCCGAGCGAGGCTGGATCTATATAACGACAAACGGCGCAAGGCCGCCTATGCCCAGGAAATCAGACTGGAAGACTGGCTCCTGCCGGTGATTTACCAAAACCGGACTCCTGTTTTTGATCGCACCGCCTTTCAGGACTGGTCAGCGACGGATTCGAACAGTTATACTCCACCCCGCACAGCCTATGATTTTGTAGGCCGTGACTTGGACATCCTTCAAATAGAAAGTCTGCTACTGCGGAACAAACGCAACCTCCTGCTGGTGCAGGGCATGGGCGGGGCAGGCAAAAGCACCCTGCTCCATCATCTGGGCTGGTGGTGGCAGAAGACCTGCTTCGTGAACCAAGTGGTGTATTTCGGCTACGACTTCAAGGCATATCATTTGGCGGAGATTGTGAGCGGCATCGGTGAGGAACTGGGACTCAGTTTGTCCGGCAGGCCGGATGATGATCGGGCCGCAGTGCTCAGTGCCTTCAAAAGCAGCCGCCACCTGCTGATCCTCGATAATCTGGAATCTGTAACCGGCGAATCGCTGGCCGTGCAGAACACCCTGCCGCCGGAGGCCCAAACCGAGTTGCGGACTTTTTTGCAGGATTTGATCGGCAGTCGAACCCTGGTGCTTTTCGGTTCACGGGGCGGTGAGGCGTGGCTGAGGCCTGATCCGTTACGGGATACGGATGTGTACGCTTTGTCGGGTCTGGATTATGAAGCCCAGACCGAATTGGCTGAGGATATTCTGGAGAATGTCAATGCGCCCCGCTATCCTGAGCAGGAGGAGCATCAGGCCGACTTCCGTCGTCTGCTCAGGCTGCTGAACGGATGCCCGCTAGCAATGGAGGTGGTGCTGGCCGGACTGGTTCAAGATACGCCGGGGGAAATTATTGAACGACTTCAGGCGGCGGATATCAATCTGGATAATCAGCAAGAGACGGCCACTAAGACTGAGAGTATCCTCAAATGCATTGAGTATTCGCATAGCAACCTTTCCCAGGAAGCCCAAAAGCTTCTGCTCTGTCTTGCGCCTTTTACCGGGGTGATTAATATTCGTTTTCTGGAACAGGACCAATACACGGAGAAACTGAAGCTACAACCCGCCTTGGCTGATCTACCCTTTGAGCAGTGGCAGGCAGTTTTGCGGAAGGCGCAAAACTGGGGTCTACTCCAGCCGCATGAGCAACTTGGTGAAATCGGCTATATGCGCTTGCAGTCAATTTTTCCTTATTTTCTCAGAATCCGACTGAACGAACCAGTATTAGATGAACAAAGGCAGGCGGTAGAAACGGCTTTTCGGGAATATTACGGTGCGGTTAGCGATAGTCTTTATAATGCAAGCAATCTTAAGAAAGCGCAGGAGGGACAAATAGCGCAGCTATTAGTCAGCATGGAATACGAGAACCTGCTCTCCGCTTTGAGGCTGGCTCTCAGGGAGCATAGCTCTATCCTCCATTTCTACCGACCCATTTCAAACTATCTTGACAGAACCCAAAATCATCAGGAAGGTTTAAACTTGGGACACCTGATCCTGGCGGCATTAGAAAAATATCCTAAGGAACTGCTGCAAGGCCAGATTGGCACGGAGTTTTTCGCAGTCGCTAGTGACACTGCAAAGTATTATTATTTGCTGAAGCAGTATGCCGCCGCACACACAAGCTATAAGAGTGCCTTGAACCTACTGGATGGATTGCATGATTTTCCTTCCCAACAAAAGGCTACAGGGAAGGCGGGAATACTGCACCAATTGGGTGTCGTTGCTTTAGAGCAACAGCACTGGGAGGAAGCCGAAGGGTATCACAAAGAAGCTTTGAATATATTTATAGAATTTAATAATCGGCATTCGCAGGCAGGAGCCCTGCATCAATTGGGAAGAGTGGCAGAAGAGCAGAGGCGATGGAAGGGAGCTGAGGAGTATTATAAAGAGGCTTTAAAAATCTATATCGAACTCAACGAGCGACGTTCGCTGGCAGGAACTCTGCGCCAATTGGGGATGGTGGCCCAAAAGCAGAGTCAATGGAAGAAGGCGAAGCGGTATTACAAAGAAACCCTGAAGATACTCATTGAGTTCGACGAGCGACACTCGCAGGCGGAAGTCCTGCACCAATTGGGGATAGTGACCCAAGGGCAGCGACATTGGGAGGAAGCGGATAGGTATTACAAAGAGGCTCTGAAGATACTCATTGAGTTCGACGAGCGACACTCGCAGGCAGGAATCCTGCACCAATTGGGGATGGTGGCCCAAGGGCAGCGACAGTGGGAGGAAGCGGATAGGTATTACAAAGCGTTCCCCCCGGCGTGCCGGGACCAAACCTATAAGTAACACTGGTAGACACCATCATTTTCCTGTATTAACGTTAGTA
>Ga0316189_10005583_pt1 | contig 12068 bp, 6 predicted proteins | sample LowCovwburrow_MG_FD_204930 | JGI IMG/M metagenome (GOLD analysis project Ga0316189, IMG submission 204930) | Coastal sediment microbial communities from Maine, United States - Lowes Cove worm burrow | ecosystem: Environmental > Aquatic > Marine > Coastal > Sediment | place: USA: Maine... | reverse complement strand
CAGGAATTCTTCACAAGTCGAACTCAATGCAGCCTCCAATGGGGCTCCAAAAGTGAGGACTACATACTTGGTCTCATTGACAACCATCGCCTGATCCTCGATGATTGATGACAATGGGAAATTGGTTGTGAGTCGTACTTTACTCTCAAGTCCTTCATATTCGATGTGGTTGCTGGCTTCATACTGAGTGGCTTGTATTTCTCCATAATCACCAACTGGATGACAATTGATCTTCACAGAAGGGGTGCCTTCCAAAGGCTCGATTTTCCTGATGACCATCAGGGGCTTGAAGTACCGATCAAACTGCCTGAACCTAGGTGCAAAATCAGTCACTCGATAACGACCTAGGTCGCTGGTGATCTCTGTGCAAAGTATATTGGTGTTCTCCAAATAGTATTGCTTGCTTTCTTTGATACCATTCTCAGGTAAGATCGAGAATTCGCCACCTTTTTTACCATCAACGAGTCCTCCAAAAATAAAGCTACTATCGAAACGAGGCCAGCACATCCAAGCGATATTGGTATCTGTACCGATATGTGCTTGAAATGAACAATTTCCAATAAGCCCGTAGTCGTAAGTATGCTTCATAATTTTATAATTTTAAATATTTTCGATTTTAGGAATTATTGGGTGTAATAACTAGTGAATTAGTCATATTATAAAATATATTTTAATCATTGGGCTTAATTTTAACCCTGCCCGTGAATAATAATATGCAATTATGCCAGAATAGATTAAAATATAACCACAACTAACTTCGCCTCTCGATATCAATCTAGGTTATGCATTCTTCGTATTCATCATTGTAATACGCTCCCCTTTTAGAGTAAGATATTCTTTCATCAAGTCTGCGGTCATACACGAATGAACTGGAAGAATATAGAGTAGATCGCCAATATTGTACTGTTCCATGAGGCCAGTCGGTATGGTGACGATGCCATGTTCTTGCGATATGCTGCTGACAAATGCACCAGCGATCGCACCTCTCCATCCGCTTTCGGTTCTCTCCACTGGCCTACCATAGATCACTCCAACCTTATCATGCAGCCTGTCTTTGGAGAGATGAACTCCCCCACCATAGACGACTATCTCCGAACGATCCTTGTGCTTGGCGACTATTGGACATGCCAGCACAACTGCTATTTGATCTATATCATTAGAACCAATCTTATGCTGGGTCAAATCATAAAACACAAAGTTGCCTGGACGAATTTCATCAACTCCGGTAAAATCTTCTGTGATGCTACAACTCGGTGTATCACCCAATGAGATACATAAATCAGGATACCTTTCAGAATAACTAGACTTCAATTCATCCATGACTTGCAAAGCGTGTTGATGAACGTTGTTGACAGCCTTCTCACCTACACAATTGTATGAATGTCCAGCGTGACCAAGAAAACCGATAAAAGTTAATAGTGGACTGTGCTCCATAATATGGAGCAGTTGATCAATCAAAGATCTATCTACAGGATCTATCCCTGTGCGATGATAACCAACGTCCATCTTCAAAAATATTTGAACCTCATGGCTCAGTTTTTCTGACAAATAGACCAATGCCTCCTCGTTCTCAATGCAGAGATTCAATTTGATCAGCCTTGCCAATTCATTGATTTTATCAATCTCTAATACATTAGTAGGGAATGCAATCGTGATATCATCAAATTCAGCAGAAAAGTAATCAGCCATCGACACAGAACTTACTGTGATCATACGGACTCCAGCTTCCTTGAACCAACTGCCTATTTTCAATGACTGATGCGTCTTGAAGTGTGGTCTTAATTCTATATCATGTCGCTTCGCCTTGGCAAACATGAGTGCTATATTTTTCCTGCATTTCGCCTCATCAAGAAGCAAGGTGGGCTTTACGATCATTTGTTAACTATATTGATTTGAGCTTTCTTCTTTTCTCGATAGAAATTCTTATCTGCAATATATATCACCTTCTCAATATTAGCGTACACATTGCCTTCGGCATCTTTAAGGTCAACCATTAGGTGGTAGTCCTTTTCATTTAGCTCGGTTATTTCGCACTTGATTTGTTCTAATAGACTTTCCGAGATAACAAACTCTGCATACAAAGTCTTGTCTCCAGGTCGCTTGAACTTGATGGTCGCTGACTTATCCCAAACCACATAGTCCTTGCCCAAAATACGCACCAGCTGAATCATATATATCCCATCTACACAGCTGTACATATGTCCACCATATAGTGTGCCGACATAGTTCCTCGTTTTATAGTTGAGTGGCAATTTTATTTTGACATATTTCAGGTCATCAGTGACTTTGACCAGCCTACCTCCTGACCGCCTATACATAGGTGAGAGGTTGAATAACATTTTAAACATCCTACCTGTTCCTAATATTGAAGCTCCTATTGATACTAACTTTTCCACTTTACCAATTTATTTTTATCATTAATATTAGCAATCCATAAACTCATATCAAATGTAGCTAATAAGAGGAACTGTCGATGACACATCAGAAATTTTCAATGTTAAATCACTCACTTCTCATGGCATCCACAGGATTGCTTCGTGCGGCTTTGATTGACTGAAAAGAGATAATTCCAATTGATAAAATAAACATAGTCATAGCAGAAAGTACAAAAAGAAATAAGTTAAGCGGAGCATGATATGCATATTCTTTTAAGAATTGATTAGACAGGTAATAGGCAATTGGACTACCTATCAAAATGGCAAGAGTCACAAGTCGTACAAAATCATTACACAACAAGACAGCCAATGCACTTGTAGAAGCGCCCAATACCTTTCGAATACTAATCTCTTTTCTACGCCTTTCAATATCAAAGAGCGCCAATCCAAATAGACCCAAACATGATATGATAATAGCCATGATAGTGAAGCACTTAGATAATAAACTGACGGTAAGCTCTGACTGAAATTGATATTCAAAGTCTTCATCAAGAAAATTCCACTGGATAGGATAATCTGGATTGTGGGCTTTGTACGATTCACGAATCAGGTCTAATGCTGCCGTTTCCTTTCCCGGCATGTACCTGATGAATATTGATGCCCATCTACCCAACTCCTCTCCTTTTCCTAAGTTTAAAACTGTAGGTTGAAGTGTTTCTTGAATACCCAGGTTATGAAAGTCCTCTATGACTCCTATGATTTGCCCTTCTTTCCCATCCCATTTGATTGGCTCACCAATAGGATTCTCAAACCCAGCCTTCTTTACCACAGATTCTGTCACAATCAAATTTAGACTGTCGGCTGGAAAATCTGGAGAGAAATTTCGACCAGCAATCAAATTGAAACCCATAGTATTGAGATAATCATAATCGCAATTGGCCATATTGAAATAAGTATCATCAGTCGACAGCTTACCATTCCACCCCAAAGAAATACTACCGTTAATTTCCATCGGATTTGCTGCTCCCATTGACACAGAAGTGATGCTAGGGTGCTGCATCATTTCATTTCTCATGGACTCATAGGTTTTTACTACTTCAGGGTTGGTGCGAACGTAAATCACATTCATCCTGTCAAAGCCCAAATTTTTATTACGCATATAGTTGATCTGATCATGCACCACTAACGCACAAACAATGATGATCATAGAAAGTCCAAATTGAAAAACGACCAAAGACTTACGCAATGTTGTGCCGCTAAACCGTGATTTCAATACGCCTTTCAACACCAAAGCAGGACGAAATGAAGAAAGGAAATAGGCTGGGTAGCTACCCGCCAAGAAGCCTGTGACCAATGTGATGACCACTAAACTTGAATAGATTATAGGCTCAGTGTAGTCAATCACTAAGGTTTTACCAGTAAGCTCATTGAATGTGGGCAATAACAAATGCACCACCATTAGACTGACCAACATAGAAATAAATGTCAAAAAGATAGACTCTGACATAAACTGCCTGACTAGTGCTCCTCGTGTGGCCCCGGCTACTTTCCTCACGCCAACTTCCTTTGTCCTGACCGCTGATCGAGCTGTAGATAGGTTCATGAAGTTAACACAAGCTATCAGTAAAATAAACAAGGCGACCACCACAAAAGCAATCACATAACTTATTCTCCCACCAGCTTGCTCACCATTTTCAAAGTTCGAGTAGAGCCTCCAATCCTTCATAGAGAAGAGGAAAAGGTCTGCTTGTAATTCCTTAGTGTTCTGACTGATCAAAGATCGAATTTTGTCATTGACTAAAGACTTTGAATCACTTGAGTTGAGCTTCACATAAGTCACCAACCAGCCTTCATTGTCCCAGTTATTGACATCCAGACCAGCTTCCTCTACATAAAGCTGAAAGGGTAAAATGAAGTCAAACTCCTCAGAAACATTCTTAGGCAAGTCCTCAAAAACAGCAGTTACAGTTACATCATAGCTCCGATTGAGCCGAAATGTCTTGCCAATTGCATTTGAGTTATTAAAATAGCGGTTGGCCATTTTCTGCGAAATGGCAATTGAATTGCTGTTCGGGATCGGGTCCTTATCGTTCCCTGATTTTAGACTAATGTTTAAAACTTCAAAAATTGATTGATCAGCATAATTGCCGTACTCATAATTGGAGAACTCTCCTGCATTAAAAAGTTTAGCGTCAGACCAAGCTAGCCTACTGGCCACTTCCACTTCAGGAATATCAGACTTTAATACTTGAGACAAGACTGCTGGTGTCCAATGGTCTGTAGATATGCTCCCATCAGAAAAGTACTGCGTTTGCATCAACTTGTATACACGATCATTATCCTGATGGTAAGTATTGTAACTATACTCGTCCAATATCCATAATAAAATGAAAAGGCTCGAGCAGAGTCCTAAAACTAGTCCAGAGACATTTATTAATGAATAAAGTGGAAACCTACGGAAGTTTCTTATAGCTATAAGTAGATGATTGCGCAGCATACTGATGATTCTGATTCTAGAAGAAAGATAACAAATATTTCATTCACCCTCTTTCACATTAAAAAAATCTATGTCCAGTCGAATTGAGAATGTTACCGATAGATCTCTCTTGGATAATCTGAGCTTCTTAGGTTATCCTTTTGCAATTCTTTCAAGGCATCTTTGGCTATCCAGATGGCTGACTTGGTTCCCAGTTCTAATATCTCCTTGCTGGTATTGATGGCATAGCTTTTCAAGTCGACATTTCGTTTACCAATACTGCGCAATGCCCAGTTGACTGCTTTTTTCACATATATCCTATCGTCATTGGATGCCTCAATAATTATTGGCAAAAATGCTTCATAAACTTCATTAGCAGCTTTCTTATCCGCCATACAATATGACGCTAAAGTGGCAAATGCAGCTCGTTTCTCAAATTCCATTTCTCGATTGGACCACTCTACTATTTTCGGAACGGCAAACTTACTTTTGGCAAATAACCCCATACAGAAGCTGTCACAAACTTCCCAGTTTTCAAATGTGCTTACCCATTTCTCAATAAGTTCTTCTGTCAGGTCTTTGGGTTTAAAGATTTTACTGCATAGCAACCTGCCTTCGTAGATTCCACTATCAAATAACTGAATGGCCAGTTGATTGTCTTTCCCGACTTCTTTAGCTATCCTTTTGAGGTCACTATGGTAGACACCCAGTGCATTTCGAGAGATCACACCAAACTTCTTTTCCTTGAAGATGACTTTATCAGGGTCTTTGAGCTGATGCAATCGATCAATAATATCATTGTAGGAGTATGCCATGATTTGCTATTAGCTATGCCTCAACTAACTTCTTGATTTGTTCGAGCATTCCGTAAAGGGTATTTTCAGCATGCTGCTGTCCCTTCTCATTGCCAAACCCTTCTTGTGTCCAAGTGAACTTCACTTGCTCATCAGAAAGCCTCTCGATATCATAAGTCAATATCGAATAATTCTCAGGCTTGTCTTCCAATCCTGAAAAGCCACTCCAATACTCATATTTTAAGGACTTGTTTGGAATATTCTCCATGACATTTCCTTTGTCCTTGTATTGATGACCATCATATTCTCCTTGGAAGATTATTGGACTTCCAACATTCCAGTCCGTAATGGTTTCTGTTCCGTATAGGTAGACCTTGATTTTATTTGGATCCGTTAAAGCACTCCAGACCTGTGCTGCAGTAGCGTTAATCTCTATGTTCTTTGACACGCTTAGATTTCTATTCATCATTATTCAATCTGATTTTTTTGTTAATCATCCAATCTCCTCTTGTAGTGAATGTATACTCCTAACAATCACTGACGAATATAAGTATTTAAGACAGCGGATAGAAACTCTCAAAACATAAACCTACAAGAAATTGCCACCTTTGCTGTGATATTAGATATTGAAAACTATGTTATTTCAACATATTATTTTATGCTAACTTTAACCATCATTTTACCAACCAAAAACCTATGTTATTTGAGGCGTTTGAAAAATCTTCAAAAAAGGACTGGATCGAGAAAGCAACCGCTGATCTAAAAGGAACTCCTGTACTTGAAAAATACCAATGGGCACTCAATAAGGATATTAGCCTATCCCCATACTATTCGTCTGAAGATCTTGAGGGGCTCACCTATCTTGAGCAGGTCAATCTTAGTCCGACTGTTTTAGGTCAAGCAGATGGTGCCAATCGCTCATGGGTTAATCAAGTCGATATTCAGGTAACAGATGAAAAAGAAGCAAATGCTGAGGCACTGTTTACATTGTTAAACGGTGCTGATGGAATCCACTTCATAATTGAAGATGGAAAAATTGACCTAGAGCTTTTGCTTAAAAACATATTACTGGATCATATTCATGTTAGCTTATCTGTGACTCGCAACATTATCGGGCTCACCAATCAATTTCTAGCTTTCATTAAACAACAACAATACGACTCATCAAAAATCAGCATCTGTCTGATAAGTAAAGAACAATCAGCAGAACAAATTTCCGAATTACTAAAATTTTCGGATCACTTACCAAACTTAAAGATCGCATGCTTCTCTAGTACTTGCGCTGATCCGGCACACGAGATTGCTGACATTTTATCACAAGCAGCTATAAGTCTAGATCAATTAATTGAACTTGGACATGGAGCCGAATTGTTAGCAAAGTCATTTCATTTTCAAATAAATATTGACAACGACTATTTTGCATCAATAGCCAAAGTTCGGGCACTAAGAATTGCCCTAGGTGGTTTATTCAGCTCTTATAAACTGGGTGATTTTGATGTGAACGATATATACATCCATAGTATTTGCTCCGCATATACTGATAAGGACTATGCCCCACATGGCAATATGCTGAAAAGTGCAACAGGTGCGATGGCTGCTATTATGGGAGGAACAAGTTCGATCACAGTAGTTCCAGAAGATCCAAGTGATAGTCTGCAAAGACGTGTTGCGAGAAATGTATCCAATGTCCTTAAGGAAGAGTCGTACTTGAATAAAGTGTCAGATCCAGCTTCTGGCTCGTACTACCTTGAATACTTAACAGATTTGATCATCAAGGCATCTTGGTTAAAATGCCAATCTGAAAGTTCGATTAAGGCTGAGTTCAAAGTCAATAAGACTAGAGAATCCTTGACTGCTACAGAGTGGCATACAGCTGAGCAGATCACTGTAAAATCGAGCTACGTCAAAGAGGATATCAAAGATGTTGAGCACATTGGGTTCACAGCCGGAATTGCACCATTCTTACGTGGACCGTATTCTACGATGTACGCAGGACGACCATGGACCGTTAGGCAATATGCTGGATTCTCTACAGCCGAAGATTCTAATGCGTTTTATAGAAGGAATTTAGCTGCTGGACAAAAGGGTCTCTCAGTTGCTTTTGACCTGGCAACTCACCGTGGGTATGACTCAGATCATCCACGTGTAACTGGTGATGTAGGAAAAGCAGGTGTAGCAATCGACTCGATCCTAGACATGAAGGTGCTCTTTGATCAGATTCCATTGGACAAGATGTCGGTCTCTATGACAATGAATGGCGCGGTAATCCCGATACTCGCATTCTACATAGTGGCTGCTGAAGAACAGGGTGTCAATCCTGATCAACTGAGCGGTACCATTCAGAATGACATTCTCAAAGAATTCATGGTTCGCAATACTTACATCTACCCTCCTGCACCTTCTATGAAGATCGTGTCAGATATATTTGAGTACACCTCTGAGCATATGCCCAAGTTCAATTCGATCAGCATCAGTGGCTACCACATGCAAGAAGCAGGTGCGACTGCAGATATCGAGCTGGCTTATACTTTGGCAGATGGGCTGGAATATCTTCGAACTGGAGTCAATGCCGGAATGGACATCGATATCTTTGCCCCTAGACTTTCCTTTTTCTGGGCAATCGGCATGAACCACTTCATGGAGATTGCCAAGATGCGGGCAGGAAGAATCCTTTGGGCTAAACTTGTAAAACAATTCAACCCAAAAAATCCTAAATCTCTAGCACTCCGAACACATTGTCAAACTTCAGGATGGAGCCTTACAGAGCAAGATCCTTATAACAATGTCGCGCGAACAACTGTAGAAGCAATGGCAGCTGCTTTAGGCGGAACACAATCATTGCATACTAATGCACTTGACGAAGCTATTGCACTACCAACTGACTTTTCAGCCCGCATTGCTCGAAATACACAATTATACCTTCAGAACGAAACCAATATCACCAAAGTAGTTGATCCTTGGGGCGGTTCATATTATGTGGAAAAACTTACCAATGACTTGGTAGAGAAAGCTTGGAAACTCATTGAAGAAGTTGAGGAATTGGGTGGAATGACAAAAGCCATTGAAACAGGTCTGCCAAAGATGAAAATCGAAGAGGCTGCCGCACGGAAACAAGCCCGGATAGACTCCGGGAAAGATGTGATCGTTGGGGTCAATCGCTATAAGACGGATGAGAAGACCGAAATGGAATTATTAGAAGTTGACAACACCAAAGTAAGAGATGGACAGATCGCAAGGCTTGAAAAACTAAAAGCAGAACGCAATGAGACACAAACACAAGAAAAATTAGCAGCTATCAAGGAAGCTGCTCTCAGTGGAAAAGGGAATTTACTATCATTAGCAGTGGACGCAGCTAGAGAACGTGCCTCACTTGGAGAAATTTCTTCAGCAATGGAAGAGGCCTTTGGAAGGCACAAAGCAACAATAAGATCAATATCAGGCATATATTCAGCAGAAGCTAAAATGGACGAATCATTTATAAAAGCACAAAAATTATCCGATGATTTTGCGGCATTGGAAGGCAGAAGACCAAGGATCATGATTGCGAAAATGGGTCAAGATGGACATGACCGTGGTGCAAAAGTAATCGCAACAAGTTTTGCAGACCTAGGATTCGATGTAGATATTGGACCACTATTCCAAACACCCGAAGAAGTAGCCAAACAAGCAGTAGAGAATGACGTACACATAGTAGGTGCTTCAAGTCTGGCAGCTGGACACAAGACCCTGATTCCTCAACTAATCACTTGCTTGCACAAGCTTGGGCGAGGAGATATTATGGTGACAGCGGGTGGTGTAATCCCTTCAAATGACTATGATTTCCTTTATGGAGCTGGTGTAGCAGGGATTTTTGGACCTGGTACGGTCATCGCTCAGGCAGCTATCGATATCCTAAATAAATTGATGGAGGAGTAAGAGATTAGCCTTCTTTTCTTTAGTTTTATATATGTTTCACTGTCAGTGATTTACTATGAAAAGCTACAAATTATTTATACTACTTACTTTATTATCTCTTCATTCTGTCTTTGCCCAATCGAAGTGGGATAAAGCCATCGGTAAGGCAGATGCTTATTACGAAATCGGTGATTACGAAAAAGCCAATAAAACACTTACTAAATTCAACAAAAAGGCACTCAAAAAGCTTGGCTCTGATCATGAATATCTAGCAAGGGTATACATGAACGAAGCGCGATATCAATTGGCTTGGGGGTTGTTAGGTGACTTCTCCACCAGTATTGATAAGTCACTGACAGTCAGTCGAGACAAGTACGGACCGAATAGCCCTGAAAATGTAAAGTACCTACTAGAGGCAGCAGAAGCATACACCATGTATGGCGACTATGTCAAAGCCAAAAGTTATTTGGAAGTAGCAGAATCTTCCCTTAAACAAAATGAAAAGAAGTTTGAAAATCTTGAATCTAAGCTTAAGCTGATGACCGCCAAGGTCTATTCAGGGCAAGGATTCTACAACAAGGCAGAAAAATACATTGATGAAGTGGATGACTATTTTTCAGGTAGGGCAGTTGACAGAGAGTCCACTGTTGATCCAACTTCAGGCAAACTGAAAACTAGAAGACTTTCAGAAGATGAAGTAAACGATCGCATGGGAGACTATGCCGCACTTCGAACCCTTCGTGCATCCAACTACGGTGATCAAGGTAATATAAAAAAAGCAGATCCTGAATTTGCGAAAGCTGGAAATTGGATCAAAAAGAATTTGGGTACTAAGCACTTATTATACATTCAAAACAATTATCTCTGGGGTAAGATGCTCGAAGCCAATGGCGTCACTGATTTGACCGACAATATAAAACAAGCCAGCTTCGAAAAGGCACTATCGTTAATCAAAAAGGACTATACTACTTCTCATTATCTGTCTTTTGACATCTTTGAGAGCTTGCTCAAGAATTATTTGAAACGTGATGAGCGTGCAAAGTATAGAGGAGCCAGAGCAGAATATGAAAAAAACATCAAACGATATTTCAAGAAAAACAGTATTCACTATGTCACTTTGAAAACTATAGAGTTCAGTACTAAGTTGAGTAAAGAAAATACAATCAACCTTCAATCGAAGGCTGGGAATCTCCTAGCGAACACCAATTCCATCCCCAAGTTTCATAGCAAGAGAATTGAAATTCTCGATCTACTCATAGACATCGCAGTAGCCGAAAAGGACTACCGAAATGCAGAAGGCTACCTCACCCAGAAAGTAGAAATCAACAAACAATTATATGGAGAGAAATCACCATTATATCATCTTTCAAATATCGAACTGGCCAACTTCTACCTTGACTACACGAGTAAGTTTGATGAGGCTGGCAAGATTTATGAAAACAGTTTTGACAATGTAGTCGCAAAGGAAATCAACCGCTGGCATGTGGACTATTTCAATATTGTCAATCATCTAGCAGATTATTATGAAGCAAGAGATGATTACCAAAAAGCCACAGCAATGCTTAGGAAAGCACGCGATGCGGCTTATGAAAAGTATCCCCCTAAAGATGATGCCAAACCTGGAAGCGAAGATATCGCTTATGGCAAAGAACTAAACTACCTAGCTAAAATTGAACTTAAAATTGGGGCGTATGATAATGCCAAAGAGCATATTGATAAAGCCATTATAATATTGAAGGATGATAAAAAACCTGGTTATCATGTTATAGATTACATCAATGCTTTGGAAACTAGAGCCAAGTTTGAAGCCATATTGGGTGACTTCGAAAGTGCTGAAAGCAGTCTTTATAGCTCTAAGCGGCTGATTCGCAAAGCTGATCACTTGGCAGGGTACAATGAACTCAGTTCGAAGCAGGAATTAGCAAGTCTATATATTGCCTTGGGCAAATACTCTGAAACCAACGACATATTGGAAACCCTCATCAAGGATTATGAAAAAGTTTATGGAGCATCTTCACGTAAGCTTATTACTCCTTTGGTTGATTATGGTCATTTGAAAATGATCACAGGTGACTATACTGAGGCCGAAAAAATATCCAGAAGAGTCAATACCATTGCTTCAGAAATATATGGTGAAAAATCGACCAAACTGGCGGGTCCTCTGACCTTGATGGCTGATATCAACACGACACTTGGGGATTATGACCAGGCACTTGAGCATAGTACTCAAGCCCTTGAAATATTGACATCACGATTTGGAAAGGATCACATAGATGTAGCTAAGTCTCTCACACAACAAGCGTTGATCCTTTTCTACCAAGGTGGATTTAATGCGAAAGCAGAACGCTTGATGACTGAATCAAAAGAGATCATTGGCTCCAAGCTGGGGACAAGAACTCCACTATATGCGCAGAATCAAACCAACTTGGCAACTGTTTATATAGCTGAGAAAAAGTATGATAATGCATTCAACTCACTAGAACTTGCGGAAAAAATATGGCTCACTAAGGTAGGTAAGCGTAACAATAT
>Ga0316189_10005582_pt1 | contig 12070 bp, 13 predicted proteins | sample LowCovwburrow_MG_FD_204930 | JGI IMG/M metagenome (GOLD analysis project Ga0316189, IMG submission 204930) | Coastal sediment microbial communities from Maine, United States - Lowes Cove worm burrow | ecosystem: Environmental > Aquatic > Marine > Coastal > Sediment | place: USA: Maine... | reverse complement strand
TATTAAGGGAAGGAGTTGAGTGTGCTTTCGGGAAGAACATATATGACAGAGTTACGGAGATTCTGCCAGCGGAAATAAACAGGCAGATATCCGGCGAGGATTTTATTGACGGATTAGTGAAGAGAATACGAAACAAGCAGCTATGATTACATAACATAGCAATATAAAGAAACAGGATTTTTTAACCATGTCTATAAAGAGGACACCATAAGTCCATTAATATTGTTTTTACATCGCAAACTTGGTATAATAGCGTGGAAATGATGAATATATCAAAACTAATAAATTACTATGAAAAGCATGTTGGGCACAAACCGACACGGGTACATATCTTTTATAACAACCTAAAAGATTATCACCACGGTAAAGCTATCAACGGCGTGGCGATAACATCTAGTGCAGCGAGGAAATAAAAATGACGGAACCATTATCGAGAGGATAATAATATGCCTGCGCTGTTCTGGAGTGATAAACTTAAAAAATGGGTGGAGAAAGGTGCCGAGACCATTGCTGAATATGCCCCTGACTTTGTTAAAGATAAACCCAAAAAACCAATTGAGTTTAAAGAAGACTCAAAAGAACTAACCGAATACAACAAGGGCGCTTCTGAAAGGAGCAAGGCCAAGGTAAAAGAAACCGCTACGCTTGAGAACCAAGCTAAAACCCCTGAACCAGAGGCGAAGGGTGCAGAGAAGTTCTTTAAACTAGCTTCTGATGTCATTAATAGCGAAGAGGTGCAGGACGCATATTCAAGGACACTTGGCGATAAATACGATGAAAACATCGAAGAAAAGAAAAAAATGGCGAGAAAGCGACGCAAAAAAGGTAAGTTAAAATGGTTTGAACGGCCAGAAAAAGAGAAATAAAATAAGGAATGACGATGCCTGTTTATCTCTACAAATGCAAGTGCGGAAAGGAGGTAGAGCGGTTCTTTACAACTATCTCAAAGGGAATGAAATCAATACCGTGTCCCGATTGTGGCCGGGGAATGACCAGAACGCCAGCGCTAGGCTCATTCTCACTAAAAGGTAAGGGCTGGTTTAAAGACGGGTACTCAAAATGAGATACCCATTCGAGAGCAAAGGTAACTCAACCCAGGCAAGGCGTATGCACTACCACATGACCGCCGATCTCGAATCAAAACAAATCCTCACCAGATGCGCGGCAGGGATGAAAGCCTGCAACCCCGAAGACCTATCACTTTTGCACAACACGCCAGATTGGATTATTGTTAAGACCAGAGGCCGCAACGTGTATGTAGCCGGTCAAATTAAATACGCAGCCACAGAGGTAATAAAACTACCAAGACGCTTCAAAGACATAACAGAGGCTAAAACCGTTTGGCTGGGCGGTAGAGGAAGAAGGATAAAAGATCACGACATAGCCAAAATAATTGTTAAGGCAATCAGGGGGATGATATGAATACTGACGGCAAAGTCCACACCGTAATGATATGGGTAGCTTTAGCACACAGAGTATTGATCTTAGCCTTATCTGCGACAGCTCTTTATCTGTCCTCCAAAGTAGTAGAAGCTATCGGCAACGTTGGGCTCAAAAGGCTAATAGATCTAGTTTGGATGGGGCCACATTAATGGCACAGCCTAAAAGATTAATACCACCAAGAATATCAACAATAGAGCTTGAATTTCTCACCAGAGAATACCAGGCCGGTCTCCTATCAAACGTGGCCATAGGCAAAGAGCTTGGCAAAAGCGAAACATGGGTCAGACGATGGGCCGAGAAGATGAACCTCGTCAAAGAAAAACACCCTTTTGTCCAACGAGATGCCCAATCTGTTGAAATGGCTAGCAAAATCGTAACAAAAGAAAGTGCAGAAGAACACCGGATTCGTGTTACACAACGAATTTTAGACGAGCATAGCTCAAATTGGGACGAAATGCGTCAGCTTGCGGCGTCATTGCTCAAAGAACTACGCATTTTAAGCGAATATCCCGAAGAAATGTCGAAGATAGCCGAACTCGTCGCTTCAGCCAGTTTCCCTGAAGATTCAGACGGCAAGCTAGTTGCAGAGCGGATGGCTATGTATGAGAAATTATTAACACTTTCCACCAGATCCAAGGACTTGCTTACTCTTTCTGCGGCACTAACAAAGATAACTAATGCAGATCGAAAAAGGATCGGATTAGACAGACCAGGGACGAGTAGCGGCGGTGGTGTTGATGGCCTCGGCGTAACTCCTGAATCACTCCTGAGCCACATAATAAACAACAAAGAAGAGATTACGGTAAATATGCAGATAAACAACTACCGGGGCAGCGAATAGATTTACCTAACAAACTGCTTTTATTCATGCGGTGGCGACTTGGCACCTATCCCTTGCCACGTATGGTTTAAGTGTTTAATTAAATGCAGCATAATATGGAGAAAAAAACATGGTAAAAGATTACGTTAAACGAGAAAAATCAAAGTTCAACCGGCCAAACAAGATAAAAGTGGTCAAGTTCAAGGCTGATAGAACAGACTGGCCAGACGGTATCGAAATAACAATGAAGGCCGACACTCATATGCTGACATGCAAACGCCTGATGAATGAGTACAAGATGCCTTTAGCCGAGGGGGATCTTATCGCAACCGGCAAACAGGGCGCTACGCAGCACACATGGATCATACCGAAGAAAGATCTTGGCCGAGAGTACTATCCAAAGCAATCTCGCAAGAAGTAACTATCTTGCGAGACACCGCCATCAAATTTAAACGGAGGATGATGTTGTGGCTAAACAAAATTGCTGGGGATTTATGAAGTGCAATAAAGAGCAAGATTGTCCGGCTCATCCCGATAACGGGCGGATTTGCTGGAGTGTTGCCATGGCGAGCTTGACACAAAGATATAGCTAATGGAAGAAACGCTAGAAGAACAAAAGCAGAACGCAGAAGACTACACGAGGGCGGCGCTTGACATAGCGTTCTTCATTGATAAGTTCTGCACCATCCAAGACCGGACTACGATGCGACCGATCAAGTTCAAACTCTGGCCCGGTCAGCTTGAATCACTACCCAGTATCGTCAAAGAACAACTCCTGATAATTCTCAAGGCTAGACAGCTTGGCTTAACCTGGCTGGTCTGTGCTTATGTGGTATGGCGAGCCGGATTCCATTTCAACGAGCTAATCATAATAGTGTCCGGATCAGACGAGGACTACGGCGTGGAGTTTCTTAACCGTTGTAAGTTCATCTTTGATAATCTCCCGGATTGGATGAAACCGAAGGTCTACAAGCGGAATGAGAAGGAAATATCATTCGGTGAGGAAGTAAAAGACGATAACGGGATCATAAAGATTGAAGGTCTTAACTCAACGATAAAGGCGCTGGCACCCACACCGTCGGCAGGGCAATCAAAAACATGCTCACTTCTTATCTTAGACGAGGCGGCACTGAATCGATACGTTAAAAATATATTCCAGGCAGCGGAGCCGACACTTGAGCACGCTAAAGGCCAGCTAATAGTAATCAGTAACTCGAACAAGGATAAACCAGGTTGGTCGTGGGTCAGAGATATCTACACAAAGAGCATGTCCGGGATGAACGAGTTTAAACGAATCTTCTTAGACTGGCGATGTGTACCAGGCCGTGGCGAAGATTTCCTTGACCAGAAACGTCTTGCCGGTATGGACGACAACGATATCAGCATTATGTACCCATCCACGGAAGAGGAAGCGATTAGCACCATGTTCGGTTCTTACTTCCAGGGAGTACTCGAGCGGCACAAACATTTTGAGCAAGGCACAGTAGGTACATTGCTTGTCATGGACAACGGGAGCGACAACCAAGACGACATAGAGGTCAGGGGTTTCGAGGAAGATTCGAGGGGTATTGTCTCTATATGGGATTACCCTTACCACATGCAAGAGGGCTGGAACGGGTCAGAATGGGCGGACCGCTACGCAATAGGCGCTGACATATCAGAAGGACTTAACCAGACCAGCTCGACGGCATATGTAATTGACAGGTACACAGAAACACTTGTCGCCTCAATGGTATCGAACAAGGTTGATGCAAACGATTGGGCCGGATTATTGTACGGACTAGCCAAGTTCTATAACAGCAACGGCGATCTGGCCCTAATCTGTGCAGAGCGGACAGGAGCAGGGCAAACAACGGTAAAGAGACTGGCGAAGTTATCAGCACCACAATACGTCAAAATGATACCAGACACGTCGGGCGGCCAATTCACGAAGCAATACGGCTGGAGCGAGTCTCAACAAGCCAAACATGAGCTCATGGGTGACTTTAAATCGTATCTACGATATACTGACTCACACATAAGATGCGCAGAGTTAATCAACCAATGCTCAACGTATGTCAGACACGATTCGGGCAGACTAGGGCATGAAGAAGGGCACGAAGACGACAGAGTATATGGTGCAGCTCTGGCATATCAGGCGCATATATTTGTAGGAACAGAAGCAAGGATAGTAGGAGCGGAAAAGAGGATGAAAGCTGAACGGGTCAAGGCAGCGAAGGAGCTAGGTGGCATACACGTGGCTGCAATGCGTGACCTTGACCATCACCGAGGCGAGGTTGACGAAGATGATACCAGCTTTGCCGATGACGACTGGTAGGAGATTGGAAATGGATATGACGATTACATTTGATGTAGGGCATGGGGCGTTAATTATAATTATCGTCATGTTGATTGCTAAACAGATGGTTTCAGCATGGTTGGTGAGTAGAGAAAGAGACTCCCTTCAGAATAAACTACTAGCCGATCACGGTACTCTCGACAACTATGTCACAGGCAAACTTGCGCTGGACGGGGCCGTTGATAAGGACATAGTAGAAGAAGAGATCGAACGGCGGCTTGACGAGGAATACGAGCGGGACGTTGTTCAGATCTAGGAGTATCGGCAATGGAACCAAAGAGCAATGAAGATCTAAAGAAGTTAGCTGGTAAACTGTTTAACCCAACCGTCAACACCAGGCAGACATTGGAGCGGACGTGGTACAGGAACATCCTCTACTACATGGGCGAGCAATGGATTGTATGGTCTAAAGGGCAGAAAGGGTTTGTCCCTACCTACCGGCGGGAAAAGGCACAGCCTACCCCTGTGGATAATGCCATAAGAGACCACGTCAGATCAGTCAAGGCCATGATAATGAACAAGGACTTTGATATTACAGTCTGGCCCAACTCAAATGATCGTGACGACCGTAACGCGTCGAAACTAGGCGAAGATCTTCTAAAGGACATCAACTCCAGAGAAGACTTTATCAATAAAGACATTGAAGAGGAAGTAGCTTTATGGATGATTCTGACAGGGACAGGATTTATCAGAGACTACGGGTCAAAAGATAAAGGCCAACTCATTAACATTGGCAAAGATATTAGTATCAGGACCGGCGATGTGGTAAGTGAGAATATCATTTCGTTCAATCTGTTCGTGGACGACTCTATCGGCTACCGACTCAGAGACAAGAGCTATTTCGGTATTCAGTCACTAAAAGAGAAGGACTGGATTTCAGACCGGTTCCCTAACTTTAAGAAGGACAGTGGCGGCGACATACAGATGGTTAACTACCAGCAGACATTAGCCCGAATGGTTTCTAGCGTGTCCCCCCTGAAGAACGCAGGGCCGGAACTGGTTTCAATGGCAAATGTGGCTAGCGAAGATCTAGCCCAATACAGGGAAATTGAGTTTGCACCAACCAAGAAGTTCCCTGAAGGTCGTTATGTTATCATGGTTGGCGATCAGGTACTAGAAGACCAGCCTAGATTACCAATCAAAACAGATGGCGATGGCCGCTGGAACTACACAGTCGAGGATTTTAGAGCTATACCGGTTCCAGGCAGGTTCTGGGGCGACTCAACTATAAACGATCTTATCAGCCCACAAAACTCTATTAACAAAATTGACCAGGCACTTGAAAAGAACAGATTAAGCCTTGGCAGACCGATGGTGATATCAGCAGAAGGTATCAGGCTAAAGAAGAAGAGCGGCCCACAATCGGCTGTAATCCATGTTGAATATGACCCGGCAAAGACAAAAGGTATTGTACCTACAATCAACCGTGGAACACCGCTACCAGACCAGATATTAAACGAGCGCAATATCCAGAAAGAAGTAATCCAAGACACTTCAGGCGACCCAAAAGGAGTGTTGAGAGGTAAGGCCCCTAGCGGTTCGTCAGGCGTAATGGTGGACATCCTACGCGAGACAGCAGAGCAAGGCCACTCTCCGGACATTAACAGGTTTTTCAGGGCTCTACAGAGGTCATACCGGAAAAGACTTATTATCTCACAATATCTATATACCGAAGAAAGGATGTTGAAGGTATCAGGCGCAGAAGGGACGATATCGGTTAAGCACTTCCTCGGATCTGACCTGAGAGGCAACACAGACGTAAGGCTTGAGCTTACATCAGGGATGTCAACCACGAACTCCGGAAAAGTGCAGTTGATGAAAGACCTGACTATGGCTGGGATATTTAACGAACAGGTAATCCCCCCTGATATCAGAGAAGAGCTTTTAGGCAAGTTCAAGGTATCAGGTTTCAAGAACAAAATGGCAGCAGACCAGAAGCGAGCCGAAGACGAGAACAGCCAGGCAGCCAACGGCGAAGTAGACTTTTATCTTGAAGATCAGCTCTTAGACGACAACGATAACCCCCTTCCAATGCTAGTAAAGAACCCAACAACCGGACAAGATGAAGTTGCAAAAGACAAGAACGGCCAGATCATAATGATGATTGACCCGGAAACAGGCGAAGCCCCGTGGATTCCGGTAGTAAAAGATCCAGTCTTTGACCTTGACGACCACGCAGTTCACGCAGAGGCCCACCGCAGGTTCATTATCAGCCCAGAATACAACGAACTACCTAACCACGTAAGGGTAGTATTTATGGGCCATTACGAAGCGCATGTGAGGCAGATAGCAACACAGATGCGTATGGAGATGAAGAACCAGGAAATGATGATGAGAAAAGAGGCTGAGATAAAAAATCCACCTCCACCACCTCCGCAAGAGCAAGTACCAGCGGTTCCCCAGTAGTACAGCAAAAATAAACGAACACCAAACCCCGATTGAGTCAAACCAGTCGGGGTTTTTTATTGCCTTTACTCCGGCCAAAACCATAAAAATTATTAAAAAACTTTATAATGTAAAAAAACTTTACACATTGAAACTTCGATTGTAACAATTAGTTATTGCTAACCAGTGATAGCCATGATGATGTCATTATGTTCTGTCACCAAAATGGAGAAAACCTCATGAGTGAAGAAGAAATAGGAATTGAGGACGCATCGCAAGACACCCTGAGTACCGGGACAGACAATTTGTCTGAGACCGTACCGACAGGAGATGCCGAGACCGGCGACGCAGCCACCAGCGATAATGGTGAGGAAAAAAAATTCTCGCTAGATGACCTTTATCACGAGACCGGCATTAAAGACCCAGACGAGCTTAAATCAACCCTTTCATATCTTGACGATATCAAGGGCAAATTAGCTGGCGAGGATCTTGAAACCGTGCTCAAGCAGGCCAAAACCCTGAGAGAGTACGAGGAACGGTGGGCCGCTGAAGACGAGCGGAAAAAACGGGAAGAGCAAACTCCCGAAGAGACCATCGAGTACCTTGAGGAAAAGCTAAAGGAAGTAACAAGCGCACAGCAAACAAGGGCGCAAAGGGAAGCTGAAGAGAATAAACGGCAAGAGGCAATGGGCAAGTACGACAGTGAAGTATCGAAAGCCCTTGACCTCGCCAAAGACCTCGACCCCATTGTTAAAGACTTCCTTGGCAAGACGTTATCCTCAAACTACGAATCAAACACCATCAACCCGTCCGACCTAAGAGCGGTCAGGAACATGGTGGCTAACGAAGCAAAGGCGGTCGATGCCTTCAAGCGGGACATTATCAAGCAGTACGTTGCTGGGAAAATTGAGATGCCGGACATCGCACCCACAGCACCGTCAGCCCCCGCAGCGAGCAAAGGGCCAAAAACAATAAAAGAAGCAGCAGCCATCGCAAAGCAGATGTTCAAGGAAGGAAGGATCTTCCAAACCTGATACCGGTGGCGCAGGAGAATAGAACATGAGTGATGTAGCAGGCGGTTTGTTATCTGATTTTACTGATCTGTTGAAGAATGTTTACGGTGAAGGACTCACCAACCAGTTCAACAACGAGACTACAACCTACAACCAGTTTGAAAAAAGTGACCGCACACCTACGGGTAAAGGTTATGTTTTCGGCGTAAATAAAGCCAACCCCCAAGGTATCGGCGCACGTGCAGACGGCCAGAAGTTGCCTAGCCCACTGCCAGGCAAGTACGATGATGCCAAGATTACCCCGACCTATCAATACGGCGTTCTCAGGACAAGCGGCCCGTCTATTGAGGCAGGTAAGGGCAATATGTCAGCGTTCATGGACACGTTGGCAGGCGAAGTACAGAACATCTACGATGCCATGGTAGTTGACCTCAATCGCCAATGTTGGGGCGATGGCGGCGGAGCGATGGCCACTACCTCAGCAGTAGCTACTCCAGCTACCGGTTCTACATGGACTGTAACTGTAGACAACGATCTCGGGACTCGCTATCTCCAGGAAGGCATGGTAGTTGACTTTTACAACTCGGCTGGCGCAGTTGATGTTTCGGCCTCAGCACAGAGAATCTTGTCAATTGCTCCTGCCACCAAAGTTATCACGATGGAAGCACTCGGACAGACATATCGTGCCGACCATCCACTGTCAGGTATTTCCGGCACATCGGCTGCAACCGGGACGATTGCCGCAGCAAGCGTTATTGTACGTTCTGGTGTGCGTGACGCTTCTTATGCAATCACCGACACCATGACCGAGCTTACCGGCCTTGAGGGTATTTACGACGACTCCACACTGTTGACCACGTTCCAGAATATTAACGCAAGCACCAACCCGTTCTGGCGGGCAAACTTGATGAAGAACTCTGGAACCAACCGTGAGCTGTCAATGGACCTCATGTTGCAGGCTATCGACCTTACCAGATTGCGGTCCGGCAAAAACGCCAATATTATCCGTTGCGGTCTTGGACAACGTCGGAAATATGCCAACCTCCTGTTACCTGACGTTCGTTTCAGTCCGGGTGAACTGAAAGGTGGCTACGAGACCCTGACCTTCGCTGGCGGAGACGGGACGGTACAGATGGTTGTTGACCCTGTCGCCCGCCCGAACGCAATGTACTTTGAAGTAAAGGGTGCAATCAAGAAGTATGAGATGACATCGCTAGGATGGGGCAACCTTGACCAGCAGATGCACTGGCGGTCAGGTTACGATCAGTGGGATCAGTTCTTACGAGTTTACACCAATCTTGGTACAGAGCAGCGAAACTGTCTTACCAAACTGGCTGAGTTGACCGAACCTGCCACGTATTAATCGCCAACCTATCAGGGCCGTTCTTCGGAGCGGCCTTCTTTTTAATCCTTAGTATCCTCGGAAGAGGGGTAAACTGTCGCCTTGGGAGGGCAAAACAATGATAAAGAATTACAATATCGATCCGGACGCACAAATAGCATGGAGCAAAATGGAATCAGGCAACCCCTCAGGGGGGCAGGACTATTTTGTTGATGGGAACATCGTGCAATCCGGCGACGGAAAGAGCTGGAGGCAGGCCAAAAAGACATTGGCCGAGGCTATTACGGCCAGCGACCTATCAATATCTTCTACCACTAACCGTTGGTGGGCGAGGCGGAACCGGATCTTTGTTTGCGGCGACACCTTAACAGAAACGCTGGTTAAGTTCCCTACCAAGTGCGATATCATCGGCGTTGGTGCTTATGACGCAAATGATAAGCCTGGTTTAGTCGGGCACCATGTCCCGATTGGTGAGTCATATTCCACCAGATGGTACAACATGAAGTTTAATTCTGTCGCGGCAGCAGCTCCGATGTTCACCCTTACCAGTGCTTCTGCCGGGATGGAGTTTCACGGTTGTGATTTTGATGGAACGTCTGGAACAATGACCATCGGTATTCAGAACACAGCGTCCCATGGCATGGTTGTTAACGACTGTGATTTCTATGGCACATTCGCTTCCTCATACATAACCTACGGCGCAGGTGAGATGGGTAAGATGAGGATTACCGACAACAGAATGCTCGGAACGGCGGCTATTGGAATCGTGTTTAATGCAAGTGCGGTTGGCAATGTTGCCGGTGGACAGTTGATTGACGGGAATATTATTAAGGCTACCGGCCTTACTATTGACGACAACGCTGATCTTGTCCACATCACAAACAATGTCCTGTTTTCTGCTACCGATCCTACGGCAGACAGCACAGGTATTGCTGATGTTAACCAGCTCTTGTGTTGCAACAACAAAGTTCAGATTACCGCTGCACAGGGAACCGAGCGCAACTTTGACTTCCCGTTTGTTGTGGCAACTACATCATAATGGCAGTTTAAGACAGATAATTCGGGAATCGTCACCCGTTTATCATTTCCTCCACGGGGGCAGTATCAGGATTGGCTTGGTACTGCCCCACCTTTAAGCGGAGATGCAATGAACATCATATATGCGTTATCATTAATCATAACCATAATTGCAACCCCATGTTACGGCAACGAAGATAGGGTCATTGCACGAATAGCAGATTCTACCAATAACCCAATAACATCGGCAAACCCAATGCCGGTACTGGTAGAAGGAATTGGCGACACCTTAGCAACGGCTATAGACAACGACAATCCACTGTTTGTACATCCGGCAGGGGAGATATCAACCCTAAACTCTACAAGTGCAACGCTCCTAGCTGATGCTGTCTATACCGGGACAGCAGAAGATATCAGAGATGAGTCTGTCGTAATAATTAGCGTTATCGCAGATGTAGGCAGCGCGGAAGACGGTCTTAGCATCCAATTCTCACCAGACGGCACAAACTGGGACCACTCAGACGCTTACACATTGGCAGGCGGAGCAGGTAAGACCTTTAGCTTCCAGCCTGCGGCAAGATATTTCAGAGTTGTTTATACGAATGGCGGGACAGATCAGGCATATTTTAGGCTCCAGAGCCAGTTAAAATCTACTTACGTCAAGCCGTCAAGCCACAGGGTAGCAGATTCAGTATCAGGGCAAGACGACGCAGAACTTGTCAAGGCTATCATTTCAGGCGAAAACCCTGGTGGCACTTTTGTCAATTTTACGTCAACAACGGCAGGTAACTTCAAGATTTCCCTTGAAGAGTTTGACGATGCAGTAAAAACAACCAATGAAGACCGCACAACCAATCTTGACGGTGAAGATGGGCTCAACACCAACGCCATGCTATTTGCTAGGGTAGACGATGACACGGTAAAAAACTTGAGACTTGACCAGGTCTCTGAGTTTTTAATCGCAGGCTCCTACGAACATCACGAAGCTCACGAAGGGTCATTATTCCATGCCCATTACACTAACACAGTCACCAACACAGGTGAGATGTCATGTATTGGCCTTAACGTGCCAGACACCACCACATGGCCTCATGTAGTTTATGGCGCGTCTGCTTCAGCAGCAGCAATGTTCAATGTTTACCGGTCTCCGTCAGTTGATGTTGATGAAGGCACACAGCTCGCCATCTACAACCACAACGAAAACTCAACCAACACTTCGATATTAACTTCCATAGAAACTACCCCTGTGGCAAACAAACTAACCAGCTACGATGAAACGCAAGCGGCTGGAGCCAACATAACAAAAACGACAGCCATTATAGACGAACAGATAGGGTCGTCAGGCAACCCAACGTCATCAAGTGGCGGTCAAGCAAGAGGTAGCTCAGAACGGATACTTAAACAAGGATTGCAATATATAGTGTGCCTTACAGCTCTTGACAGTAACGACAATGTCCACAACCTTTCTTTAGATTGGTATGAGCACCAAAACAGGAACTAAACACGGAGGAATAAATGTACCGACCACCTGACGATTTCATTAGAAGGCTACACCAGTTAGACCCAAGGCTAGGATGCCATTTTAGCCCAGAAGCAAAAGTATGTGTCATAACCTACGCCAGGTCATTAGGCGAACCATCCACGTTAATGAGGGTGGAAACAGACGACGGTTCATTCCGACTCCCAAACGACAACGATATCAAGAAGTTACA
>Ga0316189_10005580_pt1 | contig 12070 bp, 11 predicted proteins | sample LowCovwburrow_MG_FD_204930 | JGI IMG/M metagenome (GOLD analysis project Ga0316189, IMG submission 204930) | Coastal sediment microbial communities from Maine, United States - Lowes Cove worm burrow | ecosystem: Environmental > Aquatic > Marine > Coastal > Sediment | place: USA: Maine... | reverse complement strand
AACGGCCGAGGTCTCAGAGACTATCGCCCAGGCCACGGCGAGCCCAGAACACCCGGGCTACGGACCGGAGTCGTGTTACGCGTTCCATCCGTGTTCACAGGCGTTTCGAGCCGTGAGACACACGCCGCCAAGTGAGACACACGCGAGACACAAACCCCGTGTCTCCACCCTGGCCAACCGGTCCCCACCCCACGAAAACCGGCGTTTGCACCACCCGCCCCATGCCCGCAGACCCCAGTCCAGTTTCCGGTTCAATGTGTAGCTGTAGGTTCTAACTGCGTTTTACGCGAATCGAGACGCATCGGACACACGTTGAGGAACCAACGTGGGACCTGGATCCCGTGATATTCATCAAGATGAACATTTCACGAACGACTCGGCATCCTGATCCGCGATGGGCACAAAAGATTCGTTTTAGTGAATATATTCTGATGTCGAGCGCTTGACCGGCACTCCCGCATCCGTGATATTCACTTGAATGAACAGCCAGACGCCGATTGCAGACCGGGTTCGCCAGCGCCGCAAGGCCCTAGGCATCTCGCAGCGCGATCTGTCCGAGCTCGCCGGCGTGTCGCTTCACACGCTCAGCGACCTCGAGTCGGGGAAGGCAAACCCGACAATCGCCACACTGGAGCGAGTCCTTCTTCCTCTCGGAATGGTCCTCTCCATCCAGGTCCGAGGCGTTGAATGAGAACGGCTCGAGTGCTCAACCACGGACGACTGGCCGGCACCCTCGAAGAGACCGAAGCCGGGTTCCAGTTCACCTACGACCCGGCCTACCTCCCCGGCGGCGAGGCGATCAGCCTCACCCTGCCTACCCGTAGGGAACCCTACGCGGCTCCAACCCTGTTCCCCTTCTTCTACGGGCTGCTCGCCGAGGGGAGCACCCGCGAGATCCAGCACCGGGTCCTGCGGATCGACGAGGACGACGTCTTCGGTCTCCTCCTCGCCACGGGCGAAGACACCATCGGTAGTGTCTCGATCGAGGCCGCATGATGCCTCAATGCCTGAGCACGCTGACAGACCTTCCCGAGGAGGGCTTCAGCTCGCGGGCACTGCGGCGACTGTCCGACGGCCGCAAGCTGTCACAACGGCTCGCGATCACGCGTGCCGACATCCCACGCATCCGCGCCGAGACCGCGGCTCGCATGTCCATCTCTGGCGTGCAGGACAAGGTCTCCCTGCGTCTGGAGCGAGGGCAGCTGGTCGTGAAGGCCACCGGCGGTGAGTACATCCTCAAGCCCATCCCCGGAACGCGACTACCGAAGCTGCATGACGACCTTCCCGCGAACGAGCACCTCACGATGCAGTTGGCCGAGCAGGTCTTCAGTATCCGAACGGCCGCCAACGGACTGGTTCGCCTCGCGGACGACGAGCTCGCCTACTTCACCCGACGCTTCGACCGCACGCGGGACGGCACGCGGATTCCACAGGAAGACTTCTGCCAGTTGATGGAGCGGACCCCCGATTCCCACGGCACGAACTACAAATACGACAGCAGCTACGAAGAGCTCGGTCACACGCTCCAACGCTTCTGTGCGGCCTACTTGGTCGAAGTGGAAGAGCTCATGCGCCGGCTGGTGTTCAGCTACGCGATCGGGAACGGCGACGCCCATCTCAAGAACTTCTCCGTCCAACGGCAGCCCGCAGGCGACTACCTGCTCTCCCCTGCGTATGACCTGCTCGCTTCGAGCATCCACCTTCCAAACGAGAGCCGGCTCGCCCTCGACCTCCTCTCGGGCGACCAGATCTCCCACGGTGTCGAGACCCACGGCTACGAGACTGGCAGTGACTTCCTGGATCTCGCCAGTCGAATGGGGATGCTCCCGCGGCGCGCTGCTGCGATGCTGCAACAGGTCCTGACGTCTCGGGAACCCGTGCTCGACCTCGTCGAACGCTCGTTCCTGACCGATGGTGCGAAAGACGCGTACAAGGCGCTCTTCCTGGACAGGCTGAAGGCACTCGCGCAGTAGTACGACTGCGTGCCGGCCATCAAGACACACCCCGCCAAGTGAGACACACGCGAGACACATCCGCCCGGATTCCACCCCACTCCACCGGACCCCACCCGACGACAAACGCCCAGCGCGCCGCGATCCCCGCCTTGCTCCGTCCAAACCCCGTTTCCGGTTCAACGTGTAGGACGTCAGATATTCGGCACTAAATGCCTGTAGTCAGGCTCGGTTGTCCTCCGCAGGAACCAACTGGGGAACCAGGTCACACATTGAATCGGTTCAGAGCCCGTCCAGGTCGTGGAGATGCTCCTCGCCCGCCTTTTGCTCGTAGTCGGCATCGTCTTGCTGATGGGTCGATTACTCGGGTGTGGGCAACGGTGCTCAGGAGTGTCAAGGCCCGCATACGCTTCAATGGCAGGCCGGAACTTCTGGAGCGCACCGCCGATCACAGCCTCACCATGGCCGGGCAGCACGTTGTCGAAGTCCAGCTCCAGGATGCCCGCCATCTCCTCTCGGGGCGGCTTGTACTTGTCGACCCACGGCTTCATCATCGTGAGGGGCTTGACCATGCCGCCCAGGTTCATGCCGATCTTGCCAAGGAAGTTGAAATTCTCGTCGGCGCGAGGCCAGTTCTGCAGCGCGTCGGCCGTGATGAGGGTGCCGCCGCCAGCGGGTATGCGCAGGATGGCCTCGGGCGGCGTGGTGTGCACCACATACAGCGACGCCCCCTCGATGGGCAGCTCGTCGTCAGCGTCGATCTCGTGGTCGGATGCGAAGTAGGTGTTGCCCTTCTCGGCAGTGGTGCCCTCGAAGTACCGCTGCCCCCTCACCGAGGTCACCGGGCAGTCGTACCGGTCCTTGTAGAAGGCGTCATCGCTGCCGTGCCAGCCGCCGATGCGCAGGATGTGGCGGACCTGCCCGAGAGCCTCGAGGGTCTCGAGCGCAGCGTCGTTCAGGCGCACAGTGTTGATGAGCACCAGGCTGTCGCCCTGGCGAAGGACCGTCATGTTCCGGCTGAAGCGCATCGGCCCGATGTTGATCGAGCCGGAGACGCGGAACACGTCGGGGAAGACCTCTTCGAGCTCGCCATGCGGGCGAACGGGTGGAAAGGGTCGGGGAATCACGGTGCGCGTTTCAGGCATGGGAGGCCTCGGTGGCTTGAATGCGGTCGAGGATGGCAGACTGCGTGGCCGGGTCGTAGGCGGTGGGATGCAGCTTCTGCTCGTTCACGTCGGTGTCGTAGTAGCGACCGCTGACCCCGTCCAAGTCCGCGGTCGTCGCCCCCCAGATCGTGGAGCGGGCGGCGTTCGCTGCGCTCTTGCCACCGTCTTCCGCGAACAGGAGGCGGAAGAAGGGGTACATCAGCTTCATGACTCCCGGCAGCGCGCTCAGCGACATCGAGCCGGTCCTCGCAGTGGAGGCGCGGCCCGGAAAGACGACGTTGACCAGGACACCGCTCGGCTGGAGGGCCTCCGCCAGAGCCATCGACATCGACTCGAGCACGCTCTTCGAGTGTTGGTAGGTGGTCAGCCCTCGGAATCCCTTCTCAGCCTCGAGGTTGTCCACGTCGATGGCCGCCGGCTTGTCGCCGCCAGTGACGTTGAGGACCCGAGCGTTGTCCGCGGCCTGCAGCGCCGGGAGCAGCGCCCGCGTGAGACGCCAGGGCGCCAGGACGTTCACCGCAAAGTGCATCTCGAGGCCATCGGCGCTCGTCTGGGGTTCGTTGCCCAGATTGCCCGCGTTGTTCACGAGCACGTCGATGCGATCAGCCCGTTGGCGCGCCTCCTGGCCCTTGGGGCTGCTGGTGCTGCCCCTCCTCATCCACCGACGGCCCTGATCAGCCGAAGGTCACTGAGTCGTTGGCCCACCAGGCGCCGGCATCGCGGCAGCGGCCAGCTGAATTTACTTGTGGTTGAACAACATGAAACACGTGCACTGTGACAACATGATATACGTGTGTTCGCCCGGCGTCACTTGCTTGTGTTCACGCGAACCGAGAAATCATGCCGGCTCACGAGGTCATTGTGTCCACGCCAGCCGAGAAACTAGCTTTGTCTCTGGAGGTTCTGAACACACTTCAGTCCGATGGACGTCGGGTATTTCAGTCGAGGGAGCTCTCCCGCGTCCATCGAGAACGTCTGCTCGAGCACGGTTTCCTCGAGACTGCCATCAAGGGATGGCTCATCTCATCGAATCCAAACACCCAGCCTGGAGATACGACACCGTGGTTCAGCTCGTTTTGGGAGTTCCTCAGTCGATATTGTGACCATCGGTTCGGCGACGAATGGCACCTGTCTCCTCCGTTGTCGCTCGACCTGCACGCCGAGAAGTCCGAAATTCCCACCCAAGTGGTGCTGAACAGCGTGCACGCCCAGAACAACAGGCTGACGTTGCCATACGGGACGTCTCTCTTCGGGGTGAAGCTGAGCAGCCCCGCCCCCGAAGCCGACTTGATGATGTTGCGCGGCCTGAGAGTCTTTCGTCCAGAGGCGGCGCTCGTGCGGGTGACCGAGGCCTATTACCGCCATTCCTCTACCGAAGCCGAGGTCGTCCTCACCGCGATCGAAGAGCCATCCGAGCTGCTTCGACGCTTGCTCGAGGGAGGTCACTCGACCGTGGCGGGACGCCTGGCGGGTGCTCTTCGTCGAGTGAGACGTGCCGATGCGGCGGATGAGATCTTGTCCACCATGCGCGCCACGGGTCACGACGTCCGCGAGTCCGACCCGTTCGACAATGACCGCCCGATGACGCCGGTACGCCACTCGCCTGCGCCACCGCTCACTCGAAGACTGGAGCGGCTGTGGGCGTCGGGGCGTCAAGCCGTGCTGGACCATTTTCCACCACCGCCGGAGGTGCTCCAGGCGCCGGACGCCTACCTTGCTACGATCGACGACATCTACGAGCACGACGCCTACCACTCGCTCTCCATCGAGGGCTACCGCGTCAGCCCTGAGCTCATACAGCGCGTCGCCTCGGGAGACTGGGACCGAAGCGGCGATGCGAACCGCGCAGACAAAGATGCACTGTCGGCTCGCGGGTACTTCCAGGCGTTCGCCCTCGTTCGCGACTCGGTCGCGCGCGCCTACGGCCAGAACGACCCGTCCTTCGTGCGAGCGGCACATCGGGATTGGTATCGTGAACTGTTCGCGCCCAGCGTCGTCGCAGGCCTGATCGAAGCGTCCGACCTGGCCGGATATCGAAACAATGCCGTCTTCTTGAGAGGATCGCGGCACATGCCCCCACGGTGGACGCTGCTCCGGTACGCCATGCCGGCAGTATTCGACCTGATCGACGAAGAGCCGCACCCCGCCGTCCGCGCGATCCTCGTCCACTGGCTGATGGGCTACGTGCACCCCTTTCCCGACGGCAACGGTCGTATCGCTCGCTTCGCAATGAACGCGCTGTTCGCGACAGTCGGCTACCCGTGGACGGTCATCCGCGTGCAGGACCGCGCGAGGTACCTCGACACGCTCGAGCAGGCGAGCGTCGGCGGTGATCTCGGTCCTTTCGTGGTCTTCATCGCAGAGCAGATGCACTGGTCAGCGAGCCGGACAACGTAGTGCGGGTGGGCCAGGAACCAGGCCAGCCCTTTCAGCCGGTTCCAGAAACGTTCAACCTCCGCGATAGACGGGCTATCCCCGTCTTTGCGCCACAGGTGACGTTTCCGGCTTGATGTGTAGAAACTCCAGGTTGGTCCGTCCAACCTGAAATCCGTTGCTCTCGTCATGCACTTCAGCTACCGGCAAGGAACCCACGGTCTCGGCTCTCCGGTCGGGTTAGAATTCCGCATGGTCGACGATTCCCGAGCAGCGCGTGCACGCCGTCGGGCCTCCTGGCAGGGGGCTCTACTCAACGAGCAGACCCCAGCCCAGCTGTCGACCCCCGAGGCACGCTTGGCGTCGATGTGGCCGCTGGCCATGGACGCATTTGGCACCGCGCAGGCGACAAAGCGAATGGATCGCGCAGAGTGGCCGGGACGACTGGTCCGGCCGTGAACGAGGACTTCGAGGATATCCTCGCTCTATTGCTCGAACACCAGGCCGAGTTCCTCATCGTCGGTGCCTACGCCTTGGCTGTACACGGCGTCGCCCGAGCCACCGGCGACATCGACATCCTGGTCAGGCCGACCCGGTCGAACGCGGAACGCGTGTGCGACGCCCTGCGAGAATTCGGCGCACCCTTGGGGCTCCACGGGGTGGGACCCGACGAGCTGTCGACCGAAGGCAACGTCTATCAACTCGGACTGCCTCCAAGACGCATCGACATCCTCACCGAGATCGACGGTGTGTCCTACGACGAGGCGTGGAAGGGACGCGTCACCGTCGACAAAGGAGAGCTTCGCTTGCCCTTCCTGGGAAAGGACGAGCTCGTGAAGAACAAGACAGAGGCGGCCCGACCGAAGGACCTGGCCGACATCGCGCTTCTCGATGACGCCAACCAGCGAGATCCAGGAACCGAGTAGCAACGCTCTCACCCAGCCGCAATCTTCACCTCGTTGAACCACCCGGCCGGCATGTGTTGCTCCAACTCCCACACGATCTGGATCGGCCGCTCCCCCGACGCCGACACGCACCGCACGGGCCCAAGGCACAGGTAGGGCATCGTCAGCTTCCGCTCGTCCTTCTTCGCCTGCCGCACGAACAGCAGGATCCGCCAGTCCTCCGGCGGCTGCCGGTACCGCTGCCCAGTGCTCGACTCGAGTCGCGTGGTCCCCTGGCTCTCCCAGTGGAACCGCCGCTGGGACAACGGGTAGTCATTGTAGAGCGTCGTCGGCGTGAAGTCCTTCTCGTCCTTCTCCAAGGTCACAAAGAGCACATCGCAGCGGTGCTCCTCGCACTTGTAGACGCCACCCTGGGTCCGGAGCAGCTTGCCCTTGCGAGCCTCGAGCAGCCCGGCGCTCACCTCGTCGCGGCTGTAGGTCGCGTGGACCTGGAAGGGCAACCCGTCGAGCCGAAGCGTCGTCTTCCGGCGCCGGTCGTCCAACACCTCCAAGAGCTGCCGGACCTCACCCAGCACCATCGGGTCGGACCAGAGCTCAGCGAAGAACTCATCCAGCTCCTCGATCGGTCGCTTCGCCTGCCCAAGCGCCGCGAACAGCATCAGCTGATACGGGTCGGTCGGGTCCGAATGCGGGGGTTGGTCCTCGGACAGCCACAGTCGCCAGTGGGTCAGCCGGTCCAGGTCGTCCACGTGCAGCAGCCGTGGCAGCGCCCGGGTGATCGCGTCGTCCCGAACCTCGTCGACATAGCCCCTCTTCTGGCGCAGCAACGAGAAGCACTTCCGGTTCAGGTAGAGCTCGCGCAGGTCGACGTCGGCGCGGTCCAGGAAGGTCGCCAGTGGCCAGTCCTCGGCCAGGTCTTCGGCCAGCGAGCCCCAGTTGGACAGGGTGCGCTTGATGTTCTCGAGCACGGAGCGCTGGGCCTCCTCCTCGAGCTGGATCGAGCAGCCCGACGGCAGCCGGGGGAAGCCCTCCTCGACCGCCTCACGCACCTCCGCACGCGTGCCTCCGCCGAGCATCGCCTTGAACCGACGGTCGAACCGGAAGCGACGGTTGGCACGCCCGATGAAGTCGAGCACCGTGAGGCAGCTCTTGCTCTCGTGGAGCCGAAGTCCGCGCCCGAGCTGCTGAAGATAGAGCGTCGCGCTCTCGGTTGGGCGCAGAAACAGCACGGTGTCGACCGCGGGAATGTCGACGCCCTCGTTGAACACGTCGACGGTGAACAGCGCGCAGAGCTCCCCGGCCGCGAGCTGTCGGACCGCCGCCTTGCGCTCGCGACCCTTGGTGTCGCCGGTCACCGCGAGCGCGGGCAGGCCCTTCGCGCGGAAGAACGCGGCCATGAACTCGGCGTGCTTCACGGACACACAGAACCCGAGGGCCCGCATCGCCATCGGGTCCCGGACCCGATCGGCCAGGGCCCGAAGCACCTGCTCGGCCCTGTGTTCATCGCCCGTGTAGACCCGCTCCAGGGCCGCCACACTGTACCGGCCGGCGCGGAAGTCGACGTGCGACAGATCGGTCTGGTCGTCGACCCCGAAGTACTGGAACGGGACCAGTAGCCCCTGGTCCAGGGCATCCCAAAGCCGGGACTCAGCAGCGACCCGGTCGTCGAACCAGTGGAGGATCGACTGGCCGTCCGTCCGCTCCGGTGTCGCGGTGAGCCCGAGCAAGACCTTCGGCTCTAGACGCTCCAGCAACGCCGTGTATGTGTCGGCCTCGGAGTGGTGGAACTCGTCGACGACCACCACGTCGTAGGCGTCGGGCTCGAGCGCATCGAGCCGGCGCCCATGGAGGGACTGGATGGAGGCAAACACGTGCCGTCCGACCAGCGGCTTGTCGGTCCCGGTGAGCAGCTCGCCCAAGCCGCCATCGCCCAGCGCAGCCCGATAGGTCGCGCGGCTCTTCTCGAGGATCTCCCGGCGATGGGCCACGAACAACAGGCTCGGTCGTCCACCCATCCGCCTGCACAACGCCTTGTAGTCGAGGGCGGCGATCACGGTCTTTCCGGTGCCGGTGGCGGCGACCACCAGGTTCTGGTGGTGCCCAGAAGCCCTCTCCGCCTCCAGGGCCTCGAGCACAGCAGTCTGGTGCGGGTACGGGTGCAGGCGAACCGCAGCGGCCAGCGCGTCCCGCTCCGGGTTCCGCCGAGCAGCGAGCACCTGGATGAAGCGCTCGCGGTCGTAGGCCTCGAAGGCCCCCTCGTCCCAGTACTGGGCGAAGGTCGCCTCGAACTTCCGCAGGATGGCCGCGTTGTCGACGTTGGACAGGCGCACATTCCACTCGCACCCGTCCCGAAGTGCGGCGTGGGACAGATTCGAGGAGCCGATGATCCCGGTGGAGAAGCCCGTCTCCCGGTAAAAAAGCCAAGCCTTGGCGTGAAGCCTGGTCCTACGCGCGTCGTAGCTGACCCGGACGTCGGCTCCGAGCTCGATGAGAGCATCCAACGCCTCGTGGTCGGTCGCCCCCATGTAGGTGGTGGTGAGGATCCGCAGAGGTGGCTGACCGCCGTGGCGATCACTGAGAGCCCGCAAGGCGTCGCGGATCTCGACGAACCCGGTCCACTTCACAAAGGAGACAAGCACGTCGACGCGGTCCGCCGACACGATCTCTCGCTGGATCTCACGACCTACGCGGAGGTCTTTCGGGCCGTTCACGATCAGGTCGCTGTGGCGGAGCGGGATCGAGGGCCGTGGCAGCTCCCCGGCACCGAGCCGCACCTGGTCGCGGCGCAGCACCTGGAGCAACCGCTCGGCAGTGACCCGATCCTCGGGGCCCACGGGGCCGTGGAGGCCCGCGAGCCAGTCCAGCAGCTGGTTCGTAAGCTCGATCTGCTTGGCGATCTTCTCCGGGTCCTTGCCCTTCACCGACGACAGCACCGCGGACGTGAATCGGAAGATGTGTCGCGCGAGCGCTTCCGATGACGTGTCCGGGCTGAGCGGCACACGCTCGATCTGAAGCTCGGGGTCGTCCATCCGTCGCTGCAGCGCGAGGGTGACGAGTTCGTCGTAGAGTCCGGAGGGAAGGTCAGGCACGGAGCCAGATTACTCGAGTGCGCCCAGGAGTTCCTATTCGCGCCGCGCCGATCGGCTGAACATAAAAGAACCCCTCCCATAAGCTGGTTCTCACGGACTTCTCTGCGCGAAAGCCCACTTCCTGTGCGCGCCAGCCGGGGTTGGCCCGACAGGTCAATGGAGCGCCGATGGCTCTCAATGACGACGAACTCGCCCTGATCAACGCCACCGCCGGTGCGCTCGTCGACCGCCGCCAGCCTCCGGAGCAACTCCGCGAACAGCTGCGGCTGGAGCTCGAGGTCGACGGGCACCGGGTTCGCATCTGGAAGATCCGACCCTCTGGTCAGACCCCACTCAAGCCGTGACGAGCGGCGTGGCCCAGTTCACCTACACCCGCTCCCGAGACGAATGGAAGCTGTACTGGAAGCGGCGCGACGAGAAGTGGCATCCCTGGGACCCGGCGGAGAACACGGGATCCCTTGCCCGGGTCCCACCCCGCCAGGAGCGCCCAACGCCCCGCGTTCCCCGCCTTCGCCCGTCGAAACCCCGTTTCCGGTTCGATGTGTAGCTGACGGTTCTAGCAACGCTTTCGTCGTTGCAGACTGCTTGGAGACACGCAGCGCGACACACACGCATGACGTCAGCAGACTGACGGCGGGATCGGGCTGTGCTGCGCGCGTTTGCGCGCATTTGCGCGCAGGACTTCAGGGCCCCATGCGAACCCACACCCACATCCAGGCCCTGATCTTGAACGGCGAGTCCGAGTCCGTCGAGTTCAAGACCTCGCTGTCCGATACCCGTCGAATCCTCGACACCGTGGCGGCGATGACCACGATCGGTGGCGGCTCCATCCTGGTCGGGGTTCGGGACGACGGGGCAGTGCTGGGGGTGGACCTGGGTGAGGGCACGCCCGGAGCAACTCGGTCAGCGCATCCTGTCTGCGACCGACCCCAAGGTGTTCGTGCGCATGGAGACCGAGGAGTTGCCGACCGGCACCGTGCTGCGTATCGACGTGCCGCCAGGCGACGGTCCTCACCTCGCGAACGGCCGGGCGTTCATGCGGAGCGGCCCGGCCACGGTCCAACTGTCCCGCGACGAGTACGAGCGTCGACTCCTCGAGCGCCTGCGCAAGTCCGCTGGCTACGAGCGCAAACCGCTGACCGAAGCCGGCTTCGACGACCTGGATCGAGACGCGATCGAGCGATTCGTCGAGCCTGGCTCCGTGCCGACGAATCCCCGCATCGCTCGTGCCCTGTATCTGGCCGGCTTCGTCGAGGAGTGGGGCACTGGAACCCTACGCGTGGTGTCGTCGATGCTGGCACAGGGAAATGGGGATCCCCTCTTCGACGCCAGCCTGGGCGGGGGTGTCCGTCGTCCTTCCGCTGCTCGGGTCGTCCGAGACGACGCTTAGTGAGCGGCAGAAGCTACTGCTGAACACGGTCCGCGGCGCGGGCGGGTCGGTTCGCGCGTCGGGCGTTGCGGCGGAGATGGAGGTGTCGCTGCGAACGCTCCAGAATGACCTTTCGGCTCTGGAGGAGCTCGGCCTGGTTCGGCGAGAGGGCCGTGGACGGGCACTGCGGTGGAGCGCGGTGGACTGACCGCGGACACACGCCCGCGGCAAGACATACGGAGACACCATCCAGGCGAGAGCCGAACTTGGGAAGAAGCGGTAGCGGGACGCGGGATGGGATAGACTGCAGCGGCGGGCGCGTCCCTCTCGGTACTCTGGCGCGCCTGGACCAGCGGACAGTTGGTTGCCGCTCAAGTGCTGTACAGCTACCGTGCTGTCTAGTCCGGAGGCGCACATGCCGAAACGCAAGGACGCTCCTGCTCTGCGTGAGAGTGAGCAGGCTGGGCCAATCGAACGAGGCCGTTTCGACCAACAACTCCATCCGGCAGGCAACGCCGGAGCGCAGGACGCTCTGCGGGCGGCCCTTCAAGAGACCTCGGGTTCTGGTCAAAGTGCGGCTCTGGACTTCTCGTCACTTGCTGCCACGGCATCACCGGGACAGCTTCCCTTTCAGGAGGAACTGACCGAGTTCTACGGCGGTGTTGATCTCTCCGGCATTCACATTGCAACGGGCGTGCGGGGCATGGAATCGCTCGGTGCGAACGCGGCCACATACGGCAATACCGTTCTCTTCTCTGAGGACAACCCCGCCAAGGAAGTGGCTGCTGAGGAGGTGGGTCACGTTCTGCAGACGGGCGGTACCGCAGTAGGAAACAGCACGACTGATCCCACGGACGCTGCGGAGCTCGAGGCGGGCGCCGCGGGTGCGGCCTTCGCGAGGGGAGCAGTCGCTCCGTCTCTGTCGGCCAAACCCGTGGGTGTTGCTCGAGACCCGCTTCCCGAGGTCGAGCCCACCGGCGAGGAGCAGAGTGGCCTGGACAATCTTCGCCTGCTGCTCGGTGCATCTGGCTTCGTAGCCGGTCTAATGATAAGCGCGTATCTGCGGGCACTTACCGATGCTGAGCTGCGCGAACTGAAGGCGGATTCCGCGTTGCTTGGGGCCGTGGGTTCGGCAGTGTCCGCGTCCGCCTACCTCCAGCTCCTATTGCGCGTCGGCCTGCCCTTGGACGCTTGCTTGACGGAGCTCCGGACGGCA
>Ga0316189_10005579_pt1 | contig 12070 bp, 15 predicted proteins | sample LowCovwburrow_MG_FD_204930 | JGI IMG/M metagenome (GOLD analysis project Ga0316189, IMG submission 204930) | Coastal sediment microbial communities from Maine, United States - Lowes Cove worm burrow | ecosystem: Environmental > Aquatic > Marine > Coastal > Sediment | place: USA: Maine... | reverse complement strand
TGGCGGCTTACCCGGCAGAATCTGACAACGCATAAATACCGTTGAGATTGCGCAGATAACCTTTGTAGTCCATGCCGAAACCGAAGACGTAACGGTCCTCGACTTCCAGTCCGATAAAATCAGCGCTAACATCGCTAACCAGCCGATCATGGCGCTTTTTTACCAGCACCGCACTGCATACATGTTGCGCACCGGCCTGATGGCAATAAGCGAGCACCTCGGCAAGGGTGTTGCCTTCGTCGAGAATATCGTCGAGCACCAGTACGCTCCTGCCTTCAAGTGACAGTCGCGGTTTGCATAACCATTCCACCTCTGCACCACGCGTTCCTCCCTGGTAGCGAGTCGCTTGCAAAAAATCAATTTCAAGCGGGAATGTCAGCCGTGTCAGCAGATGCCCGGCCATGATCATGCCGCCGTTCATAACGCAGAGAACGATCGGCAGGCGGCCGGCAAGCAGCGTGCTGATTTCTGCAGCCAGCTGATCGAGAATATTCTGCACAGCAGCTGCATCGTGAATGCATTCAGCTTCTGCATGAATTTTTTCAAGCTCGGCGTGATCAAGTACCATCCGTTGTTTCCTGTATTGTTGCCGTGATGTTGTCCGGGCACGGATAAAAGGCAATATAATGCATTATAAATACGATATATTATACTGATAAATATCAGTAAATATCTAACTTATACCAAGATCCAGCTCTGGGTTTTCCTCGTAACCCTGCACCGCTGCCACGGCCTGCTGCCAACGCGGGTCATGCTGCAGACGGCTGATACCTGTCGGCTGACGGCCATGCATGCGCAGCATGCGGGTATGTGCGACCGGGTTTTCGTAACTGCTGAGTGACTCTGCCACCAGGCACGCTGCCTGTCGGTTATTACACACCAGTACCATGTCACAGCCTGCTTGCAGCGCGGTTCGTGCGCGGTCGACGTGATCACCGGCACAGGCTGCACCTTCCATGCTCAGGTCATCACTGAAGATCAGCCCGTTAAAGTGCAGATGGTCACGTAAAACATCCTTGATCCAGCGCGATGAAAATCCGGCCGGACTGTCATCGACGTCTGCATAAACCACGTGTGCCATCATGATAGCCGCAATACCGGCATGGATCATGCGACTGAACGGCACCATGTCCCATTGCTCGATATCTTCATAGCGTCGTTCATCAAGTGGCAGCGCCAGGTGCGAATCTGCAGCTACCGCTCCATGCCCGGGGAAATGCTTGCCCGTCGCCGCCATCCCTGCATCGTGCATACCTGACTGATAGGCCTGTGCGAGCTCGGCAACAACTTCAGGGCGCTGATGCAACGCACGGTCGCCGATGATCGTTGAGACGCCGAAATCCAGGTCCAGTACCGGTGCAAAACTGAAATCAATACCGACGGCACGCAGTTCCGAAGCCATCAACCAGCCGGTTGTCCTGGCAAGGTGTTTGGCACGGGTCCTGTCGGTGTCGTAAATTTTACCGAGACAGGCCAGTGGTGGCAGGTGAGTAAATTCGTCCTTGAAGCGCTGCACGCGCCCGCCTTCCTGGTCAACTGCAACCAGCAGGTGAGGGTCCCGCAACTGATGAATATCAGCGACCAGCGCAGTGACCTGTTCTACCGAGCCGTAATTACGGGCAAACAGGATCACGCCGCCAATGGCCGGGTGCTGAAGCAACTCGCGGTCTTCAGCCGTTAACTCATAGCCTTCAATGTCGGCCATCAGGGGACCCAGGGTCATGCGCGGCCTTTCTCCTCACTCATCATGCGTATGTCCAGTTTGTCACGCAGCCGGTCGCCAAGCAGGTTGACCGATAATACGACTGCAAAAATAGCCACGCCCGGTACAATGACCATGTGCGGGGCAACCAGCATGTAACGGGAACCGTCACGAATCATGGCACCCCACGAGGCCCCGGGGGGCTGTATCCCCAGCCCCAGAAACGACAGGCCGGCCTCTGCTATCACGACGGCTGCTATGCCAAAGGTGGCTTCAACAATCAGTGGCGCCAGCATCAGCGGCAGCAGGTGTTTTCGAATAATACGCCATTTTGAGGCCCCCAGCGCCTCTGCTGCCTGTACATGCTCGCGGTGTTTCAGAGAAAGCACTTGCGCGCGTGACAGGCGTGCATAGCCTACCCAGCCGACTATCGTCAACGCAATAACCACATTATCAATGCCGGGGCCCAGTAACCCGGCCAGCGCAATTGCCAGCAGAATCCCCGGAAAGGCCAGAAACACGTCCACCGTCAGCACGGCGACGCGGTCCCACCAGCCACCGTGGTATGCCGAAGCGGTTCCAAGCAAGGTGCCAACCAGCAGCGACAGGCAAACCACCCAGGCCGATACAAGGAATGAAGTACGGGCACCGACGATCATGCGTTCTCCGATGCTGCGACCGAGGTCGTCATAACCCAGCAAGGCGCCCTCGCCGGGCACGGCAAGAATGAATTCCAGTTGTATGCGGTCCGGCTGCAGCGGCAAGTGCTGCGACAGCAGTGCCAGCACTGCCCAGCTCGCAAGCACCAGTAGCGGCAGTATGATAACAGGACGCCAGCGGGTCACTGTTGCCCGCCCAAACGAATGCGTGGATCTATCCAGGCGTAGGCAAGGTCTGTCAGCAGGTTGACCAGCACATAGGTGACGCTGATCAGTAGCACACAGGCCTGCACTACCGGGTAATCGCGCGACTGGATAGATTCAATCGTCAACAAGCCAACGCCCGGCCATGAAAATACCGTTTCGGTTATCACCGCACCGGCCAGTAACGCACCCAGTTGCAACCCCAGTAATGTTATCACCGGCAGCATGGCGTTTCGCAAACCATGCTGCAGGATGACGCGCCGCGGCGGCAAGCCTTTGGCCTTTGCCGTGCGTATGTAATCTTCACCCAGCACCTCCAGCATACTGCTGCGGACCATTCGAGACAGTACTGCGATCAGGCCGGTACTCAAGGTCAGTGCAGGCAGAATCACCGAGCCAAAACCGCTGCGGCCACTCACCGGAAACCAGCCCAGCCACAGTGAAAAAACCAGGATCAAAATCGGTCCCAGCCAGAAATTGGGGATGGACACACCGAGCATGGAAAAAGTCATCGCACCACTGTCCCAGGGGGAGTCGCGGCGTACTGCAGCAAGAATACCCAGCGGCAAGGCCAGCAACACGGTTATCAGCAAGGTTACGGCGGCCAGCAGGCCGGTTGCCGGTAACCGCTCCAGCAGCAAATCCGAAACCGGGCGCCTGAAATGAATGGAGTTACCCATATCGAGTTGCAGCAGGCCTGCCAGATATTGCTGAAACTGAAGCCAAACCGGTTGATCCAGCCCCAATGCTGACCGCAACATTTCCCGGTCTGCTGTGGAAGCCGACTCACCGAGCATAATCTCCACCGGGTCGCCCGGAATCATATGGATCAACAGGAACACAATGCTTACCACGCCGAAGATGACGAGCAGTGCAGACAAAAGGCGCTGGAGGATATACGTCAGCATGGAGCAATTATACGGATGGCATGCCAAAGGGCGATGGCTTTTTCATGACAGAACCAGGGGAAGGTATTCGTTGTGCAATGCATAGTCCTGTCGTGAAAGACCTGTTATATTTTGATTATTAAAATTACCGGCCACAGAGGAGAATATCAGATGACAGATGCTTCAAAAGATGCAGGGGTGGTTGCTGCCCTGATTGCTCGTTTTGAGAAGATCAGGTTACCAATGGCGCTCGAGTTGAAGGAAAAAGTAGATAATGGTGAAACACTGAATGATATTGATATAGCCTTTCTTGATGAGGTGTTTTCTGATGCCGGCAAACTCAAGCCACTACTGGATCGCCACAGTGAATACCACAAACTCGTCGGCCAGGCATTGAGCCTGTATCAGGATATCACCGAAAAGGCACTGCAAAACGAGAAGAACAAATAACTGCCTTGCACAGTAACACCATGATTGCAGATCCGGAGATATGCGCTCCATGAAGATACGCTCTATATTTACACGCTTGCTCGCGACCATACTGTTCACAGCCGGCACGGCTGCCTTCCCGGAGCCTGTCGTTGTAAATACTGAAGAAATTATCGGTCACTGGTATGGATCAGAGCAGCATCCGGAAAGCGGCAACATCGAGACCGATTTCACAATCAATGCAGATAACACGTTTTCCGGCGCAATGACCATCAACAATACCCCGGTGTGGCAGTACTCGGGCACATGGTCGTTGCAGGGGAATCAAGTCACCTGGGTGTACCTGGAAAGCAATCTCATACTGTTTCAGGAAGACAAGCAAGATATAGATGTCATCCTGTCTGTAACAGATGACGCGCTGGCTTATCGCTCGCTGCGCAGGGGTAAGGAAAGCATTCTGCAGCGTGTCAAGTAAGCGTTCACTGGTCATTTAATCTGCAGCCCCGTTCCGGCACGAATAATATCGGCTTAACTGACTTTTCTGTCTGGCTTCAGGCTGGCCACTTCCGGAATTCACAGTCAAGCAGGGACTTGTACCCGGGCGTCAGAACTGCAACCATTGTAGACTGTCGCCACTGATGTAAAGGGACATCATGCCCGGACAACTGAACCTCCAGTTCCCCAGCCCGGACAACCTGCGTATTGTACTTGCAGGCAGCTGGCTTTTATCTGACAGCCCCCCTGCTCCTGACGATATTACCGTGCAACTGCAGTCCCGCAGCGACATACACAAGATCAGCTTCGATGGCAGTGCCGTCACTCATTGGGACAGCGGTCTGCTGATATTTCTGGCCCGAGTCTACCAACAGGCCGACGAACACAACACTGATATTGATCCAGCCGGGCTGCCGGACGGTGCCCGGCGCATGATGAAGCTGGCAACGGCGGTCCCGCCGAAGGAGGACACCGGCAAACACAGCAAACATCCACCGCTGCTGGAGCGAATCGGCCTGACAGCGCTTTCCATGTGGCGCGCGGCACCCGAGATGCTGCACTTCCTTGGCGAGGTCACCCTCAGTTTCGGCAGGCTGTTTCGTGGCAAGGCACAGTTCAGGCGTTCTGACCTGATGCTGGTTATAGAGGACGTCGGACCGCACGCCCTGCCGATTGTCACACTCATCAGTTTCCTCGTCGGCCTGATCGTCGCGTACATGGGCGCCGTGCAGCTGCAACAGTTCGGCGCCCAGATCTATATCGCCAACCTTGTCAGCCTCGGCATGACGCGCGAGATGGGCGCACTCATGACCGGCATCATCATGGCCGGGCGTACCGGTGCCGCCTACGCTGCCCAGCTCGGCAGCATGCAGGTGAACGAGGAAATTGACGCCTTCAGGGTGATGGGTTTCAACCCGATTGACTTCCTCGTACTGCCGCGCATGCTGGCCCTCATCATGATGATGCCGCTGCTGGTGCTGTATGCCGGTATCGTCGGTATCACCGCCGGCATGTTTGTCGCGATAACGGCCTTTGATATCACCACCTTCGAATATTACCAGCAGACCGTGCGTTCCATGGCGTGGTCGCACATCTGTGTCGGTGTCATCAAGGGAACAGTGTACGGTGTGCTGATTGCCTTTGCAGGTTGCCTGCGTGGCATGCAGTGCGGACGCAGCGCCCAGTCCGTCGGTGAGGCCACCACCTCTGCCGTGGTAACCGGCATCCTGTTCATTGTCATCGCCGCCTCGTTACTTACCATTCTGTTTCAGCAGCTGGGTATCTGATATGGAAACAACTGCTGCGCTGCATAAAACCGACCCGGATGCACACATCACCGTGGAGGATCTCACCATGGCCTATGGTGATTTTATTATTCAGCGTGATCTCAATTTCATAATTCGACGTGGTGACATTTTCATCATCATGGGGGGTAGCGGGTGCGGCAAGAGCACCCTGTTACGTCACATGATCGGGCTGAAGTCGCCCGCCAGTGGCAGGGTGTTGTTCAATGACAGCAGTTACTGGGACTCATCAGCCGCCGAGCAACAGCGCATCAAGCGGGACTTTGGCATTAGTTTCCAGGGCGGTGCATTGTGGAGTTCCCTGACGCTGGCCGAGAATATTGCCCTGCCGCTCGGAGAATACACAGACCTCACCCCGGCCGATATCGCCGAGGTTGTCACGCTGAAACTCTCGCTGGTCGGGCTTGCCGGTTTCGAGGAATTCTATCCCTCAGAGATCAGCGGCGGCATGCAGAAACGCGCGGCGCTGGCACGCGCGATCGCGCTTGACCCGCAGATCCTGTTTTTTGATGAGCCCTCGGCCGGGCTGGATCCAATCAGTTCACGGCGGCTCGACGACCTGATACTGGAACTGCGCGACAGTCTCGGCACCACCATCGTCATTGTGACTCATGAACTGGCCAGCATCTTCGCCATCGGCAATAATGCGGTTTTTCTCGACGCACAAACACGGACCATGCTTGCCACGGGTAATCCGAAGACACTGCGGGACGAGAGCCCTGATCCCGGCATAAGACAATTCCTCAATCGAGGTGAGACATGAGCAAGCAAGCCAACCCTACCCTGATCGGCCTGTTTGTCGCGGGCGCCATCGGGCTTATTGTAGCGGGAATCCTTATAATCAGCGGCGGTCAACTGTTGTTGACCGACAAAACGAACTACGTTCTCTACTTCGAGGGATCGGTCAAGGGCCTTAATATTGGCTCCCCGGTCAGATTTCGCGGCGTCAATATCGGTACCGTCGCCGATATCCAGCTGGTAGTCGGCAAGCAAGAGTCTGATATTCACATACCGGTAACTATCGAAATTGATAACACAAAATTCATCAGTAGCCAGACCGGCAAGCCACTGATGAATGATAATGACAGCATCGACGGGCTGATCGAGAGTGGTCTTCGCGCCCAGTTACAGTTGCAGAGCCTGCTGACCGGGCAGCTGTTTATCCAGATAGACTTTTTACCCAACACCCCCCTGAACCTTGTTAAACGCGACAAATCCCGCTGGGGGCCCCAGGAGATACCCACCATCCCCTCGCCGATCGAGAAAATCGGCAAGCTGCTGGAGGACGTTCCCTTTGACAAGGTTAAGGAACACGTTCTTGCCAGTATTGAGGGCGTAGCCAGGCTGGTAAATTCCGAGGATCTGCATCAATCGATCGCGGCCCTGCATGCAGCACTGCAGGATGTCAGCCAGCTGGCAAAAAGCCTCGATCAACAGGTAGAACCGGTCGCCAGCAACGTCAACCTGACACTGGCTGAAACCCGCAAGGCCCTGCAACAGGCTGGCACCACGCTGGCGGGAATCAACAGCACGCTGCAGCAGGCGGATACGACGCTGCAATCTGCTGACGCACTGTTCAATGACGAGCAGGTTCTGACGGCACTCGATAACGCCCTGAATGAAATATCGGCGGCTGCCTATGCTATTCGTATGCTGGCCGAGGCCATCAACAATCAGCCCGAGTCCCTGATCAGGGGCAGACGATAAACCGGAGAAACCGCATGCACCCGATAATCCAGACATTCATCACCGGCCTGCTCTGCCTGGCACTGCTGACAGGCTGTGGTGTCACAAAGCCATCCAGATATTACCTGCTGACACCGGTTGAGGACCACGATGCAGGTGTTGCAAGCACCCCGGTGCTGGGCATAGGGCCGGTGGTCTTTCCCGCCTATCTGGATCGGTCGGAGATCGTCCTCCGTAGTGGCAGCAACGAGATAAACTATGCCAGTTCACACCGTTGGGCAGAGCCATTAAAGACGGCGTTCGTCCACACGCTTTCCGAAAATCTGTCTATCATGCTGCCCACAGACCGAACCGTGATCCATCCATGGCCAAGATCGACTCAACTGGATTACCAGGTGATTGTTAACGTCACGCGTTTTGATGCCGCTGCCGATGGCATGGTTATTCTGGCAGCCGGCTGGCAACTCATTCGATCCGCTGACAATACCGTCATAAAAAGCAACAAGATGAGCTACACCGAAGCAGCCGGCAGTACCGACTATCAGGCCGTCGTGGCAGCACAAAGCCGTGCCGTGGAACAACTCAGCCAGGATATTGCTGCCACGATTAGCCGCGCCGAAACGAATGCTGATCTGCCAAGGTGATCGCTGTGTGGTGTTAAACCAGTTGTAACCGTGCTAACTGACCGGGTTGGGCATAAAGAGAACGTCTCGTTCCTTGTTTTTATCTAGAGTGCTTCTTCCTGAATTAAAACTTTTGTTCCGGCCGGAACAATATCAAACAGGCGAATGACCTCTGCATTTCTCATCTTCACGCATCCGTGTGAGGATGGCACACCCATTTCGTCAGTATCCGGGCAGCCATGAATGTAGATATAACGGCGCATTGAATCGCGCTCACCAAGTCGGTTCTTTCCCGGCTCGAGCCCGCTTAGCCAAAGAATGCGGGTTAGCATCCAGTCGCGCCCAGGGTATTGCTGCCTTAGTGCCGGCGTGTAGATTTCACCGGTTTGTCGACGTCCTGTAAACACGGTATTTTCCGGCGCACCATCGCCTATTTTTGCGCGTATCTTGTGCCAGCCACGTGGCGTGCATTCACTGTGCATGATCTCGCCAGGGCCATTGGCGGCAGTGGCGATTGCCACGTCCATGACTATTTTTCCCTGTTCGAGCAGTTGCAGGCGTTGTTCATCAATACTGACTTTTATGAGACAGGGGTTTGCGTGCATGGGTGGATTATAGAGTCAGGATGTGTGAATACAAACCCGGCCGTTGATCCTCGTGTTGTCGGTATGGCTGTGGAACAGAAATGTCATTGCTGTTCATTCAACGGCTTCTGGTCGTGGTGACGAGGGCATCGTAGTTCCCGTCGCTTGCCAGCTGGTAACCGTTGATATCATGGCGAGTGGCAAATACGTGGTCTTCATACCAGAGCGGGATATAGGGCAACAGTTGCAGCAGTCTTGACTGTATTTCCCGATAGGCGACTGCCTGCGCCTCCAGTGTCATGCCCTGCTCTGCTGCGGCGACAAGATGATCTATCGAGGCATCGCTCAAACGTCCCCGGTTAGCACCTTCGGGGGGCAAAGAATCGCTGTGAAAAGCATAGCGAAATATATCCGGTGTTTTTATACCCACCCATGCCAGGCTGTACATCTGAAAACGTCCCGCCTTGATATCGCCGTAAAAGGTGCCCCAGTCATAGCTTTGCAGTGCCATATCAATGCCGGCTTCACGTAATTGCTGCTGGATAATGGTCGCGATACGGATACGCAACGGGTCGGTGGATGTTTTATAACTCAGCTTCAGCGGTATTGCCTCACTGTAGCCTGCCTCGTTCAGTAGCTGACGTGCCCGCACGGGATCGTATGCCAATGGCGCCAGTGTGCGGTGGCCGGCCCAGTGCTCGGGTGGTAACAACGCTGCTGCAGGTCTCGCCGCATCACCAAAGATATGATGTACGATGGCATCCCGATCAATGGCATGGGCAATCGCCTGCCTTACCTGCAGCTTGCCGGTAACCGGATCGGCGAGGTTAAAACCGATATAGGAGAAATTGTTGCCGGGACCAAAGGTCACCCGGATATCCGTTTTACCCGACAGGTAACCGAGTAATTCAGCAGGCAGGTCATTTTGCAGGATATCCACTTCACCGCGCAGCAGTTTCAAAACCCGCACGGTTGGGTCCCCGATTCTGATCATTTCAAAGGCTTGCCCGTCTGCCAGGCGCTTCAGCATCAGCCTGCCGGGTTCCGGCCAGTCAACAAGCACAAACGGACCACTGCCAACCGGTTTCTCATGGAAGGGATGGCCGCTGTTGATCCCGGCTGCAGGCAGGATCCCGATGACGAGATACCCCGGGAATAACGGGTCCGGCCGATGCAGGTAAAAATCCAGCGTGTTGTTGTCCTGGACCGAGATTCGCTGAATCAGTTTAAGGGTGCCTGCATGCGGTGAACCACTATCAGGTGCCAGTATAGACTGATAGGTTGCCGCTACATCAGCGGCCTCCAGGTCGCTGCCATCATGGAAGCCGGCTCGCCCTGCCTTCAGCTGGAACCGGTAGTGTAGTGGCGTGATTTGCTGCCAGCTAGCCAGCGCCGCTACCGGGCGATATTGTGCGTCGAAATCAACAAGCCGTTGATACAGTAAACGATTGATGCGTGCGGAAGTGGCATCGGTTGCGTAACGTGGATCCAGATTGGCCGGCGCACTGGCAAGACCGAAGCGGATGATGTCGTCTTGTTGTTGACTGCATCCAGCCAGGCCCAGCAGCAGAAACAAACAACAACAGGCCCGGATTATCGTTGTTTGTGGTGGCCTCATGGCGTGTTTATTTCCAGCTGCAAGCGCACACGTAGTCGTCGAAACTGCTCACTGTCCAGCATGTCGGGTAACAGCAACAACGAATACCTGCCAAAAGCTGTTTTTTTAAAACAAATAATTACCAGCCAGGGCATAATAAATACCTGCGTACACAGTTCTCGCGGCTGTTGTTTTCCCGAGTTAAGCTCAAGCAGGCAACTCTTGCCTTCTCCCCAGTGTAATACGCGTACCGCCCCGGGATGCAGCAGCATTACTCGCGAGCGCCAGGTTTTGAAAAAGCCACCTGCCAGCATCACGAGAATGGCAAGACTCAGCCAGCCGGGCAGTTGCAAGGCGGGTAACAGCAACAGCGGCATACTGTAAACCAGGATGACCCAGTAACCCAGTGTGCGCGATGCTGATATCTCAAGGCGAAGTGGTGTTGCGTATTTCCTGGACAATGTGCGCGACATCCTTGTCTGCGGGGGCCATGCGGCCCATTAATAATTCAAGTAACACGTCATCCGGATAATCCAGCAACCGGGAAAAAGTGTCCTGCTCCGGCCCGTCGAGCATGCTGTAGCGATGTTGCAGAAAGCGATTCAACAACTCATCCAGTTCACGCATTCCCCGTCGGCATTGCCACGCCAGCCGGTTACGATTATTGCGCTCTGTCTCTGTGACGGTCAGCGATTTCATCAGACGGAGCGCTTCACCATCAATTCCTTTATACGCCCGATGGCACGTGTCGGGTTCAGTCCTTTCGGACAGGCTTCCACGCAATTCATGATGGTATGGCAGCGGAATAATTTAAACGGTCCATCCAGCCCTGCTAACCGTTCATCGGTTGCCTGGTCACGACTGTCTGCCAGGAAGCGCCAGGACTGCAACAAGGCTGCCGGCCCCAGAAACTTGTCCGGGTTCCACCAGAATGACGGGCAGGATGTTGAACAACAACCACACAGAATACATTCGTACAGGCCATCGAGTTTTTCGCGGTCCTCGGGAGATTGCAGATGTTCAACACCTGGTTCCGGATCATGATTGATCAGGTAGGGTTTTACGGCGCGATACTGCTGGTAAAACTGCTCCATATCGACAATCAGGTCACGGATCACCGGCAAACCCGGCATCGGGTTGATCACGATGGGTGATTTAAGGCTGAAAAGTGGCGTGATACAGGCGAGCTGGTTGGAACCATTAACGTTCATGCCATCCGATCCACACACACCCTCGCCGCAGGAACGCCGGAAACTCAGTGTTTCGTCCTGCGCCTTTAGTTCCAGCAGCGCATCCAGCAGCATCATTTCCCTGTCGAGTCCGTCATCAGGCAGCTCAAAGTCCTGCATGTGTGGCTGTTTGCCGGTTTCCGGATTAAAGCGATAAATGGAAAATTTCATGGCGCTCGCTGTTAATAAGTACGTGGTTTGGGTGGGAATGAATCCACAGACAGTGGTTTCATGCGCACCGGTTTGTAATCAACTGTATGGCTTGCCTTGTGATACAGACTGTGGCGCAACCAGTTGACATCATCACGTTCAGGATAGTCTATGCGTGAATGCGCGCCGCGACTCTCGTTGCGTTTGTGAGCAGACATGATAGTCGCAATGGCGACATCCATTAGATTTTCCAGTTCCAGCGCCTCAATACGCGCGGTATTGAAAACCAGGCTGTGGTCCCTGATGCGTACATGCTTCATGCGCTGCTGCAGGGCCAGTACCTTGTTGACGCCCTCACTGAGCACGTCTTCCGTGCGAAACACACCGCAATGTTCTTCCATGGTGCGGGTCAGTTCATCACGCAGTGCGCTGACTGACTCACCCGCCTCGGTGTTGTCCCAGCGCGCCAGCCGCTGCAGTGCCGGCTCCAGCATGTCATCATGCAGCGGCCGGTGGTACCT
>Ga0316189_10005578_pt1 | contig 12071 bp, 12 predicted proteins | sample LowCovwburrow_MG_FD_204930 | JGI IMG/M metagenome (GOLD analysis project Ga0316189, IMG submission 204930) | Coastal sediment microbial communities from Maine, United States - Lowes Cove worm burrow | ecosystem: Environmental > Aquatic > Marine > Coastal > Sediment | place: USA: Maine... | reverse complement strand
CGTATTGCCAACATCTATAATTAGATTCATGTTACAAAGATCTGTAAATGAAAAAAAACAATCACCTTTTTTTTGGTTTTTGTTTGTATATCCTAAATTTGAAATTATATTTGCACCCGCTTAAAAGGCATGGTGCCTTAGCTCAGTTGGTAGAGCAATGGACTGAAAATCCATGTGTCCCTGGTTCGATTCCTGGAGGCACCACCACAAAAACCGTAACCTTTTTCAGGTTACGGTTTTTTTTACATATATCCAATAATGCATTTTCTATACATCGTTCACAGTAAAACCATTGACCGATATTATGTGGGCGAAACCCATGATCTGGTGATTAGATTGGAACAGCACAACCAACACCATTTTAAAAATAATTTCACAAAAGCTGCCAAAGATTGGAAAGTCGCCTTATCCAAAATATGTGAATCAAAAGAAGATGCTATTTATCTTGAAAGATTCATTAAACGCATGAAAAGTAAAGAATTCATTCAAAAGGTTATTGAAAATCCCAAAATATTGGATAATTTATTAAGCAAAAAGTAAATTGTCCCTGGTTCCACCGAAGCGTCGGGGCTGGAGGCACCACAAAAAAACCCTTATCATGCGATAAGTGTTTTTTGTTTTTATAATTATATACCAATACCCTAATCCCAAATTCTTTTTACTTCATTAATCGAAAAAGCTTTTATCGAAAGTGCACTATCATCAAAGTTCTCAATAGTCAAATCAGTATAATTGCTATTCGGAAAAATTTGTGAAGTCATCACATATTGTCCATTATTAATAAATACTTCAACCGAAGACCAATCGATAAATACACTCACTTCGTATTCCCCGTCTGGTAAATCGGGAACTGGCATTTGCTGAATTCCCTTTCCAAAGTCTTCTTGAAAGTCAACTATTCCTGATTTAGACCTATCAAGAAAAAATGTTTTATCCTCGCCCATCATGGTCAACAACAATTCATCGTTGGCAGCATTACTGAATTTCAATTGAAAATCTTTTGAGGAGGTAGTAAACCTAATTTCTGATTGGTTGAAGTTTTTGGAAGTAATCAACTCTTTTGTTTTAGCCGCTATAGTCAAATCTTTCTTGGCTTTTTTGGAGACAATTGCCTCGACACTCTTAATAGGATAATTGAACAAATGATAGTCGTCCCCAACTTTTTTCAATGACAATTTTCGGGGTAGGGTCATGGCGCTTCGCCATTTTTCAGTGGGGGTATCTCGTGCATATGACCAGTTACTCATCCATCCTATAAAAATAAATTCATCATTTGGGGCATTGCTATACGTGACACCAGCATAATTGTCCGTGCCAAAATCAAGCCATTTGATTTCCGTTTGATTTGTCGTAAAGGTGTTTCCGTCAAAATTGCCTACAAAATATTGGGTACCACTACCGCCATTGGGCGCTCCAGGATTTATGCTGATCAACAACACCCATTTTTCTTCCTCATTACCCCCCTCACCTTTCATGGGAATCAAATCCGGGCATTCCCAAACACCCCCATGCGCACCTATATTCTTGCCAAATTCACTCATCAAAACCCATTCCTTTAAGTCATGCGAACTGTAAAATTTTGCGTGGTCACCGGCTACTAAGGTCATAATCCATTTTTGTGTTTCTTCATGCCAAGCTACTTTCGGGTCCCTAAAATCCTTAATCCCTTCATTACCGATTACAGGATTCCCTTCATATTTGGTCCACGTATTGCCATTGTCCAAACTGTAAGCAATTCCTTGGGTTTGGAAATCTAATTTTCCGGCCTTTTCCCCTTCCATGAGATGATACGTATAAATTGCTACAAGCGGAGGGTTTTCAATTGAACCAAAACCTGAAGAGTTGTTTTTATCTACAACTGCACTACCGGAAAATATCATACCGTGTTCGTCAGGATACAATGCAATAGGTTTATGTTCCCAGTGCACCAAATCCTTGCTTGTGGCATGTCCCCAATGCATAGGTCCCCAAACAATATCATCGGGGTAGTACTGATAGAACAAATGATAAATTCCCTTATAGTAAACCATACCATTGGGGTCGTTCATCCATTTTTCCTCAGGTGAAAAATGAAATTGAGGTCGGTAAGGTTCATTGTAATAATCCGTCATAGTAGTGTCAGTCGTGGTGGTTTGTTGTTGCTCCTTGTTTTTGCATGACCCTAAAACAAGCATGACGGTAATAACCACAACTAAATTCAACTTAAGTTTCATAATACATCATTTTTTCTGACTCTGTTAAGTTAACAAAACACCTTTAATATAGTATCTTTGCCCTTATTGTTTTTTTGCCCATGAGAACTTTGTTGCCTTTTTGTTTCATTCTTTTTTTGACCGTTTCGGGGGTCGCACAAAAGAAAATGGATAGAATTATTAGAACCTTCAATAACGAATCGGTTCCTTATATACTGATTTCAGAAGCGATTGAAAAAGATAGCGTTGTCTTTTTGGATACTAGGGAAATTGGTGAGTTCGAAGTGAGTCATCTTAAGAATGCTGTTTGGGTGGGTTACGATAAATTTGACCCTCAAATTGTGAGGGACTCAATACCCAACATAAATACCCCAATCGTTGTATATTGCTCAATCGGAGTCCGTTCAGAAAATATTGGTGAAAAACTACAGAAATTAGGTTATACCAATATTCAGAACCTATACGGTGGAATTTTCAAATGGAAGAATATGGGCTGTCCTGTTTTTGATTCTATTGGCAAGGAAACAGAAAAAGTGCATGCTTATAATAAATTATGGGGCAATTTACTGACCAAGGGCGAAAAGGTTTACGATTAAGATCACACGCATTATGAGTATTATTGTACCCCAGACGAATAAAAAAGACAAAAAAACCATTCACTACCATTTGGCCAATTCAAAAAACCTATTGCTCATTTTTACCAGAAACCCCATTTTGGGGCAGTGTAAAACACGATTGGCCGCTACGGTCGGCGACAAAGTTGCTTTGGATATTTACAGGTTTCTTTTGAACCATACATTTGCGATTACCAATGAACTTCCAGTGCACAAACAAGTTTATTATTCAAATGAAATTTGGGAAGATGATATCTGGGATAATTCTATTTTTGACAAACGTTTGCAGCAAGGATCAGATTTGGGTGAACGTATGGCAAATGCCTTCACAAAAGGTTTTGAAGAAGGTTTTGAAAATATCATCATCATCGGTAGCGATATGTATGATTTGGATATGACAGACTTGAAAACAGCTTTTAATGCCTTAATGCAAAATGATTTTGTCATCGGTCCCGCTCAGGACGGCGGATATTATCTCCTTGGTATGACGGTTTATAATGAATCTGTTTTTAAAAACAAAAACTGGGGCAATGAAAAGGTTTTTCAAAGTACCATGGATGACCTAAAAAATGAGAAGGTATATCAGTTGAAAAGCAAAAATGATATTGACCTTTATGATGATGTAAAACATATTGAAGTCTTTAAACCCTATTTGAAGAATATATGATAATAACAGAGCAACAATTACAGGAATCTACCGATTACCTAATAGGTAAAGGATTTGATAACCCAGAAATCGGTATTGTTTTAGGAACCGGTTTAGGTCAATTGGTCGATGCCATTGAAGACCCAATAACAGCACATTACAATCAAATTCCATTTTTTCCCTTAGCCACGGTCGAATTCCATTCAGGCAAATTGATATATGGCACCATTGAAGGTAAGAAGACCGTTGTCATGGAAGGTCGTTTTCATTTATATGAAGGTTATGATTATGTCGATGTTACCTACCCAATTCGAATCATGCACAAGCTAGGGATTAAGAAGTTATTTGTGTCGAATGCCGCAGGAGCCATTAACCTAGAATTCAAAAAAGGGGATATTATGCTGATTGAGGACCATATCAACTTACAAGGTGGCTCACCTTTGACATTTGGTAATGTAGCCGAGTTTGGTGACCGTTTTGTTGATATGAGTGAACCATACGATGTCTCTATGCGCAATAAAATATCGGCAATAGCGGAACGTGAAAACATCAATCTTCAAAAAGGGATATATGCTGCTGTAATTGGTCCACAATTGGAAACAAAGGCAGAATACCGAATGTTAAAGATCATGGGTGCAGATGCCGTGGGCATGAGTACAGTCCCGGAAGTAATTGTTGCCAATCATTTACGACTACCCATTGTAGCTGTTTCTGTATTGACTGATGAATGTGATCCAGACAACCTATTACCTGTTGATATTCAAGAGATTATAAAAATAGCAGGGGAGACAGAGCCTAAAATGATCAAATTATTCAAAGAATTAATAAAAGAACTATGAGTTATTTAGAAGCAACTAACGATTTATACAAAGAAGCCGCTTTAACGCCGGATGTAGGATTGTGTTGCACCACAAATCCCATTTGGCAGTTTCCCGGATTGTCCATTCCAAAAATCATGCAAGAGATGAACTATGGGTGTGGCAGTACGGTATCAGCACAGGATTTGGTGAATAATCCCAAAGTGCTTTATGTAGGTGTTGGTGGTGGAATGGAACTTTTACAATTCTCTTATTTTTCCCGTCAAAAAGGGGGAGTTACCGGTGTGGATGTAGTTGACGAAATGTTGGAAGCTTCAAGACAAAATTTTAAGATTGCCGAAATAGAAAACGATTGGTTCAAAAGCGAATTTGTGAATCTTGTAAAAGGCGATGCTTTAAACCTACCCATTGAAAATGAAAGTATTGATGTTGCAGCCCAGAATTGTCTTTTCAATATATTCAAGGCTGAGGACCTTAGGAAAGCAATCAGCGAAATGTACCGTGTATTAAAGCCACATGGTCGTTTGGTTATGAGCGACCCTACTTGTGAGCAGCCCATGAACAATGCGCTGCGAAATGATGATAGATTAAGAGCACTCTGTTTGAGTGGAAGTATTCCTATCAAGGAATACGTAAAAGCCTTGACCGATGCTGGCTTTGGAACCATAGAAATTAGGGCTAGAAAATCATATCGGGTTTTGTCACCAAACCATTACCCCACCGATGAATTGATTTTTATAGAATCTATTGAGATTGCCGCCATTAAAGACCCAATGCCAGCCGATGGGCCATGTGTTTTCACCGGGAAAACAGCAATTTATTATGGCGATGATGAATATTTTGACGATAATGCAGGTCATGTTCTTTTGCAAAACCAACCTTTGGCAGTTTGCGATAAAACTGCTGCTGTTTTAGCAAAAAGCAGCGAACAAATCCATATTAGCGAAAGTACTTGGCATTATAATGGTGGAGGTTGTTGCTAACCTAAAAACGACTTATTCATATATTTTTTTGCTATTTATGTAAGCCCTACTGATAGACAGCGTCAAAGAAACCAACCGATTTCATACGAAATAGATGAGTTTAGTTTTTATGCTTTTATTGTTGGCAGCTTGTTTTTTGGCATATAGTAATGGTGCCAACGACAATTTTAAAGGTGTAGCTACCTTATTTGGAAGTGGTACAACTAATTATAAAAAGGCCATAAGTTGGGCAACCTTGACTACCTTCTTTGGGTCTGTAGTAGCCATTTTTTTAGCCGAAAAACTGGTTAAAAATTTTTCAGGGAAAGGACTCGTTCCCAATGAACTCATTTTAGAACCAAATTTTGCCATTGCCATTGCATTGGGAGCGGCTATTACCGTATATCTTGCAACCCGAATAGGTATGCCTATATCTACCACACATAGTTTGGTTGGTGCTCTTTTTGGTGCAGGTGTTATGGCTGTTGGCAGCGATTTTAATTTTTTAAAACTTGGTAAGACATTTTTAATGCCTTTACTAGTTAGCCCATTAATGGCAGCAATTTTAAGTCTAATCACCTATTTGATTTTTAGATATTTTAGAAAGGCTTTGGGAATAAACAAAAATGATGGCATTTCTATTCAAAAAGTTGAAAATCCTGTTATGAGAGCTTCAGGAAATCAAATGAATATGGAATCCCATTCTACCTTAACGGCTTCTATAAGGAATGATGCACATGGCACTTATAGAGGCGAATTGCTTGGAATTTCGTCCCAGAAGATATTGGACACCTTGCATTATCTAAGTTCGGGGGTAGTCAGTTTCGCTAGAGGATTGAATGATACACCTAAAATCGTGGGTCTCTTATTGGTCATTAATACCATGGATATTAAATGGAGCATGATTGCCGTTGCAGTAATTATGGCCATTGGAGGATTGATGAATTCGAAAAAAGTAGGTATTACCATGAGTAAGAAAATCACCCCAATGAATCCCGGACAGGGATTTACAGCAAATATGATAACAGGGCTTTTGGTCACTACGGCCAGTATCCATGGCCTACCGGTTTCAACTACTCATGTTTCCGTTGGTGCTATTTTTGGCATTGGTACTGTAACCAAAAAGTCGGATATTAAAATGGTATCCAAAATTATTCTATCATGGGTTTTGACTTTACCTATAGCTGCTTTGACAAGTGCGATACTTTTCAAGGTATTAGCAGCATTTATATAAACACATAAAATATGCACATAAACATTTTTTCACCGCTCTTTTATAGTCTTTTCCTGTTCTTGATTGGTTGTCCTTTAGAAACAGAATTGCCATTGAATATTTCTGGAGATGTAGTACAATCCATTAACCATGATAATTGGGATTCACTCTTGAAAAAATATGTGGATGACTCTGGGAATGTCGACTATAAGAATTTTAAGAATGATTTGGACCCATTGAATAAGTACCTTGAGTATCTCGCTAAGAACCCAATAGCTAACAGTGCAACTAAAGAACAACGACTCGCATATTACATAAATCTTTATAATGCGGGCACAGTACAGTTGATTTTGGAAAATCACCCGCTAGAAAGCATCAAGGACATCTTTAGACCATGGGGCAAGGATTGGGTGATGATTGGGGATGATGAATACTCCCTTGGTGAGATTGAACATGATATGCTACGAAAAATGAATGAACCTCGAATACATTTTGCCATTAACTGCGCCTCATTTTCTTGTCCAAAATTATTGAACGAAGCATTTACAGCTTCCAAAATGGAGGAACAATTGGAAAAGGCTACATCCAATTTCATCAATGACCCAACCAAGAACAACATAACTGCAAGCTCGGTCGAGTTATCAAAAATATTCAAGTGGTATAAAGGGGATTTTACTGAAAAGAACTCCTTGATTGATTATATAAATAAATATTCAGATAAAGAAATATCTAAGGATTCCGAAATAGATTATTTAACCTACGACTGGCGTTTGAATGAAAAACAATAATCCAACAATCAGCATTATAATTCCTGTTTTGAATGAGGAAGACCATCTTGGTGACCTCATTTCCAATATTCATAAAAATAGCACTTCAGAAAATATATCCGAAATCCTGGTAATTGATGGGGGCAGCGATGACAATACTATTTCAGTTGCCAAAAATACTGGAGCGAATGTACTTCATTCAGAGAAAGGAAGGGCCAAACAAATGAATCTTGGGGCAAAAAAAGCCAAGGGTGACATTCTATATTTTTTACATGCCGACACCATACCACCCAAAAACTTTGACCAACATATTATTTATGCAATTACCAATAAACATGAGGCAGGGTGTTTTCAGATGCGTTTTGATAGCGACAATTTGATACTTCGATTTTTTGCTGGGTTTACCAAATACAAGCACAAAATCTGTAGAGGGGGCGACCAGTCGCTATTTATCTCAACAGCACTTTTCAAGAAAACCAAAGGCTTCAATGAGGATTATATCGTTTTTGAAGACAACGAATTCATTGGTCGTTTATACAAAAGAACCAGGTTTATGATACTTCCATTCCATGTTAAGACCTCTGCCAGAAAGTACAGGAAACATGGGGTCGTAAAACTACAATATCATTTTGGGGTAATCCATCTAAAAAACTTTCTGGGCGCAGGACCTGACAAGCTTTATGATTATTATAAAAGGAAAATTGCCATCTAGCGAATAGGTCCTATCTCACCTCCTTCGAAATCCAAAATAACACCTTCAGAAATCCATTTTGCCAAGGCTTGACGATTGTCTGGTTCCAAAATTCTTATTTGGTCTTTTTTGTTCCTAATATTCCCTACCTCTATAAAGGTCATAGCTGGATGGGTCTTTTTGACAAGATAAAGTGAAGTTCGATCTTCGAAAGTACCTGAATAAGTACGATTGGGTTGGTACTTTTTGTATTTCATTTGAAAGGTCTTATGAATACTTTCTGCTAATTTCTTTCCGTTCTTGCTTTTTTCGTGATGGTAGAAAAACACATCAATATTCTGACCCTTGCTACGACTATCTACATGGGTAACAATGAGACGTTGGAATTGTCCTCTATGTTTTTTATGAAGATCGTTTACAATTTCAACCCGTTGTTTCAAACGCGCAACCTGATTTAGTGGAATTGTTTTTTTCGGATATGCTACTTCGTCTTTGTCCATCTCCAAAATACGTTGGTCCCTAATACCATCATTTTCATCGCGAATAATTATATATACCAAAGCCCCATGAGTCATTAACTCCTTGGCCAATCGCAGGGTTATATCATAAGCATATTCATCTTCAGAAATATATTTATTATCATATTTGGCCATGGCTCCAGGGTCGGGTCCGCCATGCCCAGAAATCAAATAGTAGACCGTGCCTTTTAAACGGTCACTATTGACCACGACTTCAGCATGTTTTTTTCCAAAAATGGGATTTGAAACACCAGTAACCAATTTTGGTTCTTCGACTAGCTTTTTTGGTGATTCAGAAATTGAATCTGTTCCAGGCAACAAGTACGTTCGTCCTTCATAAAGATGAATGCTATCGCGTAGGTTGTCTTGGTTTAGCGTGATGAAATCATCAAAAGATTCATACGGATTAACACCTTGTTTTCGCAAAAGGGAGTAGATACCATCTCCTTTTTCCGCTGTTACTGAAATATAAGAATCCTGCGCACTCACGAGTAGTGAGCCGACAAACAGACATAGATATGTTAATGCTTTATTTCTCAATGATTGTTTTTTACTAATTATCCTCAAACACCGTATTGGAGTAATCAGACAAAATTCCATTTGTGATTAGGTCGGCAATATTTTTTTTGTCTGTGGTCACCTTTAGGGTTTTTTTATCTTTGGCCCCTTTAGTACCCATATCAATAAAAGTAATGGTCGGTAAAATATTTTTGGCAAAAGCAATATTTTTAGCATCTATGAAAACTTCAGCATATTCATTCAACGATTTATATTTTATGGTGTTCTTACCGAACACTTTTAAAATATTATCCGCAAATTTTTTGCCTTCCTCACTTTCTGCATAATGATAAACCGTAACATCGGTCTTTGACTTTGTGCCAATATCATCGGTATTGATCACCAATAACCTTTGATAGTCCCCACTATGTTTTAAATATTTTTTATTTATTACACTCACAAAATCAATTAAATCCAAAGAATCATTAGAGCTACTATTCAGGAGGTATACCCTTGCACTACTTTGAAGCAATTTCCTTGCCATTCTTACAGCAATCCCATCTTTAGAATTCTTAGCGCCTTCATTAGCATCTTTTCCATTATCGATCAATACATAAAATACCGCATTTTTAAGGATACTATCCTTAATTTCCAAGGAAGCCAACTCCCCTTCAAATATTGGTGTTTCCATAGCATCTGGCATTACTATTTTTGTCCCCCTTCTTTTAAATGAATCAGGTGCATCCGGAATTATATATTCCTCCCCTATTATCAAACGGCTCCCATTTTTAATTTTGTCCTGGTTCAACTCAAGAAATTCGCCGTAATATTTAACAATATCAATGCCTTCGTTCCTAAGCATAGAGAAAATACCATCGCCATTTTTTGCAACAACTGTTTGTAATGAATCCTGTGAAAAACCATTAAAAGAAAGGGATAAAAACAAAAGCGAATAAATGCCGAATTTTCTGAACATCGTGGAATAAATTAAAATTTACCTAAGGGATTTCCGTTTTAAATTGATAATAGCGTCCAATAGTACATTGCTGTATTGTAAAATTACATAACCCATAGCCAAATTGGCAAGGGCTTGTTAAAAAATAATCAACCATTTATTCAACAATAATCAAAACTAGATTTTGGTCTCTTTTTATTTGGTAGGCTAAGTGGGACATTAAAAATATTGCCCTATTCCAAATACGAGTCCACGGGATGGATTTTTTGTAATACCATGGCCATAGTCTATCCTAAAAATAGCATTGAAAATGCGTTTATGTATAAAACGCAACCCAACCCCAGGATAGATTCTAAGGTTTTCATCATCTCCAAAATCACTTAAATCACCCCCAGGATTTCGCCATGACCCCCCATCAATAAACAAGTTGCTTTGTAAAACAAACCAATCCTTGTCTATTAATGTATGTCTATATTCTGTATTGAAGACAATGGCCGCTGTACCACGGTCTATAGTGTTGCCCACCCCTCGAATATTCAGATTATTATCAACAGAAAAAGGCGCAAAAGGAGTCTCCATATTACTAGCAAGGCCTAATCGCAATCGATTGGCCCAATTGCCTTTTTCGCCAATACGTTTGTAAAAGACAAAATCATTGAATCCAATTAAAAATTCGGGGAGATTCTTATCTGTACTGCCAACATATTGAAAATTAAGGGTACTTCTAAATCCATTCAAATATTGATAGTGATATTCAATATCCTCATGGCTAAATATAAATTTGAACAAATGCTTATCTACATTAAGCGATTGCGGAATGTCTGGCTGGGTTTCACCAGAAAGATATTGATAGTCCTCTGTAAAAAGACTAAAACCCAATTCCATCCTATTCTTGAAATTGAGCTCATAAAGGCCCATTGCTTCGAAACCATTATTCCGATACTTGTAGTCTGCACTTGTGTTATTGAAAAAAACAGGCTCTTGGGTCGCAAAATCATTATAACTTAAAGACAGGCCCAACTTTTTCGAAAACAAATAAGGAGCCCTCAGATTAATACCATATGAATGGAAAACATCATATTGGTAAAACCCGCCAAGGGTGATATTCTTACCAAGAAGATTAAATTCTTGGAGGCCAACTCTAAATGCAAAATCATCGTTTGAGGAACTGAACAAATTAGCAAAAGGAATTAAGGTGAAGTTTTCCTCAATATTAAATATTACGTCATAGCCATCATTCCCGGTCTCATAAGCTTGAAAATAAGCGTGCGAAACTGAAGGGAGCCTTTTAAGACGAATGACATCCTCATTCAATTGAAGTGAATCCAAAGTTGCTCCAGCCTGGGTATTAATCAATTTTTTAATAAATGATACTTTGATTCTTTTGGTCCCTTTAACTTTTACATCAGTAATAATGCGTGTTTGAGAAAAACCTAATGTGAATGCAAATAATAAAACAAGCGACAAATACGTCTTAAACATAGCAGAATAAAAGATTCTTAATGTCTCAAAGATAAGTTTAAGATATAACAATAAGATCACGGAGTAGTTCTTCTAAGTCTATTTTAATTTAAATTCGAGAATAGAAAATTAGTTAACCCAATATGGTATGTAAGGTAGTTTCATCACTCAATTTATCTGTTGAACAAACTATAAAAAAGAGAATAATAATGAGGAAGTAAATTTGGTACAGGTCAGTACATTTTATAAAAATCCCGTATCACCAACTGGGCAGGTTTATTCTGAGGTGTAAACCTGTTGTCCTTGCCACCTCCTGCTTTATCATGGTGAATAAACCATTTCCAAACATAACCCCCTGCAAACCAATCTTCGTTCCAGAATTCTTCAAAAATCGCTTTCTTGGCATTTACCTGTCCTTCCAGATTCACATTTTCATCATTTCGATCCACTAACCATGGTTTCTTGGCCGTAAAGTCCATACTTCGATACCCGTATTCGGTGAAAATGATTGGCTTATTTTTTTCAAAGGACAAGGCACTCATTTTGTCCTTATGTTTTTTCCATCCCTTTTTCAACTGGTCAACAGAAGGTGTTCTTTCTTCGGAAAGCGGAAAATATGCATCAATTCCAATGAAATCAACATCCTCCCAGAAAGTTGTCCGGGGATACTCATCCCAATTCGCGGCATATGTCAATTTACCTTCATAAACTTTCCTGATTTTTACGATGAGGTTTT
>Ga0316189_10005577_pt1 | contig 12072 bp, 8 predicted proteins | sample LowCovwburrow_MG_FD_204930 | JGI IMG/M metagenome (GOLD analysis project Ga0316189, IMG submission 204930) | Coastal sediment microbial communities from Maine, United States - Lowes Cove worm burrow | ecosystem: Environmental > Aquatic > Marine > Coastal > Sediment | place: USA: Maine... | reverse complement strand
GGCAGCTATCGCATCGAGGACGCGGGGATCAAGCTGTTCGAGTCGATCGAGGGGCAGGACTACACCGGCATCATGGGGCTGCCCCTGCTGGCGGTAGGTCGGCTGCTCCGCGACGTTGGGATGCTCTGACGGACCAACGAAGGAGCGCCGGCTCCTCGGAAGGAACCGGCGCCCGGTGTTGCGCGAAGGACTCGCGCTCGGACTCTAGAGCGACCGTACGAACGCGGCCACGTCGTCGAGTTCCTTGTCGCTGAGCTTGCCCTTGTACGGCTTCATCTTGGTCCCCGGCACACCGTTGGCGGTGATGGACCGGATCTTGCCGTGCGAGCGACCGCTGCGGGAGATCGAGATGATGTTGATCTTGCGCCCGAAGGGGGTCTCTCCCTTGCCGTCGGTGCCGTGGCACGACTTGCACTTCTTCATGAAGACGTCGCGGCCGGCCTTCTTGTCGAAGGTGGGCTTGGGCTTGGGCTTGGGCTTGGGCTCGGCCTCGGCGGGCTTGGGCTCGGTGGGCTCGTCACCCTCGGCGGGCTTGGCCTTCTTCTTCTTCCGCTTCTTCTTGGGCTTGTCCGCCGCGTCGGGCTTGTCGGTCTCGGCGGGCGTGGTCTCGGTCTCGGCGGGCGTGGCCTCGGCGGGCGTGGCCTCGGCGGGCTTGTCCTCTTCGTCGGGCTCGGGTGGGCTGTCGGCGATGGGAGCCGGCGCCTCGTCCTTGGCCGGCCACTTCACCGCGAGGTAGCGGGAAAGCAGATCGGCCTCCTCGTCGGTCAGCTCCGTGCCCTCCTCGACCATCGCGGCGATGACCGAGCGCCACCCGGCGATGTCGTCACCCCCGTGGGCCTCGACCTCGTCCATCTCGTGGCAGTCGACGCACTTGACCTGCAGCAGCGCCTCTCCGGCCTTCTCGTCGACCGTGGACTCGGTCGTGTCGGCGTTGTGGACCGCGTCGACCATCGCATTGGTCCGGGCCAGGACCGCGCGGTTCTGCTCGCGCTTGTCCTTGGCGGATCTCTGGATGTCTGGCGTGATTGCCACCAGGTAGGCAGTGACGAACGGGACGTCCTCGGAATCGAGCTGCTCGCCGAAGACGGCGGGCTTCTCGAGCATGCGCTGGTTGACCTTGTACCAGCCCTTGGCCGTCCGGGGCTTGACCAGGATCGTGCGCATGTCGTGGCAGGTGATGCACTTCTTGACCAGGATCTGGCGGCCTCGGTCGAAGGACTTCTCGGCCACGAGTGACTCGACATCGACCTGCTGTTCCATCTCCACTTCCGCTAGCAGCTTGCGGACGCGTTCGACGTTGTCGGGGTCGGTCGTGCGCCCGGAGAGGTCGTGCGCCCGCAGGGCGTACGGCACCGAGAGCATCGTCATCGCGACCGTGCTGATCAGCAGACCGAACCCGAACTTGGGCATCGCCTCCTCGAAGTGCCGGAAGAACAGCAAGATCATGATCTTGCAGATCAGCAGGACGCCGATGGAGATGGCCAGGACGGCATGGATGACCGTCCGCGCCGGCAGCTCGTACTGGTACTCCCAAAGGCGCGGGAGCATGAACCACATCATCACGAGGTAGATGACGCCGTACGAGTAGCCGGCCAGCGCGTGCATGCGCAGCCAGAATTTGGGGGCGCGGGTGGCCTTGGCTTCTTCGTCCCAGAATTTGGGACCCCATAGCCACGCCTGCAGTAGTACGGCGATGATGCAGAGGGCCAGGAATGCAATTCCCAGCCACATGCTCAAAGTGGTGCTCATGGTTCCTCCGGCGGTGGTTACGCGAGGTCGCCCTGAGTGTTACAGGGGTCCTCTGTGCCCGGGCATCGAACCCAGGCGCACCATCGGTACCACGAAGGCGCCCGCCGCGGCCTCAAATTTCGATCGGCTCGGGCCGACCGCGGGCACCAATCGGGCATGATCGCTCGTAGAGCGAGGCCGGCCAGTGATCTGTGTCGGACTGGACTCGGGAGGAACGTCGGCGATACGCCACCGCTCGGCTGCGTGATCTCGCGACCCATGGGCGGTGTAGCATCGGCTCCGATGCTCCGCCCCTGGCCGCTCCTCGCTGCGCTGTTCCTCGTGCCCGCCTGCAATTGTGGCGAGGAGGCCCCACCGGAGGGTTCGGCCGCCGATGCGGCCGCGGCCCCGGAGACGAGCGTTCCGGCAGATGCCTCGGTGCTCCAGGCGGTCGAGTCGCTCGGCGACGAAGGAGCGTTGATCGTCGTGCTCCGGCCCAGCCAATGGGCGGGGCTGCACGGGGCGCTCGCCTCGTGGCTGGCCCGCTTGCCCTCCGAAGCCGAGCCCCTGCGGCAGGCCAAGACCGGCGCCGATCTTCCCGACCTGCTCGCCTATCCCATGGGCATGCCCGCGGGCTCGCTGACCCTCACCGGCTGGGATCCGAGCCGCCCCATCGTGGCCTCGCTGGGGGAGGTGCCGTACCGCGGGGTACCCGGCATGGTGACGCCGTCCCTGCCCGTGCTCGACGGGATGGTGTCGTCGATTCGCCACCAGGTGCTCGTGCCCGCCACCGATCCCGCGGCCCTGATAGCGGCGCTGGCCGGGGTCCTCGAGCGGTCGAACGGCAAGGCGCAGCCCGAGCTGGTCGAGGGACGGACGGGCGCCCGCGCCGTTCGGATCGAGCAGATGAGCGTGGCCATGCTCCCCGTCGACGCGGCGGTCCGGGTGGTCATCTTCGACGAGGGCGTCATGCCCGACGCCGCCAAGCGCCTCGCCGCGATGCGTGAGCGCCTCGATCCCACGCCCGCCTCACCCGTCGCCACCCCGGCGCTCAGCCTGCTCGGGCAGCCCGATGCGGTCGCGGCCGCGTGGGTTCGACCGTGGCGCATGCGCCCGCTGGCCGCGGTGGCGGGCAGTGTCCAGATGCTTCGGGCGGTGGCCACCGTCGCGGCGGATGACCGCAGCAAGCTGCTGGCCCGAGGCACGCAGATCGTGCTGGCCTCCGAGCTGCTCATGACCGACGCGGGGGCCGAAGTCGACGACATGACGATGGCGCTGGTCGTCGACGAAGGGACCGTTCGGCTGCGCACCGCGATGAGCCTGACGCCCGAGGGCGAGGCGATCTTCGACGCCGGGGCCAAGGGGGCGGGGGACGTGCTCGCCGCTGCCTCGAGCGACGCGTGGGTCGACGTCTCCATGCGCGCCGACCTTCGCGCGATGCTCGACGCCACCGAGCCACCGCCCGCCTTCGCCAGGGCCAGCCGCCCCGGTGAGATCGCCGAGGCCATCATGGAGGGCGGCTTCTTCACCACCACGTACATCGGTCTGCGCCATCCGCTGGGGCTGCTCCGGATGATGGAGGGCTTCGCCAAGAAGGAGGACCTGCCGCTGCCGATCGACACGCTGCCGATCGCAGCGCACCTTTTGTGGCGCGGGCAGAGCGAGCAGGGTCCCAAGGTCGTGCTCGCGGTGCACTGGCCCAAGGACTACGTCGATCGACCGCTGGCGGCGATGGTGCCGCTGGCCAAGGGCGAGCGCGGATTCGAGTCGCTGCGTCTGGACACGACCACGCACGGTGGCAAGCCGGTGACCGTCTTCGGCCTCGGGGGAGAGTCGTCCAGCGCGTTCGATTCCGAGCGCACGCTGGACGGCGATGCCTTCATGCAGGCTCGGGTCTCGCTCTCGAAGCTCGGCTCCGAGTTCGCTCGTGATGATGAGGTCGGGGCGCTGTTGGCCGGGAGCGGCGAGGTCGTCACGACCTGGGAGCATCGGGGACGAGCCCTCCTCGCCGAGGTGGCGTGGTCGCCGAGCGGGAGCGCAGTCGAGGCCAAGCCGGTGCCGGTGGATCAGGGATCGGGCTGGACCTCCCCGCTGGGGTCGACGCCGGGCGGGAAGGGAGCCGGATGCCTGGGCGATGCCGGTCGATCGCTGAGCGGGGGGCTGTCGTCCACGGTCATGGTCAGCGAAGACGCTCTGGCGGCCGTGCTCGCCAAGGGCATGGCCGAGTCCGAGGCATCGCTCGGCTGCGCCGAGCAGGACGAGGCGACGGCCGAAGCGGCCGCGAAGATGAGAGCGATGGTCGTTCGTCTCGGTGCCGATGCCCTGATGGCGGCCCATCAAGGCGAAGCGGCGGTCGCTCTGCTCGAGCAGCAGTGCACGCGCTCGAAGAATCCCGAGATCTGTGCGCGGAAGACCGCCACGGAGGCGCTGCCTCGGCCCGGGTTACCGACGGTCGAACTCTCCGCCGAGTGCTCGCCACCCTATGGGATCGCGGGCGGGGACGTCGACGTGCGCATCGACGCCAAGGGGATCTCCCTCAATGGCGTGATCGTGGCCGTCGCCGACGTCCCGGTGCGGTTGAAGGCCGCCCTCGATGCATCCGAGGCCTCCGCCGACATGATGGGTCTGGCGATTGACGAGGCGCCGCCGGTCGAAGGCTCCGACGAAGGCCGACGTGCCTCGGTCGGTCTGGCGATCGACGAGGCGGTCGACATGGCGCGGGTGCGACCGCTGCTCCAGGCGATCAGCGAGCAGAAGGTCACCCGCCTGGTCGTCTCGACCAAGACGGACGTGCGCGGTCACCAGGCGATCTCGATCCGTCTGGCCGCTCGACCTCCAGAGACGAGCGAAGGGACGAAGCCCGAGTCCCCGCTCGTCCTGCCTTCGACCAAGGGGATCTACGGAATGAAGGGCTCGCCGAAGCTACCCGAGAACACGATCATCGGGATGATGGCGGACCCGTCCATGGGGGACAGCTGGGCGCTGCTGGAGGTGGGCCCGGGCACGGTCACGTCCCGCAGCACCCTGCAGCCCGAGCCCCAGGTGCACGCGGCCCCCTCGGTCAGCGCGCTGCGGGACGCGATGGACGGGTCGTTCACCGTCTATGTGCATGGAGTCGACGGCGTGGCGTGGAAGGACGTCGCGCAGGCCATCGGCGCCACGTGTGATCGCGCGACGCTCGTCGTGGACCTACCGCGGCCATGAACGCCGAGGGAGATGCATCGTCGTCTCCGGAGCCCCCGAGGCGATTCCCCTGGCGCCGCTTCGCCCGATGGGTGCTGCTGGGAAGCGCGATCGGGTGGGGGACGGGTGCCTTTACCTTGCACCGCTACGGCATGCGCGGGTACCCGCACGAGGGCCAGTGGGACGCCATCGTCGTCCTCGGCTGTCGCGTGTTTCCCGACGGGCAGCCCAGTCGAGCCCTGGCGGCGCGAGTCGAGGCTGCGGTGGAGCTGTATCGCCAGGGACGTGCCGCTCGGGTCGTGCTCACCGGCGGTGTGGGCGAGGCGGGTATTGCCGAGGCCGAGGTGGCCGCGACCTTGGCCGAGTCCCTCGGTGTGCCTCGGGACGACCTGATCGTCGAGGCCCGCTCGACCTCCACCGAGCAGAACGCCCGCTTCGCGGCCCAGATGATCGAGGGACGACGGATCCTGATCGTCACCGACGCCTACCACGTGTTTCGAAGCGAGCTGGTGTTCGAACGCTACTTCGACGAGGTCCACGGCGTCGGCACGCTCAACCCTCGCTGGTGGCCGCGCGTGAAGGGAGCACTTCGCGAGGTCGCTGCGGTGGCCGGCTACGGGCTCTTGCGCCGGCTGTGACCGGCCGCCGCCTTGGAGCGCTCGATCGCCACGGCCGTGGCGCGGGCCTGCGCGCCTCGTGGCTGAGCAAGCACCTCGCTGGCGGTCTGGGCGATCAACGACACGGCCGCATCACGCCCGAGCCAGCCCTCCGCGACCGCGATGGCGATGAGCGGTGCCGTGCTGGCCAGCAGCTCGGGCACGAAGCGGCGATCCCTGGCCTCCAAGGCCTCGCGCGCGGTCGCGTTCGTGAACACCCAGGGCGAGAGGCCACAGACGTTGCGAGCGACGAGTCGGGATGCGCTCTGGTCGTCGAGCACGGGCTCGGGTCCGCAGGGCACCAGTAGATCGACGTCGGCTTCGACCCACGGGCCCTCCAGTACGTCGATGCCCAGCGACTCGGCGAGCGCGACGGTACGGGGTGGATCGGGATCCCACACCTGCACGCGGGCTCCGACGGCGCGGAGCCTCGTGGCAGCCGCGCGACCGCTCGGCCCGCAGCCGAGCACCACCGCGCGGCTGGTCCCTGCCGACAGGAGCGGCCCGAGGCATGCCTCCAACACGTCACCTCGCAGTTTCTCGAGGCCGTCGTCGTCGTCGAGGATGTGCTCCCCGAGTCGGGATGCGGCGCCTTCGAGCCCGGGCCCGGCGAGTGCTCGGACCGAGGCCTCGCCCAGACGGTCGCGCAGCAGGGCTTCGTGGGCAGCGGACTCGAAGTCTGGGTGCGTCACCGCGACGGTCGCCATGCCGCCGTTGGATAGGCCCAGCAGGCCCGCGCGAATGCTCGCGCTCCGAGCAAGGCGACAGGCCAGCTCCAGGGTCTGGCTTCGATCGGCGCTCGGACCGATCCTCACCTCGCCGATCGTCGGTGCCGCACCGTGATCGATCACGGCGAACACCGCGACCTGTCCCGATTGCGCGAGCCAACGATGCGCCGCGCTCGGCTTGGTCCGGGAGAGGATCTCGAGCTCTTCGGGCGAGAAGTGCACGACCCAGCCTACGGTCAGTCGTTCGAATCGACCACCGCCCCTACTTCATCGGCATGCAGGTCCCCGCGCAGTTGTTCGAGCAGCACTCCGAGCTGTCGATGCAGGTCTCGCCCTCCATGAGGCAGCACGCGCTGTAGTCGAAGGCGCAGCTGACATCACAAGAGACGTCTCCTCCATAGCCGGCGCCGAGGGTGGAGCAGCTCCCTCCGGCCAGATCGAGCATGTCGCAGTCCTCGGGGGGTTCTTGGACTCCGTCGCCGCACGTGTAGCAGGACGAAGTGTCGAACATGCAGGTGGTGCCGCAGGCCAGCGTGCCGCCCGTGGCTCCTTGGCTGGCGCAGTCCTGACCATTGAGATTCCCAGGCTCGCACTGCTCGGCCCCTTCGATCATGCCGTCATTGCAGTGGGTGCAGCCGGTGCTGTCGACGACGCAGTTGTTGCACAGCAGGCTCCCGGCCGAGGCCGTCGCGCCTCCGGGAGCGAAGTCTGCACAGCCCAGACCGGCGAGGTTGGCGTTGTCGCACTCCTCGGCGGGTCCCTCGACCACATCGTCGCCGCAGAACGTGCAGGCGCTGCTGTCGATGTTGGTGCAGGCGTTGGTACAGGAGATCGTGCCGCTCGAGACGGTGGTGCCCCCGGGGGCATAGTCCGAGCAATCCAGACCCTGGAAGTCCGGCGGATCGCAGACCTCGTTGGGCTCGACCACCATGTTGCCGCATAGATGACAGTTGCTCGTGTCGAACGTCGTGCAGTCGGGCGAGCACTCGAGCACGCCGCGGTCGAAGCCCTGGCTCATGCAGGTCTCGGCGCTGGTGTTGATCCCGTCGCAGGACTCCACGCCGGCCTGGATGAACAAGTCGCCGCACGACGCGAGGATGCAGCTGGGCAGGCACGCGCCGGTCTGGCTGTTGGCGTTGCCGTCGTCGCACTCCTCGCCGGCCTGGATGGCTCCGTCGCCACAGCTGGCGAGGCCGCACTGGGTCGTGCACTGATCGTTGTTGTTGTTGTTGCCGTCGTCGCAGGCCTCGCCGGGCCCGAGGTAGCCGTCGCCACAGACGTTGGCGCGGCACTCGCCCGTGCAGTACTCGTTCTGGCCGTTCTGCGGCCCGAGATCGCATTCCTCGTCGCCTTCGATGATCCCGTCGCCGCAGATCGGATCGAACGTGGGCCCGGTGCCGTTGGTGTCGTCGGAATCGCTGGTGTCGCTGCCGTCGTCCGTCCCGCTGTCGTCGGCGCTGGCATCACCGCTCGTGGAGCCTTCGCTCGTGCTCGCGGGCGGGCCGAGGGTGCTGACGGAGACCTCGGAGGGCGGGGTACTGCAGCCGAAGGCGAGGAGCGCCAACGAAACGTAGAGGGGCCCGAGGATCTTGCTATGGGCGCGCATGGTGCTCTCGAGACGAGGCTCGAGCATAGCAGCGAGCCTCGCGCTCGGTGGAACGGATCATGGTGGAGTTGGGGCCCCCGACCCCCGATGAACGATCCGTGAGCCCAACCAACGAACGACGGGCCCACACCGAAGCGTGGACCCGTTGATCGGGGGGTGAGTGGGGATTAGCGGCGCTGGCGGAGCAGGCGGGCGGCGACCACCCCACCGATGAATCCGAACAGATGGCCTTCCCAGGAGATATGGGAGGGGGTGATGCCGGGGATCATCCCGAAGACCATGCCGCCGTAGAACCATCCGACTCCGAGGGCCAAGGCGATGGAGCCGAAGCGGCGATCGTACCAACCGCGAAGCAGGAGGTAGCCGAGGTAGGCGAAGACGAGACCGCTGGCGCCGATGTGGACGGAGTAGCGACCGAAGAGCCAGGTACCCAGGCCACCGACGAGCGCACCGGCGAGGGTGACGGTGATGAACTCGCGGCGACCGATGGCCATGGTCAGGCCGCCGAGCAGGAGGATGCCGATGGTGTTGCCGGCCAAGTGATCCCAGCCGCCGTGGAGGAAGGGAGCCGCGAGGATGCCGAGCAGGCCGGAGCCGGTGCGGGGGAGGATGCCCAGGCGGTCGAGTCCGCCGTGGAAGATACTCACGTCGACGAACTCGATGACCCACAGCGCCGCAATGAACATGGCCATCAGGCCGAAGATGCCGCGGATTTCTCCGCCGATTCCGTTGTTCGATCGCGCCGTGGGGAGTTGTCTCATCATCACCTCTTGAAGTTGGGCCGGGTCGGCGCGGGGATAGACAAGGGCGGGACCCCGAATATTCCGCTGGGTCCGTCGTTGTCGAGGTGAGAGGAGAGACCTGGGCTGCGCGAAGTCGCGCTCGAACGACGAAGACGCGCCCGACCCTGGGGTCGAGCGCGTCGGGAGGGTCACGCGACGAAGTCAGCGCTTGCGAGAGGGGGAGCGGGAGGTGCTTCGAGAGGGTTTGCTCCGAGAGGGCGTGGAGCGACTCGGGGAGCGAGAGGGCGTGGAGCGGCTCGGGGAACGGGAGGGCGTGGAGCGACTCGGAGAACGGGAGGGCGAGCGGCTCGGAGTCGCTCGGCTCGGAGAACGGGAGGGCGTGGTGCGACTGGGGGTGCTCCGCGAGGGGGTGCTCCGCGAGGGGGTGCTCCGTGAGCGCGAGGGGGAGCGACTGGGCGTAGAGCGGGAGGGCGTCGCGCGACTTGGAGCGGAGCGGGAGGGGGCGGAGCGAGTCGGGGTTGCTCGGCTGGGACTACGGACGGTGCTCCGAGATGGGCTGGTGCGTGTGGGCGTCGTGGTGCGCGAGGACCCGTTGCCCGGCTGACCCCAACTGGGAGCTCGCGGCTTGCTGCGAGGAGGCGCTCGGAAGGTGGCGTCCCGCGTGGGCTTGAGCGAGGTGCTCGTGCGAGGAGGCGTGCGCCGGCTGGGCCGGGAGGGGGGGTCGATGACGGTGACCTTCTGGCCGCCGGCGGTGGTGAACTGGCTGCGCGAGGGCGCTCGGGTCGGCGGGGTCTTCTCGCCGCGCCCGGGGAGCTTGTCGTCGCTGCGACCGAACTTGGTGCCCGTGGGGCGAGTACGGCCGGGAGGAGTATCGAGCGTGCTGCCGGGCGGGGTGAGGGTGCCGCTGGCCGGGGTCTTGCTCGGAGGCGTTCGCGTGGGCTCGCGTGAGTCGCTCGGCGGGGTGAGGGTGCCGCTGGGCGGCGTACGAGTCGGCTCGCGGGAGTCGCTGGGGCGCTTGGACTCGCCGTCGTCGCGGCCGGGAGGGGTGCGGGTGGGTCCCCCGGCTTGGGCTTCACTGGTCCGCCCGGGGCGGGTCCGAGAGGGGCCGGCGTCGGCGACCTTGGTCCGCTTGGGTCCGGCATCGCCCACTGCACCGCCGGTGCTGGGCTGGCTGGTTGGTGCGCCCGGACTCGGTCGGCTGCTCGGTCGGCGATCGGCGGGACGATCGGCCGCGGGACGATCGTAGTGATGATGATGATGGTGGTGCGCGTGGGCGACCGGCAGGCCGTAGGCGTGGTAGCCGTAGACGCCGACGCCACCCCAGTACCAGCCGGAGCCGTAGTACCCGCTGCCCCAGTAGTACGGGGAGTAGGGGTAGTAGCCGTTCCAGGAGGCGACCAGCGGAGCGGGCGGGCCCCAGTAGTAGACCCAGTTGCCCAGCTGCGGGTTGTAGTACACGAAGTCGCCGTTGATGTTGTAGTACCAGCGGCCGGACCAGTAGACCTGCGGGTAGGTCTCGATGGCCTCGGGATAGGTGTGCACGTAGGTCACCACCGTGACCTGGGTGCCGTCGGAGAGCGTCTCGTAGCCGACGATGTCGCCCTCCCCGGTCTGCTGGACGACGTGCTCGACGTAGACGCCGTCGTAGGCGCCGGGCTCGGCGATCACGGTGCGCGGTGGGGCGTCGGGATAGGCGGCAGATCCGTAGTCGCCCGCGGCGTTGCGGTTGGCACAACCGCTCGCGAGCGTCAGGCCCATGGCCATCACGGCAGCCCCCCATAGCTTCCAAGCACCCGATTTCACCATCGACACATCGTTAGTCTTCACTGCGATCGGCAGGCCTTCAAGACGTGGATCCCCCCGGGGCTCCCCGCGTTGCGCTGCTCACGCGACCGGGGGCATCCCCCTATGGCGTTCGCGCACGTGTCATTGGCGGTCGATCGTGGGACATTGGCTCCGGGGGTGATCGGGGGCACTCCCTGACCCCTGGGTGGTTTTTTTCCTACCGTGAGCTGACCGCGGCGCGGAGGCCTCCGGTTCGAAAATGAGCGGCAATGCCCGAGGAAACGTGGTCCTCCGCGTCTCGGCGGCGTTGACGCTAAGGTCGCAGCACGCGTATCTTCCGACCCGGGGATGACGGACGACGGCCTCGTCACGGTGTTGCGATTCGTGTCCGGCCGCTACGACGGCCAGGACTTTCCGTTGGATGATCGGCGCAGCTACATCGCCGGTCGCAGCACGGAAGTCGATCTGATCCTCGCCGACGATGCGGTCAGCCGGAAGCACGCCCGCTTCTATCCCTCCCGCGGACGGATCTGGGTGCGTGACCTGGGCTCGCGCAACGGGACGATCGTCAACGGGGAACACGTGGAGCGGCACTGCCTGCGAGAGGGCGACCGCATCGCGATCGGCTCGAGCCTGGCCAAGGTCCGAAGGGCCGACCCGGGGGCGGTGTCCAAGCGTGCGGGCGAGGCCCATCGCACGACCGATCTCTCCAACCGGTCCATGGCCGGGAGCATCGAGGACATCCCGTTGATGGACGTGCTGCAGTGGCTGGCGACCAGCCGCAAGTCGGGCACGCTCAGGGTTCGAGATCCCGACGCCGATCGGGTGGGCTCGTTGCACCTTCGAGAGGGGCGGGTGTTCTACGCCTCGATCACGGGCGCGTCCGAGCTGGCTCCGGAGAAGGGCCTGATCCGGATGCTCAACTGGAAGCGCGGCAGCTTCGAACTCGACAGCGACGAGATCGAAGAGGTGCCCAAGGAGATCAGCATGTCGCTTGAGCACATGCTGATGGAGGCGGCTCGCCAAGAGGACGAGCTGGCCGCGCTCGCGAAGAAGGCGACGCTGCCCAAGGCCCGCGGGCGAGTGGCCCTGGTCAAGCCCAGCCCGATCCGGTGGAAGGACCTGGAAGAGAAGGAGCTCGAGCTGATCCAGGATCTGAGCGAGCAGGGCACCTGGTGGCGGGTCCTGGACACGAGCACCATCGACGACCTGACGCTCTCGAAGACGCTGGTGGGCCTCAAGGCCAAGGGCGTGGTCGACTACTGAGGTCCGAGGGGCAGACCTTCAGCCCTCGAGGACCTTCAGCTCTACGCGGGCGCCCTCGCGGGAGAGCGGGAGCGAGAGGCAGGTTCGCGGAGCGGGGCGCCCCATGCCCAGCCAGCCGAGGGCTGGGCTCTGGTGCCAGGTGCCGCCGAGCGCGGTGAGCTGACAGCGACGACCAGCGGCGGTGATGGTCGCGACATCACCGTGAACGACGAGCGGGCACGACTGCGGCACGAAGTAGCGAACCACGCCCGGAGGCCCGGCGGGCTCGAGAGTGTCGGTGATGGTGACGACGCCCGCGTCGTGCTCGATGAGGCGTCGATGGGCGGCCCGAGTGGCGTAGCCATGCACGCGTCCCTCGAGGCGGTGCTCGGCACAGG
>Ga0316189_10005576_pt1 | contig 12073 bp, 10 predicted proteins | sample LowCovwburrow_MG_FD_204930 | JGI IMG/M metagenome (GOLD analysis project Ga0316189, IMG submission 204930) | Coastal sediment microbial communities from Maine, United States - Lowes Cove worm burrow | ecosystem: Environmental > Aquatic > Marine > Coastal > Sediment | place: USA: Maine... | reverse complement strand
AGGAAGCGGGAATCAGCTACGTTATCGCCTTTGCCAGCGAGAGTGATTCACCCAATGATATGCTGACCCGGGCCGATCGGCGCATGTACGAATTCAAGACGGCAAGGCGACGTGCCAGGTCAAAGGATGACTGGCAACCCTCACCGTGCCTGGACACGCCCTGAAACGCCGTCAGGGGCTAAAAAGCCAAAGACATCATTCTTCCTTAGGCTTAGAAATCCGTCTCGCCCTTGATCACCTTCGGGTATCCAGTCATGGCGCGTGCGATCTGCATTCCAGCCATCACCATCACTACCCCATAAAGCCTCCAGCTACAAAACCCCGAGCCCCCCTGATACTATCCCAACACAGAAATCAACAACCTCAATGGACCTCAGCATGAAACGTCGCGATTTTATCCGTACTGCCGGTATCGGAGCCCTGGCCGCAGGAGCCACCCTCACGGGATGCAACAAATCAGAGCAGGCCGCCCCTGGCGCCACCGCTGCAGTCACCAAGGCCGACCCTATCAACTGGAAGATGGTGACCACCTGGCCCAAGAACTTCCCGGGCCTGGGTACTGGAGCGGAGACACTCGCGGAGCTGATCAACGGTATGTCCGGCGGCCGACTCAAGGTCAAGGTCTATGGCGCCAAGGAACTGGTACCGGCCTTTGAGGTCTTTGACGTAGTTTCAGAAGGGACGGCGCAGATGGGCCATGGCGCGGCCTATTACTGGAAGGGTAAAAACGAGGCCTTTCAGTTCTTCTCCGCCGTGCCCTTTGGGCTGACTGCCAACGAGATGAATGCCTGGCTATTCCATGGTGGTGGTATGGAGCTGTGGCGTGAGACCTATCAGCCCTTTGGCGTGATCCCGGCCGCAGCCGGAAATACCGGGGTACAGATGGCCGGCTGGTTTAACAAGGAAATCAATACCCTGGAAGACCTCAAGGGCCTGAAGATGCGCATCCCCGGACTGGGGGGCGAGGTCCTGCGCCGTGCGGGTGGCACACCCGTTAACCTACCCGGAGGGGAACTCTTTACCTCCCTGCAGTCCGGCGTTATCGATGCCACGGAGTGGGTCGGCCCCTATAACGACCTGGCCTTTGGGCTATACAAGGCAGCCAAGCATTATTATTACCCCGGCTGGCACGAGCCTGGCACCACACTGGAGGCCCTTATCAACCAGGCAGCCTTCGAGGCCCTGCCCGAAGACCTGCAGCAGATCGTCCTCTCCGCCTGCCGCATCGCCAATGACGAGATCCTGGTTGAATATGTGGCACGAAATAATGATGCCCTGGTCACCCTGGTGAATGAACACGAGGTCGATGTACGCCGTCTGCCTGACGAGGTCCTGGCACGTTTACGCGAACTTTCCAACGAAGTTGTGTCGGAAATTGCCGATAAAAGTACCGAGGCAAGGAAGATCTACGACTCATTCAGTACCTTCCGTGACAAGGTCATGGCCTGGACGGATATCTCAGAACGGGCCTATCTCAATAGCCGAGGCTAGTAAATATCAGCTAAACTAGCCTGGTACGGACTTTTTTAGGGACAATCTATGCTGAAGCTTGTGCGATCAGGGACGCCTGTGCAGGAGTCCCAATCTGATGCGCCTGCCTCAAATTCCATGACTATGGTCGAGGATACTGCCAGCCATACATTACCTCATGCCCAGGGAGAGGGACTGGTAATGATTATTGATGACCAGGTGACCGGAAGGCGCATCCTGGAAGAGATTGTTCGTGGCATCGACGATGATCTGATCATCGAGACCTATGCCGAACCCCAGCAGGCCCTGAAACGTATCCAGAAGGTCACACCCGACCTGATCATTACCGATTACAAGATGCCCAGCATGGACGGCCTGCAGTTTACCCGCCGAGTACGCGGCATGCCGCGTTGCAAGGACGTCCCACTGGTGGTGGTGACCATCGTGGAAGACCGGCAGGTCCGATACAAGGTCCTGGAGGCCGGGGCCACCGACTTTCTGAATCGCCCCATCGATCAATATGAATGCCGTGCCCGCATTCGTAACCTGCTGAAACTGCGTGAACAACAGCGCATTATCCAGAACCGTGCCCGCTGGCTAGAGGACCAGGTTGCCCTCTCGACAGCGCAGATCGTAGAACGTGAACGCGAGACCCTGCTCAGGTTGGCGCGGGCGGGAGAGTACCGTGATGAAGAGACGGGCAATCACGTACTCCGCATGGCGCGTTACTCCAAACTCATTGCCCGGGAGCTGGGCCTGAGTGCCGGTACCTGCGACGAAATCGAATACGCCGCCCCCATGCATGATATCGGCAAGATCGGTATTCCGGACCATATCCTGCTCAAACCGGGTCGTTTGAACAGTCATGAGTTCGCCATCATGCAGGAACACTGCCGTATCGGTTATTCGATCCTGGAGGACAGTCCCTCACGTTATCTGAAGCTCGGTTCCGAGATTGCCCTGTACCACCATGAACACTGGGATGGAAAGGGTTATCCTGAAGGCCTGTCTGGCAACACCATCCCTATCTCGGCACGAATCGTTGCTATAGCGGACATCTTCGATGCCCTGACCAGCCAGCGCCCCTATAAGGAACCCTGGCCGGTCGATGATGCAGTTACCTACATCATTGAACAGGCCGGCAGGCAACTGGATCCGGATTGTGTGGCCGCCTTTGAGAAGGTGCTGCCCCAGATCCTGGAAACCATGGAACGATTCAGCGACGCCTCAGAGACCACCTTCCCTGCCTTCCTGAACAACCGACCCGCCCTGCGACCCACCCATGACGACGAGGATACGACGTCATGAACGATGACATGAAACAGGGGGTCAATTCACTAGCCCAGTGGGTACGATCACGCCTGGAGCTACGTGAGGATACCGAGCACATCCAGGTCCTGATACGTCTGGCTATGGGTACGCTGCTGACGATCTACTTTTTTTCGCCCTGGTTCGACTCCCTGGTAGAAGATCCACTCAACCGACTGATCGTACACGTGGGCGCGATTGCCTTTCTCACGATTACCATAGGCCAGCTCATCACCATCCTGATTAACCCCAGACCCTCGCCAATTCGCCGCGTCCTGGCCATAATTCTCGATATCAGCCTGTCATCCTACGTGCTCTACCTGTCTGGCGAGGGTGGTGCCCCCATGATTGCCGTCTATCTCTGGGTCATCACGGGGAACGGCTTTCGTTATGGCACGCCCTACCTGGTACTGGCCACCGTGCTTACGGTTATCGGCTTCGGCATTGTTAGCCTGGTCAGCCCGTTCTGGCAAAGCCATCTGTTATTTACCATCAGTATGTTATTCGTACTGGCCGTAGTACCGGCCTATATCTCGGTACTACTCGACAAACTGCAAAAGGCCATGCGCAGGGCCACCCTGGCAAGCGAGGCGAAATCACAGTTCATGGCCAATATGAGCCATGAATTACGCACCCCACTCAGTGGCGTGATCGGACTGAGCGACCTGTTACTGGAAACCCCGGTCGATAACGAGCAAAAGGAACTAATACAGGGTATTCAGCAGTCCGCCCGTTCCCAGCTGGCCCTCATCGAACAGATCCTGGATATTTCTCGGATAGAGGCCGGTAGGCTTGAGCTGGTTCGTGAAGACTTCGACCTCAATGACCTGATCAATGCCAGCCTGATGATATTCTCGCCGCAGGCCCGCAAGAAGGGGCTGGAATTCTCCATCGATATCCCGTCTGAGACCCCCTTTCTGCTCAATGGCGATACTCAGCACCTGCGCCAGATACTCATCAACCTGATCGGCAATGCCCTGAAATTTACCGAAAAGGGTAGCGTGGAACTCAGGGTACGCACAGCGCGCATTACTCATGACACCCTGTGGTTACGTTTCGAGATCATCGATACCGGTATTGGTATCAAGCCCGAAGAGCAGGACTATATCTTCGACAACTTCACCCAGGCCAACCGCGAGATCAGCCACAAGTTCGGCGGCACCGGCCTGGGCACCACGATTGCTCGCCAGTTGGTGGAACTCATGGATGGCGAGATCGGCGTAGAGAGTACGCAGGGTATCGGCAGCACCTTCTGGTTCACTATACCTTTTGGCCTGCAAAATCCGTTTGAACCCGGCGAGGCACCGGATGAGCTGTCCCTGACCCAGAGCCACATCCTGATGCTGGCCCAGCCCGATATGGCGGAAGAGGTATCAACACAACTCGAAGGCTGGCGGGTCAACCTCACCCAGGTCGATACCGAAGACCTGCTCATCGATCGCCTGTATCAGGTTTTGTCAGAATCCACTGGTTATCGCGTCATCATGGTGGATCAGCGCTCATTGAACCTGAGCCCCTATGGCTTTATGGAACGACTGGAACAGAACATCGACTGTTCCAGGGTCTCGGTCGTCCTGCTCGCCAGGGCTAATACCAGGCCGCAGGAGCGCGCATTACTCAATGCGGGTTATTCCAATGTCCTCTATCCTCCAATCGACAAGATGATGCTGTTCAATGCCGTGCATGCCGCCCATGGTGAGCACGTTGAGGAACCCAAGGTCATCTCCCTGTTCGAACACTACCGCAGCAGTGGCGGACAGGCCGGGCTGAATATACTGATAGCGGAGGATAACAGGACCAACCAGGCCGTTCTGAAGGGCATACTCGAAAAGGCCGGTCATGGGGTCAATCTGGTAGAAGATGGCGAAGAGGCCCTGGAGCTCCTGGACGAAGTGGGTGACAGTATCGACCTGATGATCCTGGATATGAATATGCCACAGACCAGTGGCCTGGACGTCATCAAGGCCAGCGCCTTCCTGCAGATGGATCACAAGATACCAAGCATCATCCTCACGGCCAATGCCAGTCACGAGGCAAAGATGCGTAGCCTGGAAGCGGGGGCCGATGCCTTTCTGACCAAACCCGTCGATGCACGAAACCTGCTGGACACCATTGCCGATCTGACCACAAGACAACCGCATAGTAGACGAGAAACAACCAGCCCAAGACCGATCGAGAGCAAGGGTCAGATCAATCTGAATGTACTGAATGAACTGAGTGAACTCGGTAGTTCACCCAAGTTCCTTCGCGGCCTGATCCAGGGCTTTATCGAAGACGGGCACAGGAACCTGGAGAAAATTCAGCAAAGCCACAGCGACAAGGACTTCCCAGCCTACCTGGATACCCTGCACGCTCTCAGGGGCTCAGCCGGTGAGCTGGGACTACAGAAACTCCTCGCCCTGTGCAAAGAAGCAGAATCACTACGCGCCTATGAAAACGGCAGCGCTCATCAGGCCGAACTCATCGATAAAGTGATGGAATGCTTCAATCTGACCTGCAAGGAACTGACCGAATACCTGGACAGAAACCTCAATGAGCAGAGCATCTGAAGCACCCTTCATTTATCCCTTTTTACCCTGACGCCTGACAAAACGCTCCATGAGACGCAGGTCTCTGGGGCGCAGCTTCAAAGCGGTGTCCACCCAGATCTGTACAACATCGAAGAGCTCATCGTACTCAATGGGATTACAGCGATCGACCACTCGACGTATGGCCTGAAAGCCATCCGGTGCCTTTTCGGCACGTTCGATGTATTCATAGACCGCGCGTTCGCCCTGCCCATCTTCGGCCAGCACATCGATTACGCCAATCTCATACAGGTCCTCTGCACTATAAAGCTTACCGCTGGTAATCAGTTGCTCCGCCTTTTTACCCCCGATCTTGCGTGATAACAGGCTATAAGCCCCCATGCCGGGGAACAGATTAAACAGGATCTCGGGGAATCCCAGTTTTGCCGAGCGTTCAGCGATCAGCACATTACTGGAAAGCGCCGTTTCAAAACCACCCCCCAGGGCATCACCCTGAACCAGGGCAATGGTCGTCACATCACGATCCAGGTGGATAATGTTTTCATACATGATATCGATACAGGCACGGCCATATCGGAGCAGGCCTTCACGGTCCTGGTTCTCAGCGAGTTGCATGAACAGGCTCAGATCTCCACCCAGGTTAAACACGCCAGGCACATCCGATGCCAGCACCACATAACGCAGGTTGATACCATCGGGTTTATCGATCTCTCGTACAAAACGATAGCGCGCGTGGTGCAGCTCTTCCAGGAGTTGGGGATTAAAGCAGGGCCGGGGTTGGGCATGCATATAGCACCATGCAAGGGCATGACTTTCATCAAAGTGCAATAGCAGATGTTCGTAGCCTTTGGCCTGTTTTAGTTCTGGTACAAATCCTTCTAATGCGGTAACCATAATTGCCTCCATTAATTACCAGGTTTTCAATAAGCTCATTTCCATATTAGTTGAATGCCATCGTTCACGTTTAGCTGTCTTATGCAGTCGTGAACAGGATCACATTGCTCCATTAACAAAACAAAAGGCCGCCCAAAGGGCGGCCTTTTGTAAGACTGATTATGTACTAAAGTAGGTGTTTTACAGGGGGGTAACTTCCTGGGCCTCTGGACCTTTTTGCCCCTCGCCGACTCGGAATTCAACCTTCTGGCCTTCAAACAAAACACGACGTCCCTGACCCTGTATTTCGCGATAATGAACGAAGATCTCTTCTCCATTGTCACGAACAATAAATCCATATCCTTTTTTCCCATTGAACCACTTCACCTCTCCATGTTCACGACCCATGGCTGGAGCAGCACCTGAGACAGACACCCCTCTATGAGCCGAACCTGACCACACACCCTGCAATAGCCCACCGCTGAGCAACGCAAGGAAGACCACGCCATACATCTTGCTAAAAAGAACACCGAAGTTTTCAGATCCCTGCAGGCTGGCCCAGGCCGCAGAAATATTCTGGCCCTGGCCCGTATAGAAAGCAAGCAGGGCAATCAGCGCAAAGGGAAGGGCAATAGTGATACTGATTAATACGATACGTAGCAACTGAGTTTTACTCATAGTCTTATATTTCTCTTGGAATTAATGTGAATAAACGATACCCGGCAACCAGGTAACCAGGCCCGGCCACATCGCCAGAAGACCCAGCACCAGGAGCTGGATGGTTATAAATGGCATGACCCCGCGATAGATATCTCGGGTTGCCACTTCCTCGGGAGCCACACCACGCAGGTAGAATAACGAAAAACCAAAAGGTGGTGTGAGGAAGGAGGTTTGCAGGTTGATGGCGATCATGATGCCCAACCAGACAGGGTCCAGGCCCATCATCAGCAGCACAGGGCCGACGATGGGAATGACCACGAAGGTGATCTCGATAAAATCCAGTACAAAACCCAGCAGGAACATGACCAGCATGACCACGATCATGGCGCCGACCACACCACCGGGAAGCTGACTCAGCACCTGGTGCACGGCCTCGTCACCGCCAAATCCGCGAAAGGCCAGTGAGAATAGTGAGGCGCCGATAAAAATCATAAACACCATACTGCTGATCTTGGTGGTGGTTGTGACCACCTCGCGCATCCGAGACCAACTGAGTTGTCCATGGACCCAGGCCAGGATGATACCGCCCATGGCGCCGACTGAGGCGGCCTCGGTGGGTGTCGCCAGTCCGCCGATAATGGAACCCAGCACCGCCAGTATCAGTAGCAGTGGGGGCAGCAGGACCTTGATGACCCGCATACCCAGGTCGCTGGGCATCTCGTGCTCCTCGTCCACTGCAGCGGGCATCCCTTGGGGGTTACGCCAGGCAGCAAAGAGCAGATACAGAAGATACATGCCCACCAGGATCAGGCCAGGGATAATGGCGCCAATAAACAGATCGCCAACCGAGACCGTATCGACCGAGAAGACGCCCATCTTCAGTTGCGCCTGCTGATAGGCTGCCGAGAGCACATCGCCCAGCAGGATCAGGATAATGGAAGGAGGAATAATCTGGCCCAGGGTGCCCGAGGCACAGATGGTGCCGCAGGCGATGGATGGGGCATAACCCCGCCTCAGCATGGTTGGGAGTGAAAGCAGGCCCATGGTCACCACGGTAGCGCCCACGATGCCGGTGCTGGCTGCCAGGAGCATACCCACAAGCGTCACGGAAATGGCGAGTCCACCACGCATGCGTCCGAATAACAGGCCCATGGTCTCGAGCAGTTCTTCGGCAATGCGTGTACGTTCCAGCATAACACCCATAAAGACGAACAGGGGCACGGCTACCAGGGTTTGGTTGGTCATAATGCCGAACAGGCGCTGGGGCATCATGTTCATGATGGGGTCGAAGGTGTCAGTCATGATGCCGATCACCGAGAAGATCAGCGCCATGCCACCCAGGGTGAAGGCCACCGGATAGCCCGCCATGAGCACGATGATGACACAGAGGAACATCAGAAATGCCATCCAGCCCATCAGTCCCTACCTCGACTCAGGGTCAGTAAAGAATGAAGGATGCTGGAAAACCCCTGCAGAAAGAGCAGCCCCGCCATCAAGGGAATATAGGACTTCATGATAAAGACCAGGGGCAGACCACCGGCCTCACGCGAGCCCTCACCGAGGGCCCAGGAATCCAGGACATAACCTCCGCTGACCCAGAACAGGAACAGGACCATGGGAAGCAACAGGATGACGCCACCGAGCAGGTTGACCACGGCCTTTCCCCATTCGGAGAACCCCCGGTAAAAGATATCGACCCTGACATGCTCATTATCGCGGAAGGTATAGGCGGCACCGACCATAAAGACGAGGGCGTGCATATAGATCACGCTTTCCTGCAACCAGATCCAGTTCAGCTGAAAGACATAACGCAGTACGACGATGAAAAAGGTCACCACGATCATGGCCAGGGTTAGCCAGGAAACCGTCTCGCCTAGCCAGCCATTCAGGCGGTCGATACTCACGGCAACGTTGTTCAGAAACCGACGCATCAGATATACCAGGCCTCTGGCATCTCTTCGACGGGAAGGGGAGCCACTGCCACCTCGCGGGAGACGCCCGCCTTGTCGGTGATGCGTACCACGACCTCGGGCTCGTTCTTGCCCTTGCTGAAGCGTGCCGTGATCCGGGCCGCCAGCATAATGTCTTCGTCCGTGGGTTCGCCATCGACCAACGACAGGGGGCCAGCATGGCTAACGGTCTTGATATGTGCGAACTGGCGTCGATAGCCTTCGAGGAAACGGGTCTCACCTTCCTCTCGGGAAACGATCATCTTGAAGTGCTCGCGCGGACGGATATGGCGCCCAACCTTGAGCAACATGATGTCGTCTAGCTCATAGCGTTTTTCACCACGATGGGTCCACAGGTCCTGCAGCTTGTGCGAATAGGCCTCGTCGGTCAGAAAACAACAGCCACCTGCGGGCTGTGCATAGTCTTCAAAGCCATACTGTTTCGCCAGGGCCATCTGCGGCTTGCGCCCACGGCCTGAAAAACCAAACAACTCATCACGGCGAATCCAGCCCTCACGCTCAGGCAGAGTAGGCGGTAGATTCTGGGCACAGAGTGGTCGTAGCAGTCGATCTTCTGCGCCAGACTCCCGTGAAATCACCGGCATGGTGTCCTTACGTTGCGACATGGGCCGCTGGCCGATCACCTCGCCGGTAATGATGAAATCAAAACCATTCTTATCGATCCATTCCTGGGCCTTATGCACCATAAAGATCTTGCAGTCGAGGCAGGGGTTCAGGTTCGCGCCATAGCCATGAGCAGGATTGATCACCACGTCCTTGTATTCTTCGACGATGTCCACGATATGCAGCTTGATGCCCAGCTGTTCCGCCACCCACAGGGCATTATTACGCTTGGGCTTTTCACTGTCCTTCTTGCGAATGGCGTGTGTATGACCCTCGACGCAGAAGCCCGTAAAGAAATTGATGCCTTCCACATGCACACCCTGTTCCATGACCGCCTTGGTGGCGAGCATGGAATCCAGTCCACCGGAGATCAGTGAAACCGCTTTGACCTGTTTGCTCATGGTATTTCCAGGGTGAAAAAATGGCGCGAATTATAGCATTGCGACAGGCAAATATGTCCCCTAAGTTATACGGGGTCTTCGACTGGGCTTTGGTTCAATGCCTCGGCAAGGCATAATCACCGTAATGGACAACCAATACAGGTCGCCTTGCGACTAGAAAAACCAGAGACACTCGAATCTAAACGTGCTATCGCGACTCAACATCTTCTATATCAGCTCACTGCTCTGTGCCAGTGTCCTGACTTATTTTTACCCGCCCCTGTCCGCCCCCCCGGGCTATTCAGTGTCCGAGTACCGCCATTCACAACCCGTCCAGGAACAGGAACCCCGGCTCGAGCAATATTTTCTGAATCCACTCAATGACCCGCCTTCGGTACATGCAGGCAGCCTGACGCAACTGTCGGACGGTGAGGTCATTGCGGCCTGGTTTGGTGGTAGCCGCGAGGGTGCCGCTGATGTGGCCATCTACACCGCACGTTTTGATGCTGTCGAACAGGAATGGTCCACGCCGGTTGTGGTCACGGACCGCCTGCGCACCAGTCGAGAACTGGGCCGTTATGTGCGTAAGCTCGGCAATCCCGTCATCTATGCCGATCAAGAGGGCAGGGTCTGGCTCTATTATGTGACCGTCTCTCTGGGTGGATGGGCGGGCAGTTCGATTACCGTCAAGGTCTCCGAGAATGGCGGCCGCCGCTGGAGCGAGGCGCAGCGGCTGGTGACCTCACCCTTTCTCAACGTCAGCACCCTGGTCAAGGGTAGCCCGATCGCCCTGGAACAGGGTCAGTTGCTGCTTCCCGTTTATCACGAAATGATTAATAAATTCAGCGAGGTCCTGCAGCTTGATGCCAGAAACCGGCTGATCGCCAAGTACCGCATCACCTACCAGCCACAGGCCATACAGCCCTGGGTAGTACCCCAGTCGGCCACCCGTGCAACGGCCTTTTATCGTCGTTCCGGTGACGCGCCACCCAGGGTCCTGGTGAATCAGTCCCTTGTATCCAGCAAACACTGGAATGATTTAAGCCCCAGCGATGCCCCTAATCCGGGTGCCTCCGTGTCCGTCATTCGGGGTCATGATGGTCACTACCTGATGGCCTACAATCCCCAGGAAAGTAATCGCACTCAGCTGGCTCTCGCACGATCCTCCGATGGTCTGCACTGGGAAAAACTTCGTGAGCTGGAACTTGGCAAGGATGGCGATGAGTTTTCCTACCCCTACCTGATTCGAGGTCAGAACGATAACTATCACCTCATCTATACCTGGCAACGCAAGCGTATGCGTCACCTGATATTCAATCAGGCCTGGTTGGAGGAGACATCATGAGCACGACATTCTGGGTCTGGGTGCACCTGTCCTTTCTCCTCCTGGTCGGACGCCTGCTGATCAGGCTGACCCGGCAATGGGAACTGCCGATTAAAGGTTATGCAGCGGCCCTGCTGTTGATCGGGGCCCTGAGCATGATGCCCTACCAGGGGGTGGATCTGGCAGGCTGGTTACTCGCCCTGACGGGTATGCTCAGCGTAGGTAGCCTGCTGGTACTCCTGCTGGGAATATTGCCCAGACTGGGAATGAAGTTTGAAATCGATCAGGATCAACAACGAGGTAGCTGGCCGCTCTGGCTCATACTCGGCATGGTCCTGTACCCTGCGGCCCTGGGCTGGATCAGCCTGGATACCTATGCCTGGGGTTACGATCACCGAATGAGCTGGATATGCCTGGGGCTGTCGCCCCTGTTCTGGCTGCTCAGGCAACGACTGATCGGGCTATGGCTGAGCCTGTCAGTACTGGCCTGGACCATGGAACTGGGAGAATCGAGCAATCTGTGGGACTACCTCATCGATCCCTGGCTGGTCATGGCCGCCATTATCTGGCCCATTGGGCAGTTATTCTCGAAACGACCACATCAGGTTGGCCAGGAAGGTCCATAAAAACACCAGCCCCGTCGTCAGTACCTGGGCCAGCAGATAATGCCATTGCAGGGCCGTGGCAAAGGCATACATGAGCAGGGCATTCAGGAAGAAGGCCATCACAGCGACCACCATGAACTTGGTCAGTGCCTCACGATGGCGTTTACTGCTCTGAAAGGTGTAATGGTAGTTCAGGTGATAATTGACCAGGGCACCCAGCAACGCGCCGAGGCTGGAGGCCACCACCGGATCGATAGCGCTCAACTGAACCAGCAGGATTAATACCGAGTAATGGGCCGCGGTGCCAATCACACCCACACCGGTAAAACGGATAAATCGTTCAAACAGGGAA
>Ga0316189_10005575_pt1 | contig 12073 bp, 9 predicted proteins | sample LowCovwburrow_MG_FD_204930 | JGI IMG/M metagenome (GOLD analysis project Ga0316189, IMG submission 204930) | Coastal sediment microbial communities from Maine, United States - Lowes Cove worm burrow | ecosystem: Environmental > Aquatic > Marine > Coastal > Sediment | place: USA: Maine... | reverse complement strand
CGGCCCAGCCTGCGGCCCAGCCTGCGGCCACCTCCGCCCCGACAGCCTCGACCGAGACGGTCTGCGACGACGGGATCGACGATGACGGAGACACCGTCGTCGACTGTGCCGACCACGACTGTGCAGCGTCTCCCGCCTGTCGCCCCGACGGTCAGGTCGAGTCGACCGAGGCTCGCTGCTCGGACTGGGTCGACAACGACAGCAACGGCTTCGCCGACTGCGACGACACCAACTGCGACGGGACCAAGGCCTGCATGGGCTCCTGGGACCTCCAGGCCGCAGGGGAGCCCGTCGCCGGAGCCGCAGGGGAGCCGTCAATGGGGGCGGGCGCCAGTACCTCGGGCGCTCAGCGGATCGTTCTCAAGCCCGGCGAGAACCCCGACGACCTGCTCAACCGGACTGGCCTCGACGCTGGCGGCGAGCGGACCAACCTCTTCTGCTCGGACGGTATCGACAACGACGGCGACGGCCTCACCGACTGCGAGGACATCGGCTGCCGCTTGAGCTCCGAGGTCTCGGTCTGTCAGCCGACCGGCAACATCCGCCTCTCGGTGGTCGCCCGCGTCGGCCACAGCATGGAGATGCCGAGCAACGTCAACGACAAGATGTTCAACCAGAACACCTCGTTCGACGCCCTCCAGCTGCGGGCCCTCGGCCAGCTGCCCTTCATCCAAAACTCGTTCTTCCTGCTCTCGACGCGCTTCGAGAAGTCACCGCGAATGACCTTCGCGATGTTCCAGATCCCGATCAAGAACGGGCACTACTTCAACGTCAACAGCGGCGGCGGCGGACTCTCGCTAGAGCTCATCCGCTCGGTCCACAAGCGCCTCCTCGTCGACCCGGCGTACTACGTCTACAACGCCTTCGAGCAGGGCAACGGCGCTGCGCTCGAGTTCGGCGGACCGCTCGACAAGCAGAGCAAGTTCCTCTACCGGACCTACTTCGCCGGCGGCAGCGGTCGCTACGCGGGCAATCTCGGCGGCAACTTCTTCCCCGACGACAACCGCAATTTCACCTACTCGGCCGGCGCCCAGATCCACATGAACCTGCTGGGCTACTACAGCCGGTTCGACTCGCCGATGCTCTACACGCCGGTGCCGCTGACCTTGACGCTGACCGCCGGCGGCAAGTTCGACCAGCGGGCCGCGGAGCGCTACCCCGCGGTCAACCTCCAGTCGGTCTTCCGCTGGAAGCGCTTGCAGATCATGGGCGAGGTCTACGGTAAGCGCGAGCTGGTCTTCAAGAACTGGCAGATGGCCTACAACATCCAGGTCGGGGTCTTGGCGATCAAGCGTCGCCTCCTCCTCGCCGCCGACTTCGGCCAATACCTGGCGACCGAGTTCGAGAATCCGCCGGACTCGAACAACCTCCCCTACGATCTCCGGCGCCAGACCCAGGAGATGCAGTACCGAATCGCCGCGCACATCTACCTCTGGCGTGACATCTGGCTCCTCCAGCTAGCCTGGCAGGATCGCCGGGTCGAGAACACCACCGGCAGCGTGACCAATACGTTCACGGGCGAGCGGCTCGAGCTCGATCCGACGGAGAACCCGACCTTCAACTACCAGACCCTGCGCCTGCTCTTCCTCTACCGCTTCTAGCGGAAGGGTCCGATCCTACAGGCTCGGCAAGACGCCCCGGCCGCTCGTTCGAGCAGCTAGCGGGCGTTCTGCTTGTTCTTTTGGCAAGCCCGCTCGGAGCCGAACCGCAGCAGCGAGTGAGGACGCAAGGCCAACCGAGGCCGAGCTGTTGTGGGCAGGCGAGGAGCGCAACCCTGAGGCGCGAGCGATCACCCTGAGCCCGAGTTCCTGAGGAATAGTGCGGAGCGCCAAGGCCGACCGACCAGCCGACGCCAACCGACGTCGAGTTGTTGGGCAGGACCGCACGACCACCTGCTCCCGATCACGTGAGGGCAGAGCGACCGCGGCCGCCCCTCCTCGTGAGCCCGCAGAGGCGCCGCGGAGACGCGCGCCGGCAGCTGCAGGACGATGCCCAAGCGCTCAGCAGGTCCGCTCCGCTCGTCGTCCGCGAGAGAGCTGCCCTGTTGTAGAACAGGGCCCGACCGCGAGCCCCTAGCGAAGCCTGTCTTGCGCCTCTTCGAGCTCGAGATCCGCGTCGATCCCCTGCTCCCGGCAGGCTGCGAGGATCTGTTCGGTGAGGTCGTCCTGGACCAGGCTCGCCGACTCCGGCAGTTGGAGGACGATCCGCGGCCGTTTGGCCTCGAGCGCGGCCATTCGCTCTTTGTGGGCGAGTAGCCGGTTCACGAGGGCGACGAAGAGCCCCCCGAGAATCGCGACGATGGCGATGAGGAACGGCATATCGGTCAGAGAATAACGCGAAGCGCGGGCCGACGCCTCCGCCGAGCCCGCGCAGGAGCGTCGGCTCAGCTCGCGGAGGAGCGGCGACCGAGGAGACGAGCGAGTTGGCTCGCACCGCCCTGAATCGCGGTCCGCTGCATGTAGAGGTCGAGGCCGAAGGCGCCGCCCAGCTCAGCCCCACAGCCCGCCCGGCCGGGTCCACCGTGGTTGCCCTGGGGGAAGACGCAGCCGGGGCTAAAGGCCCCTCCGGCGTTCTTCTCGTCGTTGATCACGAGACGCCCCAGGTGGGGGGAGAGCTCGGCGACCGCGGCCGCCGTGAACTTGCGGTCGTCGCTGTAGACCGTCGACACCAGGGAGCCCTCGCCGGCGCGGATGATCGCCGCCGCCGCGCCGACGCTGCCGTCGTAGGGAAGGAGCGTCGCGACCGGGGCGAAGACCTCGACCCGGTGAAAGGAGGCGTCCGCGCGGAGCGCAGCCTCGCTCGTCGCTTCGAGGAGGATGGGCTCGAGGAAATAGCCCTTGCCCTCGGAGACCCCCTCAAAACCCTCGCGGGCCGGATCCCCCTGGACGATCTTCGCGTCGGCCTGGAGCGCCTGGATCCCCTCGCGGGCGTCCCTGAGCTGCTGCGCGCTCGCCAGCGGGCCCATCTTCACGCCCTTGATCGTCGGATCGCCGGTCTTGCTGGCGCGGCGGGTGAGCCCCTCACCGAGCGCCTCGCGCACCTCCTCGAGGAGCCCCTCTGGGACGAGGATCCGCCGGGTCGCAGTGCACTTTTGCCCTGTCTTTTGGGTCAGCTCGGTGATCGCGTCGCGGATCGCCAAGTCGAAGAGCTCCGTGCCGCGCTCGAGGTCCGGCCCGAAGACCACCGCGTTGAGCGAGTCGGCCTCGATGTTGACGCGGACGTTGTTGGCGAGAACCGCCGCGTGACCGCGGATCTTCGCCCCCGTCGCCGCCGAGCCGGTGAAAGCGATGACGTCCTGAGGGCCGACGTGGTCGAGGAGGTCCCCCGCGGAGCCAGCGAGAAACTGGAAGGCGCCCTCTGGCAGGATCTTGGCGTCGACGATGATCTCGGCGATTCGGTGGGCGAGCAGACAGGTGCTCGTCGCCGGCTTGGAGAGGACCGGCATGCCGGCGAGGAGGGCGACCGCGGCCTTGCCGATCATCCCCCAGGCGGGGAAGTTGAAGGCGTTGATGTGGATCGCGAGCCCATGCCGCGGCAGGGACACGTGCTGCACCCGGACCTTCGAAGTGCGGAAGACCGAGGCCGGCTCGTCGTCGATGATCCAGGGCTGCTCGCCGAGGCCTTCGGCGACCTGAGCGTAGGCCGCGAGCACCCCCATCGCCCCGTCGACGTCGAACTTCGCGTCGCCGCGGGTGCAACCGCCGCTGACCATCGCCAGGTCCAGGAGCTCTTCGCGATGGGCGTAGAGAACCTTCGAGAGGCCGCTCAGGAGCTCGCCGCGGGCCTTGAACGAGAGCGCGCGGAGGGCTGGACCGCCGACCTCACGCCCGTAGGCGACCGCTTTGCCGAGGTCGCTCGCCCGCGAGACGTCCGCGAGCGGCTCCTCTGTGGTTGGGTTGACGAGGGTTGCCGAGGGCGCGCCGGCGGCGGGCTGCCAGGCGCCGAGGAGGTGGCTCGTAAGCGTCCGCATGAGTGTGGACGAAGCTACGCCGCCGTGGGCTGGCCGACAAGGTCGCCCGGGGTGAGGCTACGACGACCGCGAACCCGCGACAGGCGACGGGGGAGCGCAGCCGGTCGCGGTCGTGGCCCGACCCGCAGGGCAGGTCGCCGGCTCCGACGGCTGCGATCCCGACGTCGCCGGCTGCTCCAACGGTCGCACGCCGCCGAAGGGATCCTTGAGCTCCTCGCTGAGACGGGGCGGGGGAGGGCGCCCGCTCGGGGTCACCGCAAAGGGATCCACCAGCGCCCGCCGAGGCGCCGGCTCCAACGTCGACGAGGTCCGCTGCGCCTGCTTGCGCTGGCGAGGCTGGGCTACGAAGGGATCTTTGAGCCCAGTCGCCCTCCTGGTCGGTGACCTCGCGGTGCTCGCACTCCGCCCCCCGGCGCCAGCACCTGTTGTTGTACCTGCGCCTGTTGTTGTACCTGCGCCTGTTGTTGTACCTGCGCCGGTCCCTGCGCCGGTCCCTGCGCCGGTCCCTGCGCCCCTCCCCGCGAACGGATCGCGAAGATCCGAGTGCGGGACGTACGAGATCGCGGCCGTCGCCGAGGTCGTCCGCGGCTTTGGAGCTGGGCGAAGGACCACCGGCGGCGCCGGCGAGGCCGGGCCGCTGAGCGCGAGCAGCAATGACCACGCGAGGATCATCACGGACTACTGTACACGATCCCAGCCGGCGACCCTATCCAGGGCGCCGGCCCGCGAGCTGTCAGCTCACGGGGACGGCCTTGTCGAGCTTGCGCGGATCGACGAGCTTGCCGCTGACCGCCGAGGCCGCAGCGACCGCCGGCGACACCAGATAGACCGGCCCTGGCCCGCCCATCCGCCGATCGAAGTTGCGGTTCGTCGTGCTCGCAGTGGTCTCTCCCTCGAGGGGGATCCCGGGTCCGTTGCCGATGCAGGATCCACAGCCCGGATCGGTGACGACCGCTCCGAGACCGCGGAAGAGGTCCAGCAGGCCCTCCTTGGCGGCCGCCTCAGCGACGTCATGGCTGGAGGGCGTGACGGTCACGCGCACACCGTCGTGGAGCGCCCGCCCGCGGAGAACGTCTGCCGCGGCCCGAAGATCCGCCAGGGATCCGCCGGTGCAGGAGGCGATGACGACGTTGTCGATCTTCGTCCCCGCAGCCTCATCGAGCGACTGACGGTTGCGCGAGTCGCCGGGGGTCGCGACGGTCAGCGGCACCTCATCGAGGTTCACCTCGATGGTCCGGACATAGGTCGCGTCCGGATCGGGGTGGACCATCAACGGGCTCGCGTCGACGTCGCGACGCTCCCTGAGGAAGTCGAGGATCGGCTGGCAAGGCTCGACGATCCCGGTCATCAGACCGCCCTCGACGGTCATGTTGGTGAGGACGCTGAGCTCGTCGACGTTCCACTGATCGAGCCCTGGCCCGCCAAACTGGATCACGCAGGTGTCCGTCGGCGACTCGCGCCACTGCTCCTCGCGGAAGTAGGGATCGCCGATGAGGTGGAGGATCAGATCCTTGGGCGAGACGATCTTGCGGGCGTCGCCCCTGACGACGACGCGGACCGTCTTCGGCACGGTCACCGGGATGAGACCGGTGCGCAGGGCGAAGGACATCGCTGTCGAGCCGACGCCAAACGCGAAGGCGTTGAGCACCCCTGCGGTCGGGGTGTGGGAGTCGGTGAGGACGATGATCGTCCCCGGCAGCGCGTAGCCCTCGACGACGAGGCGATGGCAAACGCCGGCGGGGAAGGGGCGCCCCGGCCCGTGCAGGCGGATGCCGTTCTTCTCGCAGACCTCGACCATCTCTGAGGTCAGCTTGCGGGCGGGCGCGAGACGCTGTTCTTTGACCCGCAGGGGCACCGTGTCGCGGTCGATGAGGACGAAATGATCTTCGAAGGCGGCGACCAGCTCGGGGTTATGGACCGGCGTCTGCCCCCACTCCTGGGCGTAGAGCGCCATCACCATGCCGGCGGTGTACTCGTGCATCCCGCGAAAGCCCGCGGCGCAGAGGATCTGATCGCCTGGCGCGACCGCGGCGATCCCGTCGACCTGATCACAGGCGCCACCGGTCCAGGCTTGGCGAGCGATGATCTTCTCGACGCAGTTGAGCGGCCGCGCGGCGACCTCGGTCGCGTAGGTCGGCGAGACCTCGCCGGCGAGGAGCTTGCTGCCGTAGCGGAGGAGCCCGCCGCTGGCGGCGACGGCCCGGAAGAAGGGCGGCAGGCGCTCGGCGAGCGCGGCGATATCGACGTCCTCGCCCGCCTTCAGGCGATCGACGACGGTGAAGTCGGTCGTGAAGGGAAGCCCCGCGTAGACCGTGTTCTCCTGGAAGATCCGCTGGAGCGAGCGAGCGACGACAAGCTCCACCCCTGCGCCCTGGTGGGCGACCACGGCGACCTCGCGGCTCGACCCGGAGCCGTAGGCATCACCGCCCACCACCACCTGGAAGCCGCCCTCCTTGACGCTGTCCTTGCGGACCTGGTCCTTGAAGTTCTCGAGAAAGAAGGGCCCCAAGATCTCACCGGTGTAGCCGAGCGTGCAGGCAGCGCCGCTGATCATCGCGTCGGTGTTGACCGCGAAGTGGAGCGGCGGAGCCTCGGCAGCGCTGGCGTCGAGGTCGTCGCCATCGAGCTGCTGACGGAGCTGCTCAGGATCTTCGGTGAGCCAGAGGATGCGGCCGGTGAGCTTCATGACCACCGCTCTAGCACCTGCGTCATATGCCCACAAGATGACCGCAGGGGCGCACTATCCTGCCTTTCGTGAGTTCGATGCCGATGCCTGGCTTCACCGCGACCGATGCTATGGTCTGCGCGCTCATGATCACGCTCCGTGTCCCCCAACTCCCCCTCCTCGCGCTCCCCCTCCTCGCGCTAGCCTGTGCGCCCAAGCCGGTGCCGACAGAGGCCCCTCGCGAACCGGTCGCCGAGGCTCCGGCGGAGGACGCTGAGGACGCCGCAGGCGCCCCCGTCGGCGGCTCGATCGAGGCGGCGCTCGCCGGCGCACACCGTTCTGAGGGGAATCTGGCCCGCGACGAACAGCGCCACCCGATGGAGACCCTTACCTTTTTCGGCCTAACGCCCGAGATGACCGTCGTCGAGCTCTGGCCAGGAGGCGGCTGGTACACGCAGGTCCTCGCGGGCACCGTCTACGGCGCAGGCAAACTGATCACCACCAACTTCGACGTCAACGCCTCGACCGATCCGAAAGACTACCGGGTCAGGGTCGGCACCGCCTTCGCCGACATGCTCAAGAGCAGCCCGATCTACGAGGGCGTCGAGACCGTCACCGTCACCGACCCGAAGAGCCTCACGCTCGCGCCCGAGGGGACCGTCGACATGGTCCTCACCTTCCGCAACAGCCACGGCTGGGTCGAGGACGGCACAGCGACCATGATCTACACCGCCGCCTTCACCGCTCTGCGTCCAGGCGGCGTCCTGGGCGTGGTTCAGCACCGGGCCAAGGCCGACGACGATCGGGACCCGAAGATCATCGCCGACAGCGGCTACGTCCGCGAGGACTATCTCATCGAGACCATCGAGGCCGTCGGCTTCAAGCTCGAGGAGAAGTCGGAGATCAACGCCAACCCGAACGATACCAAGGACTACGAGAAGGGCGTCTGGACCCTCCCGCCGAACTTCCAGCTCAAGGACGTCGACCGAGAGAAGTACGCAGCGATCGGCGAGAGCGATCGGATGACGCTGCGCTTCGTCAAGCCGGCCGCCGGCTGAGCGCGAGCCGACCAGTCGCTGCGCGGCTCAGCCTTCCGGCACCGACGAGGGCCCATCGGCGGACGAGGTCTCCCCCGCAGCCGGCGAGACCCCCTCGCCGGCGGGAGCCGCCTCGGGCTCTGCGCTGCGGATCGGCACAGCGCCGCGGGGAGTCAGCGGTGGAGCCTCTCCGCGCAGCCGCTGATCGAGCGGCAACCACACCGTCAGACCGTCGATCTTCCCCACCTGCTTGGGCGTGATCTCGAAGCGCTGGCGGACGAGAACGTTGCCGTCATCGTCGTGCACGGTGATCATGTAGTCGCCCTCTTCAAAGGCCCCGGAGAGACGGTAGCCGCCCTGCGCGTCCGTCATCGCCCGCGAGATGTCCGCGTTGCCCTCGACGCCCAAGCGCTGGATCCGAAGCTCGACCTCGGGAACGCCGATCCCTGGGCCGACCTCCTGCTCGAGCATGACCTTGCCGGAGATGTGGACCACGGCGGCCCCGAGCGCGTCGTCGTAGGAGCAGCGGACCGCGTCCGGTGAGGTGCCACCGTCGGGGGTCTCGGGCAGCGGGGTCTCAGGACAGGTGAGAGGTGTCCCGTAGGCCGGTCGACGGGGCTGGCTGACACACCCGGACACCGACGGGAGAGCCCCGCAGAGGACCAGCGCACCGCCGATGCGAAGGAGACACAGGAGCGGAGCGGGGAGAGCCAGGCGAGCCATTCGAGGAGGCAGCCTACCACCGGCGAGCGCACCGCCCTCCGATGGCCGCCAAAGGCGCTGCGAAACGCTTGCCGGGAGCTCAAGCCCCGCTCACCGCGCCGCTCGAGGAGGCAATGACGATGCTAGTTCTCAGCACACGCAATCGGCACCTCTCCGGGCCCGATTTCGTGACATCTCGAGGCCCTCGCTTGCGCGCGCGGATATGCGCGTGCAATCGTCATTGTCCATGGTGCGCTCCGTAGCTCCGCTCCTCGCTCTCCTCAGCCCCTTGGCGATCGTCCTCCTGGCGATCACAGGCTGCGATCAGGCCGACCCTGGCAGCCATGCTCCGAATGCCGATCGCTCCCGCGACGACGACCTTGCGGGATCTCTGAGCCACACTGCGGACGTCGACGGCAAACTCCGCAACGAGCCCCTCCGGCGCGCCCGCGAGGAGCTCGACTTCTCGCTCCCGGGGACCCCGCCGACCGCGGTCACCGCAGCTCCGCTCCCCGCCGCCTATTGCTCGATCGACGTCAACGGCGTCGCCCACGACACCGAGACCGACTACATCGCCCACGTCGTCACCTGCGAGAACGGCGGCGCGAACCTCGAGGCCCTCAAGGCCCAGGCGATCGCCGCCCGTTCCGTCGCCTACTACGCGATGGCCGAGAACGGGACGATCTGTGACGGCCAGGGCTGTCAGGTCTACACCTGCGACGCCCAGCCCAAGGCGATCCACTACCAGGCCGCGGCCGAGACCGCCGGCCAGTACCTCTCCTTTGACAACCCCATCAAGGGGAGGGTGCTGACCTACGCGTTCTACGTCGCTGGCGACAATGACCAGACCCCATCGTGCAAGGCCGTCGACCCCAACGCAGGCACCGAGAAGTTCGTCACCTACAACGCCGGCAAGAGCTCGACGGACGTCGAGGAGACCACCCTCGGCTTTCAGTTCAAGGACCCGAACAACTACGGCTACGGGCAAAACCGCGGGTGCATGGGCCAGTGGTCTGCGCGCTGTCTGGAGAACGACCTCGGCTACGACCACGTCGAGATCCTCCGCTACTTCTACGGCGAGGACATCGACATCCTCAAGGCGGAGGGACCCTGCGTCGGCTCAACCAACGAAGCGCCCGAAGGTCTTCTCGAGGGCGCTGACTGCGAAGGGATCGTCGGCTGGGCCTACGACCCCGACGTCGGAGAGGACGCGATCAACGTGACCTTGAGCTTCGGCGGCCCCATCGACGATCCAGAGGCCGTCAGCGCCGAGCTGCCCGCCGGTGTTGCCCGACCCGACCTCTGCGATCTGCTCGGCTCCTGCGATCACGGGTTCACGATCTCCGGACCGCGCTCGCTCCGGGACGGCAAGCTCCACCCGGTCCACGCCTACGGCCACGACGACGCCGAGGATGATCTCATCGAGCTAGGCGAGAGCCCGAGCAACTTCGCCTGCGCCCCTCCACAGCTCCCAGAAGGCGTGCGCCGAGCGGTCGATCCGCCGACGATCGAGGCCTGGGACTTTGATCCCTTCTGGCAGATGGCGGTGGTCCCGGACGCGGTCGTCGACGGCTACGTCGAGTGGCTGCCCCTCGGCGACACGCCTCAGCTGATCCGCGCCGAGGGCTCGGACGAGGTGTGGTTGGTCGACGTCGACCACCGTCGCCTGGTGCCCTCCGCGGAGGTCGCCGCGGCCTGGAGCTTCGACCTCGACCAAGCCGCGCTGTGGCCGACAGAGATGGTCGAGGCCCTCCCCGAGGGCACGCCGGTGCGCGAGCAGGTCTTCCTCCTGCGGGGCGACGCCGCGACGATCTATGTCATCGACGACCTCCAATGCCCAGAGGAGGGGATCCCTGGCGATCCCTTGTGCCCCCAAGGCGGCGACACCGAGGGAGAGAGCGACACCGACGACCCGACCGGGGCGAGCAGCTCGGAGAGCGACGGATCCGCGACCCAGGGCAGCGACTCCAGCGGCGACTCCAGCGGCGACTCCGCGACCGGCACGGAGACCAGCGAGCCGGGTATGCCAGGCCTTCCGCCCGGCTATGGCGAGGGCGATGAGGATGAGGGCTGCGCATGCTCCACACGGACCCCGCGCATGGCTCCGCTCGGCCAGGCGATCTTGGGGCTTGGCCTGCTCCTCGGCCTCACCCGCCGCCGCCGCCGATCAGCCTGACCAGACCGACGTCCTAGCGGAAGCGGCCGGAGCCTAGTTGCCAAGGCGCGGGGTTGAGGGCGCTCGCAGACATGAGGGCAAGCTGACCATCACCTCGTGGTGCGACGTCTCAAAGTGGATCGCGTCTGCAGTCACCGCAGAGACGCTCGAGCGGGCGAGGGGAAGCCCGCGCCCCACCTGCTCGACGAGGCCGAGACCACGCGAGACGGCAGCGAGGAGCGGGTTTCGCGGCAGCGAGAGGCCCCCCCGCTGTGCGAGTTCGCCGAGGGGGAGCGGCGCCGGAGGTCCGCCGGGGCTACTGACCTCCAAGCGATCATCAAAGATCCGCAGGCCGACACGACCCGGGAGTCGCAGATCTCGATGGACCAGAGCGTTGACCAGGACCTCGCGGACCGCCGCGATCGGGAACTCATCCCGGCTCATGCTCGGGCCCAGGAGCTCGGGTACGCTCTGGCTGTGGTTCCGGACGAAGTCCAGGCCCTGCTGGAGAAGGGCGTCGACGTTCCCCTCAAAGTCCTCGTGGGCGATCACCGGATCGGCGATGCTCAGCCCCTGAACTCGGATGGCGCTGAGGCCCCACTCCGGCCGGAAGAGCTGGGGGCAGAGGCCGAACGAGAGGAGCCCGGCGACGGTCGGCGCGATCGCGCCACCGGAGACCTGAGCGAGGAGGCCGAGCCGGACCGCGAAGGCCTCGACGCTCAGGTTGGCCGCGAAGGCCGGCGAGCGCCGCCGTAGATAGTCCGAGAGGGACCCCATATCGAGGTCCTCAACCGTGACCCCGAGCACGGAAGAGCGCTCAAAGCCGACTGGAGCCGGAGCTACCACGGACCTTCCCCCAGACCTAGGCGAGACACACGGGCACGATTCACGGCCGCATACTATCAAGACTGCGTTCCAAGGACTCCGCGAGGTCGCGAAGTGGGCAAGACAGATCGGGGTCACTTGCCCCCATGGGGCGCCTCCAAGGCGGCAAGCAGTCGGATCCGCCCGCTGAGAAAAATGTGTTAGGGTGGCGGCCCTCTAAGGAAGAGATCGATGCGCTCCATGCTCCGGATACTCCCCCTAGTCGTCCTCTCCATGTCCCTCGGCGCGTGCGCGAAGAACAAGTCGAAGGACAGCGCGATGGCTCCATGCGAGGACGGGTACGTTCTCCAGGAGAAGCGCTGCGTCCTCGAGAGCGTCGTCGCCTACAACCAGTGCATCGCGGAGAAGGGCGTCAGCCAAGACAGCTCGGATCAGATCGCCGGGCGCCTTGGTCTCCATTTCTACGGTCCCAACATGGGCCTCCGCCCCGACACCCGCGAGAAGGCCAAGACCTTCTCCTCGCTCTACCCAGACCAGTGCAACAACCTGCAGGGCGTCTGGGGCTGCTACCAGCAGGCGACCCGCTCGGCGGATCCGTCCTCCGAGCCGCTGTGCCAGTAGCCCTGTCGGTCTACCGCCGGTAGACGTAGACACAGGAAGACTCCCGACGGGCTCTGCCCGCGGGAGTTTTTGTTTTGCGTGGTTTCGAGACGGCTCGC
>Ga0316189_10005574_pt1 | contig 12074 bp, 15 predicted proteins | sample LowCovwburrow_MG_FD_204930 | JGI IMG/M metagenome (GOLD analysis project Ga0316189, IMG submission 204930) | Coastal sediment microbial communities from Maine, United States - Lowes Cove worm burrow | ecosystem: Environmental > Aquatic > Marine > Coastal > Sediment | place: USA: Maine... | reverse complement strand
GAATACGTGAAACAACAATTAAAACTATTTTCTGTTCTATAGCAGATAATTTAAAACGAGCTTCATTTAAATTATTTGATTTTGTTATCATGTTTTCATTTTTCATTAGTTTTGCCTTTAAATAAAAAAATATTATTCAAATATATAGAATATCCAACAAAAAGGACAGTGATTTTTCTATGTCATATTTCGTATTCATTTTGTCATAGTTCATTTTTTTTTCAAAATTAGAAAATAAAATATTTAATCATAACATATATTTATATAATAAGTTAATGGTTAAATATGACTTTATCTTACCATATCATAGCTCATATTCATTTTGTCATAGTTCATTTTTTTTTCAAAATTAGAAAATAAAATATTTAATCATAACATATATTTATATAACAAGTTAACGCTTAAATATGACTTGTTATTTTTCTTGTCATATTTAATATGGTGTTTTTAGATATATTAAAATGATATATAACAAGTTAAAAGTTTAATATGACTTTAAGTAAAAGTGTCCTAGTTAACATTGAAAGTGTCCTAGTTAACATTGAAAGTGTCCTAGTTAACATTGAAAGTGTCCTAGTTAACATTGAAAGTGTCCTAGTTAACATTGAAAGTGTCATATTTCGTCGAATTTTCAAATTTTATTTTCTTGGTGAGATACAATTTACAGCGTCAGTTATCGCTCCGAAAACATTTAAAACATTTAAAACATTTAAAACAACAACAACAAGAGAAAAAAAATAGGTTTGTTTGTTGTTTTTTTTTATTGATATCAGATTTGTAGTATTAGCTGTTTTTTCTAAAAAACGATGGTCTTATTCTATTTCAAGGTCTTCAATAGCAACTGAGATTTCATCTTCTAAAAGTGGGTAGGTCAATTCAGATAATGATTCTTCTAATCCATTTATATGGTCTAGTATATCATTGATTTCTTTTTCTGTAGGTGTTCTTTCTTTGATTTCTTCAAACTGAAAAATAATCTCACTTCGTCTGACACTGAATATAAGAGGATCCTCATTATTTGTGATTCCTGTCTGTATCAATTGAATCAAGAGTTCATTTATTGCATGACCAGTTTTTTCAGCGATGTTATTTAATTGATTCACTAAATTATCATTGAGTTCAATATTAAATGTCTGGTTCATAAATTATTCCTAATAAATCTCGTATTCGGATCTAATTTCTTTTATTTTTTCCCACACTTCTGAATCAACACTTTCTTTTGTCACTTGAGCAAAAACACCTTTTAACACTTTTCTTTCTTTTTCATCGACAATATCATCTCGCAAAGCAATCGACATCAGATAATTAAGCTCATCCATACTGATTGTCCCTTTGTTGCTGAATATTGCCAATACAGAATTAGCCATCTCCTTCCAGTGTGATTCTGTAGACATTATTTTCTCCTGAACCTTTATTTATTTAAGATTTGAGTATCTTTAAATGTAGTGGTCTTAATATACTAAGAGAGTACTGATGATTTTATTATTTTTTTACTGTTCTCTATAAAAAAAATATAATATTTTTCGTACAAACAAGTTGTAGTGTTTGTTAACTATGAGGGTAACATCATGACGAAATCAGAACTTATTCGGAAAATCTACAAGGAAATCGATAACCTTCCTCCAATTCCAGAAAATATTGCAAAAATACAAAGCACTATTCAAGACCCGAAATCAGATATTGGAGTTATTGCTCAATATGTAAAACGCGATGTCGGTTTAACAGCGAACATTCTCCGTATAGCTAACTCACCTTGGTATATGCCAATCATGAGAGTCGATTCTGTAGATAGAGCCATTACTCTTATTGGATTAAGGCGTCTTTATTCGATTGTACTCGCTATAGGAGCGAAAAAGATTTTAAGTGAACGGATGAAAACCGTTAAAGATGCGTGGAAACATTCTTATCAATGTGCTTTCTTTGCGCAGCAGCTGATGAAACAACGAAAATATCCGATGGAAGAGATAGAGCTGGGATATATAGCCGGTCTTCTTCATGATATGGGAAAGGTTGTCTTTTTGACTCTCAGTCCTGATCTTATTAAACGAATGACAGATTTAAGTGAAGCGAAAAAAGTTTCCATAGCTGATATAGAAAAATTGGCTCTTGGATTGACTCACTCAGAAGTTGGAGGCAAAATAGCCAATAAATGGAAGTTCCCAAAACAATTAATAGATGCTGTCACATTTCATCATGATCCTGATGCCGCTGGTGACAAACACTTTAACTTTGTGAGTGTAACATATCTGGCTAACATTCTTTGCAAGTATAAAGAGTATGATTCAATAATTTATGAGTCTTTAAATAAAGCTGTACTTGAGGAATTAAAAATAACCAGTGAAAAGCAATTGGAAGCAATACATAGTACACTTTACGAATCTTATTCAATTACACCGGAGATTCGTTTTTTTTAAAAATTTTCACTTTTTTTGTTAGTTGTGGGGAAATCACCGACATCCCTCGATTAAATTATTGAACTATATTTGTAACACATCATCCAACAAAACACTAATTTTACTGCTTCAATTTCGTTTTTTTCGTCTTAACGCTCTCACTCAAAAGAGAGCGTTTTTTTTTAAAATCTCAACAACTCCAACTTTATACAACAACTATTATGTAAAGTAGCGATCTGCATTTATTTAAATCTCAGTTCAAAATATGTTTTTTGATTATACATTATTGTGAAAAATCTGACATTCGATTTATTTAGCAAATGTCGATTACTCGAACCAGTAAAGAAACTTTTTTGTTTTTTGCCAGCCAGCAAATTTAAACTTACTTAGAATGTTCTGAATATAATCGGGAAAAAGTTTAATTGTATCTTATTTCAATTTTTTTTAATCAGTTGGCCAAAAGAGGTCAAATCTTAATAGCGTATATTGAGCTTCATAAACAACCTTTATCTCTCTTTATTTGATCAAAAATGGCAGCTTGGTAAGGTTTAGTTCGCAAAGCTGTCTGTTTACTTGTTTTCCAACAAAAATTAGCAGCATCACGTTTTTTTGATAAATTATTTAATATCTTTGTTATCAGTCTAAACGCTGTTGTTTTGTAAGTGATTAAATAACAGAAAGTATTTGTTAGTTTTTAAGAAGATGAGTCATATAAAGAACGTTTCTATGATTGGACATGGGCTGTAAAACTTTAATCTATGATTTGTATCTCTGCTTTAATATATCATTCAGCTGATTACCATATTATCATCCGAATAACCTCTTGAATAGTCCAGGTTTCTCTTTTTTTAATCGCTCTATTTCCTCATCTTTAAGATGAATCACCCTTTCATAATTATCTTTTATCATATCAAGCTGCTTATCGTATGTTTCTTTAATGGTTTTAATTGTCTCATTATGGATATAATCCATTTTCTCTAGCTGCTCTCGTTGTTGGTCTTTTAACTCCACTATAAAAGCACTGAAAGTTTTATCTATCTTGGATAATGGAGGTTGTTGACTTGAAGAATCTACTTTCAAATTGATATCTTCTGGATTGAGCTCCTCTATGATAATATATGTCGTCTTTCCATGCCCGCCTCTTTCAGCTTTAAGCTTTCCATCATTAATCATGGTGTCAACTGTTTGCCTTGATTTGCCAATCATTTTGGCATACACCTGTAAAGGGATTTTAACCATAATGTATAACTCACTTTTAACAATAAACTTTTAAGTAAATGTCAGAAATTGACATATTTAATATACTAAATATTGTATAGAATGGGAAATATAATATTTTATATTATTATCAAGCAAGAAATGAGAAATATATTTTCTTATCTGGACAATTATATTATATTTGTCCTGTGATTAGACAACTTGGTTTACATGTTATTGTCAATATGACAAGTTGTCCAGTATGGACATTTTTATAAAATCTGTCCACTCTGCTTCTGTTCTATAAAAAGTAGAAAACTGAAAAGCAACATGTATATCTAATTGATATATAAATACTATTATCATTATTAGGATGATATTTAGCAACTTTTAAGTAAAAAAAGGAAAAGCTATGAAAGTTATACTTACTACGATACTACTCATTTTTATCGCCTGTGGATGTTATTTGAATGTCTATTTTGAAAAAGCTTTCCTGAAAGAAGCTATGGGACTAACTATAGATGCTATAGTTGTCTCACTCATACTGTTTCTTGGTGGGAAAACACTCTCGGAGATAGCTTTTTTCTCCCACAAAGTAACAGAAAAAGCAAAATATTATATCGGATTTTTCGCTTTCCTCCTTTTCAGCGTTAGTATAGGAATTACTTTCTTATCGCGGGAATTCAAGGTTGAAAAAGAAAGTACAAAAAGAGAAGCTCTGAATAATAAAATTGTATCAATTAACGAAAGCCTTATAGAGAAAAAAGAACGGCTTGACAATCAAATAAATAGTCTCGAACGACAAATAGAGTCGAAACAAAATCAAATTAGTCAACTCCATACCGAAAATGATAAATGGCTTATATTAAGATATAACAAAAATATAACAAGCCTAAACAAACAAAAAATGAACCTGATTTCTCAATTTGACAACCTGAATGTCAAGCAAATTCCTCTCGAAAAAAAAGAGGCTCAGTTGCAGAATAAAACAGCAAGTAGTGTAATGAACTTTCTTTTAGCCTTTTTGGTAGATGGATTAATCCTTCTATTTACCTACTTACTCTCTGTGGTATGGAAAGAAGAGAAATCAAAAATAAAGAAATCAGAAAAACTAATAATAAAAGAAACTCCAAAAATGGACATTCTCTCAAATCAAAATGTCCACATTCGCTCTGATAAATGGGACAAAACAAAATCTGAAAACCAGGAAATTGACATCAAGGAAATCAGAAAAGATAAAGGATGGACAATTCAACAAATGGCCAAACAATTTGGTGTCAACGAAAAAACTATTAGGCGATGGGAAAAAGGAGAAAATAAACCAAGCGGAAAAATTATGGAGAAAATGTTTTCATCGAACTAAAAATATATGCACAACCGTATTTAAAATGTCAATGCTCTTTCTTTTCAATAAAACATTGCAGTCACCCTTCGACAGGCTCAGAGTGACATTTTAAAAAACTTTTCAGTATTATTACACACTCTAAAATTAATATCTCTCAAAGCCTTATAAATCAGGAAGAAAGGCGCTCATCACATCAAATAACTTTTCTTTGATAACCGGCTTGAGTAAGAAATATTTCGCTCCCAAATCAATACACTCTTTAACAGTCTGCTCATCAGAAACAGTTGTCACCATAATAATTGGTAAGTGATTAACATCTATAAATTCTTCATTTTTCAAATGTTGAAGAAACTCAATGCCAGTCATACCTGGCATGTTAATGTCCAGGAGAATCAAATCAGGCCACCCGAGTAAAACTTCCTCAAGAGCTCTTTGACCAATTTCTATCACCTTTAGATTGTAATCGGTAAATATTCTTTTGGCCCAAAAGTGCATTGTTGGATCATCATCTACAAACAAAATATTAAAATCACCTGTTTTAATTTCTGTCACATTCTCAATTTTTTCTAAATCTGATGGTGGAACAACTTCTTTTAAAACGGTCTCAACAAGTGCTTCTTTTTCATCTTTATGGACACACGATTCAACATGAGTATAAATTACTTCTATTTTAGTGTTTATCTGACTAATGAACTCCAATACCTTTTTAATAGCTGTAAATATAACTTTTACAAACTCTTCTAATCTTTCTTCTGTTTTACCTGTTTTAGAAAGCAATTGTTCAAAATTAACGATAATATCCATAATATGTTCTTTTTTCAGAATCATCACATTTCTAACAATCGGCTCAATAATTTTGTTATGCAAAATTTGAACATTATCATCAACTTTATAATTTTCAGGCAAAACCACAGGTGATATTTTTATATCTCTGGAATATTGTTTCAATTCATTGAGATCATTTTGTATTTCCCTGAAAATAATATGGAATTCTTTTTCATCTTCATCCTCATCTTCATCATGCGCAATAGTCATCAATTTTTGAGATAAGCTTTTTATATTTATCAGTAAGGAGACAATCACTTTTACATATTCTTTCCAACTCTCATAAAATGAATTGTAAAGTTCAAAATAATTTTCAAAATGAATTTCTCTTTGATTATTATTCATGAAAAAATCCTATTTGTGCAGAATAGTTTAAAAAAAAGATTTATCAGTGTATTAAACACCACTTTACATTATATCAGTTTTTCTTTTATAAAAAAATCAGCTTTTTTTCAACAAGACTAAAGTAATGTCATCATCCTGTTTTTCCTGGAATTGAGTCACTTCCTTTAGAATATTTTGAATTATTTGAGGAATAGAAAGATAAGAATATCTATTTAATGCCTTTTCCAGGCGTTCCTGACCAAACATCTCCCCATTGAGATTCGTTGCTTCAGTGACTCCATCGGTAAAGAGTAAGATTAAGTCTTTTTCTTCTACAGGGATTGTTCTATCAGTAATGTAATCATCTATATTATCGATAACACCTAACCAAGTCCCGTGAGTCTCTATAATTTCAATTTGGCATAAGCGGTGTCTATAGACTAAAATATCTTGATGATGACCAGCAATAACCATTTTATCGCCATTTAAAGACATAACAGTAATCGTCATATAGCGATCAGTGTTTAACTTGTTGATATTCTGCATAATAACACGATTGACCGAGGTGAGTATTTGAGTAGGTGAAACAATTTCTTTATTGTGAGTCATTGTTAAAATACTGGTTTGAACCATCATCATAATCAAACCAGACTCCACTCCATGTCCAGATACATCTCCAATAGCAACCCAATTTTGCCCGTTGTGGCTCTCTATAATATCGTAAAAATCGCCTCCCACTTCATCAGCCGGTAACATCATAGCGGAAATCTCATATCCTTCTATTTTTTTTATATCGGGCAAAAGAGCAGTCTGAATACGTTTTGCTATTTCCATTTCTCCCCACAATGCGTCACGTGCTTCTTTTAACTCAGAACGAAGGAAAAACTCTCGCCGTGTTAATTTATATCTAGCTATGGAAATACTAATCGCTATAATTGATGTCGATATTAAAAAATAGGTATTATTAATCAAATGAACAGTTTGATATTCCAATCCTTTTGCCAGATTGATAACTACATACATTATCACCAACATAAAACTACTGATAACAGAATGAACCGGTCTCCACGATACAAGAATGTTAATAGTGATAATCACCAGGTTCAAACCAGCATAATATGGAGAGTCAAACCCACCTAAATCAACAGTCATAAGGACGATCATCCCACCAACTATAATAGTGAAAATATGTCCATGTATAAAAGATTTATTAGTTGGTGTCGAATTAGCAATAATTAAATATTGTATGCCAATAACCATCACAGTCACTAAACGATAAATAGCAAACCGTGTTAAAAGGTTTGCCGGCATCGTAAAGAAATCTAAAGTGAAAAAAAGAGAAATCAATATCATACCAAGAATCGCAGCATTTTTCAGATGAGAATGAATGATGCTATCGAGATAATATTTAAAATCCTCTTCCTGGTTTTGTGAAAAATTACTCATGTGCAAATCTTTTTTTTTGATATACTAGTGTTCTGTTTAAATAAATATGTATAAATTTGGTCATTTCAATACACCTCCTTTGGAGGCACTCGATGACCAACGTAGGGGTTTGGTTAATCAAACCCCTACATTTATATGATAATTGACATTATTTATTAGTTCAGTAAGGAGATTGCATATCTTTACTTATCAATAAAAATGTCGAATGTGCTATTGAGAAGTTTAAGCTAACTTTTCAACTTCCAGGTACATCTGACATTTCACTTCTGAACTAAAATAGATATCTGCTCTGACATTTGGAATATCACTGACTAAATCTAATAATTCTTCTTCTGTTCTGTAATAAAGAACCCAATCACCCCAATATTCCATATAATAGAGTGTCGGATTTGAAAAATGAAAATTACCTATAAGAAGTTTTCCATTTGGTTTAAGCATATCGTATAATCGTCTCAAAACAACTTTTGCTGTTGGTAGAGTGAGATAATCAAATAGTCCAAGAGCGTAGATAAAATGGAATTGCTCTTTATTAACTAAATCACTTTCTCCGCTAAACATTGTTCTAACAGACTCTATAAAGAAATTAACTTTAATTTTTCTTTTGAGATATTCATTAATTTTTTGTATATTTTCTTTCGCTTCGTTCAACGCTAAAATATCTTGGTCTAAAAGAGTACATTCGAACTTGCCGGCATCCTCTTTTGCCTTAAAAATATCTTGAAGCTCAACGGCAGATCCACACGCTACAGATAAGAACTTCAAGCTTTCATTAATTTTTGAAAAACGTTCTTCGTATAAGCTTCTTAAAAGTTTTGAAATAAATCCTCTTCTAGTTCTAACAGCTTGAGCAGCTGTTGTTTCTATGGGATGTTTGTGCATGATTTTAGAAAAAATAGTCTTTCCAACATATTCATTATCATAAATCATCGCTAATATTTGTGAGTCACCGGAATAGCCGCGTGGTTTTGTATTCGTTCGTGTCAGAAACTGTGATGTGAGAATGATGTCCCATATCTGTTTTCTAAGATAGAATCCGTGTTTTTCATGTTCTTTTTTACTAAAATTTTTGACTTCATTATTTAAGTCATCCAATTTATTATCAAAAAAAGACATAAATTGACGGCCCTGTTCTTGTAAAACATCTTTGACAATGACTAATTTTTCTTTTTCCGTTTCTTTTTCTATTTCTTTATCAATGGAATCAAAAAAATGTTTATAAACTCTGATATCATAAGTTAAATCTGATGTATAGTTGACAAAAGAAGGTTTAATTTCTCTCTTTTGATTGAGAACAAGGTCAAGATTTTCGTATGCGTAATTAAATGAGTATTTTTTTCTGGCCAATATATTTTCCAAAGGTTTTTTAATTAACCATTGCCTGGTTTCTCTCTCTCTTATTGTCCTAACAGAACAGCTTATAAAACATTATTCCTATTCCCCTATTATTTGTATTCGCTTATCCGGTGTTTGGAATATATTTAAAGCAGAAAAATTGAGCTCCTGCCATTTTAATAGTTTTTTATACTTCACTAAAATCCGATGATTCCCACTTTTAGCATTATGTAAAAACTTGATGATTGGACTTATCGTTGAGGAGTTCATATATTCAAGCTCCCGAAAATCTAAAATCACTTCTTTTTTCCCATCATTTCCGTTTGTTAGAGCATTCGATAGAATAGGAGTGAGGAAGTTACCCGGTTTACGGTTTGTACTTTTTCCGATCCATTTGATAGCTATATTTTCTTCAATCTCTATAATTTCTATAGTCAGTTTATCATCTGTCTGTTTTTCTGTATTCATAGTCTCACTTCCGGTTTAGTTGATATTGAAGTGGCGAATCGCCGAAACAGCCACAATGTTGATGTTTTCCAGATAAAAGTCTAAGATAGACTCTCCTTCATAAGCGACTCTAATAAGTCCAAGGCCACTTTCTTCATCAAACAGGTCTTTTTTGGCCACTTCTTTTATTTTCATTGTATACGCTTCCAGCGGATTTTGATACCCTCGTATCCACTGAATTGTTTTATCTAATTTTTTAAAATGCTGATTCTTAGCATCTTTAATAGAGTTTCTCACTTCTACAAGTATATATTTTTTAAAGAGTTCAATATTAACAGAGATTGTAGCCTCTTTTTCTTTGAAATAGCCATATTTCACAGCATTTTCTATCAACTCACTACAAACCATAATTATGGCATTAGCAATATCGTCCGATATTTTGTGAGATAACAAAAATTGAGCGGTTTCATTTCTTGCTCTTTCAATATTTTCCCAATGAGGTTCCACATCTAAAATTAATTTTTCCAAAGTTCTGATCTTCCTTCACTAATTTTTATAAATCACAAACGGTCTCATTCATGATTATGTTAATTTACTACTTTATGCGGTAATGAAACAATCAAATAAGTCCCTTCCTCATCTGAGGATTGAAAACGAATATGTCCTCCATGTATTTTCGCAATCATTAAGGCGCTGACTGTTCCTAATCCTGTTCCACCTTCTTTGAGCGTGACATATTTTTGAAAAAAACTCTCTTGAATATCTTTTGGGACAGAACCAAAATTGTGAATATCTATTAAATGAACTTCTTTTTTTTCATCAAACTTTATAGAAATCGTCACATTTTTATTCTTGGGAGTTGCTTCCAGAGAGTTTTTAATTAAGTTAGCAAACAATGTTTTTATATGAACTTGTTCTCCAACAAGCCAATAATTTTCATCATCTGAGACTGCTTTATCATTAAGAAAGATATTTATCTGACTCGATTTTTCCACTTTTAACATTTCAAATTCAGAGTCCAGGTCATGTAAAAGAGAAAGGAGGTCGAACTCCTCCAACTGTAACTGATAGATTCCTTTTTCCATTTTGTATAAATCGATAGAGTTATCGATCATATGTATCATTTTATTAGTGTTTAGTAGGATCATAGAGATTATTTCATGTTGGTCGGATGATAATTCATAATCGAATAAAAGTTGTATGAGACTAATAACGCCATTGATAGGAGACTTAAGGTCATGTCTCACTATTCTTTCAATATCTATATGTTGCGACTGTTTTTGATTTGTAATATCTCTAATGGAGACTAATTCTATATCATGATCACTTTCTGATTTTTTAATTCTCATTTCAGAATGAAATTTGGAATGATTCTGTCTTACTATTTCAATTTCATAAGGTTGATTATATTCAAAAGAGTTTTCTGTAATTAAGTCGATGTAGTTTTGTGAGAGCATTTTATAGAAAGGTTGCCCAATAATGTCAGTCATTTTGTTACAATGAATCATTTTAAGCAACTCCTTGTTGACATCAATTATTTTACGATCTTTTAAAATAACAATACCTTCAGAACTTGCCTCAGATAATCTTTTGAATCTGATGAGATCATTATTATTAATTGGATTCCCCTAAACCTATATTTTTTATGCTTTTAAAATGAAATTATTAGTTAGGCTTAAAATTTTATAAGAGTTCCTTCAAGTGTCTACCCTTTAGGGTGCAAGTTCAGGATGACATTTTGACCAACTTAAGGTCTGTTTAACATGGTAGTAATTTTCTTTTTGACAATAGAAAATCTGTGTACAATTAAACCACATCGAATATATTAATTTCTTATCTGATTAAATATAGTCATTAACATAATTTATATGGTACAATTTTTTTAACGCAAAACAAAATTTCAACCTTTTTATATTTGTTCAACCCTGTTTGATAGAGGAATAAAACTGTTGTTATTTTTTTTAAAGTATAGAGTATAAGTTCTTATTTTTTAATTTAAAAAAATATAACACCAACTCAGAATAACTATTCAAGTTATGATTTAATTTAAAAAAATCACATCTCAAACTATTTCCTCATTTGTGATAAAGCAATTGTGGGGAAACAGCGTACTTTCCTAAAGGTTCATATATATACATTTTTTTCAAGAGATCATGAAGTGGAGGATTTTTATGAATATCAATTTAACAAGCAGTAGCGAACGAAGAAAAGATAAAAGGGTTGCAATATATCCGGTTAGTGTTCGCATAGCAATCCCTTTTGGAAATTGCATGGGGTTTATAACAGATTTTAGTCTTTCTGGATCAAACATTTGGACAAAAGCTGATCTTATTACGGATAACACGTATACTTTGTCACTAATTTCACAGCAGAGCCTTCATAAACAGATATTTGTAGATATTAAACCTGTATGGAGGACTCAACTTCCGTCTTCCAATTGCTATATATATGGGTGTCATTTCCAAAACAGAACGGAGATAGATCAGGCAAAAATTAATGATTTTCTTTCTTTTTTACAAGAAGATTTACGTTATAAAAGTGACCTGATGGCATTAAAGCCTGTGGAAGTAATTAGCAGACCATTGATCGCTTAAATGTCTAACTGTTTTTTTCTCGTATTATTTGTTATACACCAGTGTATTTAAAATGTCGATGTCTTGTTGTTCTACAAAGAATTGTAGTAAAATAAAACGGAGATTTTAAACGCACTCTAGTATATTTACTTTTTCTGTAATAGTTACGGTTTTCTGGACAAAACGACACAA
>Ga0316189_10005573_pt1 | contig 12074 bp, 9 predicted proteins | sample LowCovwburrow_MG_FD_204930 | JGI IMG/M metagenome (GOLD analysis project Ga0316189, IMG submission 204930) | Coastal sediment microbial communities from Maine, United States - Lowes Cove worm burrow | ecosystem: Environmental > Aquatic > Marine > Coastal > Sediment | place: USA: Maine... | reverse complement strand
GAGGCAATTCGCAGAGGGATAGAAAATACTCCACCTCAACCATGAGGCGATATTTGATCAGCGCCGCTTCCGAAAAAAAGGCGCTCAACCTTTCGGTGCTTTTGCGGTAGCGTCCGTCAACCGGTGAGATTGCGGTAAGGGGCGTGAGCGTCGATTCCATTAATTTGCCTCTCCGTCGTCCATGGGGTCACGGCAGGAAAATAGGGTCACGGAAAGAAATAATTCCACGAGATTGCGCCGGATTCGTGTCAATGGCCAAAATACAAAACGCAGCGTTCATTATTGAACCACTGCGCTCCATTGAACCGAATTCAAGACCGGAAGGTTTTCCCCAAAAAAGCCAAAATCATATGGTACCGAACTATTTTGTCGATTCCGATGTCGAGCCGCTTTTCTTGGAGGCGTAGCCGTCGGCATACCATCCGCCACCTTTGAGCTCAAAAGAACACGCCGAAATGATTTTCTTAGCCTTATTACCGCACTTGGGGCAGGCAATCGAACGGGTGTCCATCTTCGTCAGTTCCTCTGTTACCTCACCGCAGCTGCATTCGAATTCATATACGGGCATACTCGTCACCTCATCGATCATTGGCGAAAAAGAAATAAACTTTATTAGCTCAAACAAACTAATTTTAGCCATAATTTGTGAAAAGTCAAGCTGAAATGGGCGCAACAAACCTTGTGAAACAGTTGAAAGTCGCCCCGACGCGGGCAGTGCTTTCATCGTCTTGTTGCATTAGGGAAAGTGACGAAACGGTAATGTCGCGGTCAGCTTACGGTAACCTTCAGGTGCTACTTTCCTCCCCGCAATATCGTCACTTACCCCTGTCGATGGGGTTGCCAGAACAGAATTGCGCTATATATTAGATTGGTTTTAAATTAACAAATTAGAATAACGTCACACAAACAACCCTTTCGGCTGCAGAATTGACCTTTAAACTGCCGGACACGTCGGCAGGGAGTATTTAACGAGGGAGGAAGAGTATGAGTTGGTCAAGAATCAGGACTACAAGTGCCGGCGTTTTCGTTTTTCTCGTCACGTTCGCTTTTCAGGCAGGGATCTTCACGCCCGAAGTTGCAGCCGCAGATGCCCCGCGTATGGTACCCGAAAATTTCAGCCATTTAGCCGAAGTTGCCAAACCGGCCGTGGTCAACATCAGAACCGAGAAAACGGTCCAGGGGGGCGGCAAGGTGTTCCGACACTTTTTCGGCAACCCCTTCGGTGGTCGCGAACGCGATCCATTTCGGGATTTTTTCGGGCCCTTCGAGGAAGGCCCTTCGAAGGAGTTCAAGCAACGCAGCCTCGGATCTGGCTTCATTATCGACAAGGAAGGCTTCATCGTGACCAACAACCACGTCGTCGAGGGAGCCGATCAAATCAAGGTGCGGTTGGCGGATGATCAAGAGTACGATGCCACTGTCGTGGGTCGGGACCCGAAAACCGATCTGGCCCTGATAAAAATCGAGGGCGCCAAAGACCTGGTTCCCCTGCCGATGGGCGATTCCGACACTCAGGAAGTCGGCACCTGGGTTGTGGCGATCGGCAGCCCTTTCGGACTGGAGCAGACGGTCACGGCCGGTATTGTCAGTGCCAAGGGGCGCATCATCGGCTCCGGCCCTTATGACGATTTCGTTCAGACCGATGCTTCCATCAACCCGGGCAACAGCGGCGGTCCGCTGGTCAACATGAACGGCGAGGTAATCGGTATTAACACGGCTATCGTTGCCAGCGGCCAGGGCATCGGATTTGCCATCCCGATTAACATGGCCAAGGACATCATCGCCCAGCTGAAGAGCAAAGGCGAGGTGACCCGCGGCTGGATGGGCGTCGGCATCCAGGACCTGACACCCGAACTTGCCGAGTATTACAAGGTCAAAGGTGAAACCGGCGTGCTGGTTACCCAGATTTTTGAGGGCGACCCGGCGGATAAGGCCGGAATCAAGGCCAATGACATTATCACGGCCGTTAACGGTGAACCGGTCACCAGTAGCCGGGAGCTTTCGCGCCGGATTGCCGCTTTAGGAGTGGGGCAGAAGGCCAAAATCACCATCATGCGTGACGGCCGGGAGAAAACGGTCACGGTCGAAACCGCCAAACGCCAGGAAGAGCAGGCGCTGGCCAGCAAAGAGGCGGAAAGCGACGAGAAACTGGGGTTGAGCCTGCAGTCATTAGAGCCGGACATGGCCGCGCGGCTCGGATATGACGAGGCCGAAAAGGGCGTTCTGGTGACCGGCGTGGAAAGCGGCAGCAAAGCCGACAAGGCCGGCGTTCAGCAAGGCGATCTGGTCAAGGAAATCAACCGCAAGCCGGTTGCCGGGATGGAAGAATTCCGCAAACAGTTGAACCAGGTCAAAAAAGGTGACCCGATTATGCTGTTGCTGAAGCGGGGTCAATCCGGTTTCATTGTCGCCAAAATGACCCGCTGATCGAAGAGACGACGGTCCAACCGGTAACAACAGAGGGCACCGTCATAAAAACCCCGCTGCGGTGCAGCGGGGTTTTTATTTGATGACCGGATCGCCGAAAGGATCATTTCTTGTCAAGCGATACTGGAGCCGGGTGTAGCGTCGTTGCGGCTCGGCATTGCCGACGGCGATCGCGAGGGCCTTACGGGTACCGACCATCACCACCAGACGGCGCCCGCGGGTGACTGCTGTGTAGATCAAGTTGCGCTGCAGCAGCAGGAAGTGCTGGGTCGTCACCGGGATGATAACCGCCGGGTATTCGGATCCCTGGGATTTGTGGACCGAAATCGCATAGGCCAGGATGATTTCGTCGAGTTCCGAAAAAGCGTAGGTCACGGCCTGGTCTTCGAAACGGATGACGACCTCTTGGCCGCTCGGATCGATGCGGCTGACCCGCCCGATATCCCCGTTGAAGACATCCTTATCGTAATTGTTTTTGATCTGCATGACCTTGTCGTAAAGCCGGAGTTCGCGATCCCCCCGTCTGATCAGATCCCGGTCGGGGTTGAGCGTCTCCTGAAGACGCAGGTTCAGGTTGTCGGCACCGATCACACCCCGATGCATGGGTGTGAGCACCTGGATGTCGTCGAACGGATCAAAACCGAAGCGGCGCGGAATCCTCTCTTTTGCCAGCTCCAGAATGAGGTCCAGAACCTTTTCGGGGTCGTCCTGTTGGATGAAATAAAAATCCGACAGCGCCGGTGCGGCCGAAGAGATCGGTGCCCACTCTGGCAGCCGGCCGCTGTTGATCCGGTGGGCATTAACCACAATGCGACTGTGCCTGGCCTGGCGGAAGATCTCACTCAGCTCCACGACCGCGGTGAGCCCCGAATCGATAATGTCCTTGAGAACGTTTCCGGCACCCACCGAGGGCAGCTGATTGACGTCGCCGACGAGAACAAAGGTGGCGCCCTCCGGAACGGCCTTTAGAAGGTGATACATCAGGACGGTGTCGATCATCGAGGCCTCATCGATGACCAGCAGATCACACCGCAGAGGGTCGTTTTCGTCTCTCTGAAATCCGCCCTTGGCCAGGCTGTATTCCAGCAGCCGGTGAACGGTGCGGGCCGCATGTCCACAGGCCTCGCTCATGCGCTTGGCCGCCCGCCCGGTGGGCGCCGCCATCAGAACCCTGACACCCATCCGCGTGAAAATCTGTAGAACCGCGTTGATGATGGTGGTCTTGCCGGTTCCCGGACCGCCCGTGATCACCAGCACTTTTTCCGTCAGTGCGGCCCTGACGGCACTGACCTGTTTTTCGGCCAGCCCGATGGCCAGCCGCTTCTGCACCCATGCCAAGGCATCTTCGACCCGGATTGGACGCAGGCTCTTGGGTGCCGTCCGGAGAAATTTCAAGCGCTCGGCAAGACCAGTCTCGCACGCAAAGAAATGGGCCAGATAGACCGCCGACTCTTTCTGCCCGGCGCTCCCCTTGTTTTTTTCAATATCCTCGACGATGATGCGCCGTTCGGTGGCCAACTTGTCAAGGGCCTTGAGTACGGTCTCATGGTCGATGTCCAGTACCTTGCGGCACTCGGCCACGAGATGTTCCCGGGGAGCGTAAACGTGGCCATCGCCGGACAATAGATCGAGCACATAGAGGATCCCGGCCGCCACCCGAAGCTCGGAATCCGGCGGGAAACCGAGCTGCTGCGCAATGCGGTCGGCTGTTTTGAAACCGATGCCGAAGATGTCGGACGCCAGTCGGTATGGATTCTGTTTGACGACGGCAATCGACCGGTTGCCGTAGCGCTTGAAAATTTTGGTCGCGTACCCCGAACTCACGCCGTGAGATTGCAGGAAGATCATGACATCCCGGATTTCCTTCTGGTCGTCCCAGGCCTCTTTAATCATGGCGATGCGCTTTTTGCCGATCCCCTCGACTTCGGCCAGGCGCTCGATGGCCCCTTCGATGATTTCCAGGGTGTCCCGTCCGAATTTTTTAACGATCCGGTGGGCCATGACCGGTCCGAGGCCTTTGATCATACCGGATCCAAGGTAAATTCGAATGCCGTCGGCGGTGGCGGGGATGCTGCTTTGATAATGCTCAACCCGGAACTGTTCGCCGTACTTGGGATGGCGCACCCATTCGCCGGTCATTTGGAGAACTTCGCCGGGAGTCGGGGCCAACAGACCACCGACAACGGTGACCGGATCCGGCCGCCCCTCTACCTTTACCCGGGCGATCGTGAAGCCGGTTTCTTCGCTGGTGTAAGTGATGTGCTCTATCTGACCGACGAGATCGACTGGCATGGCTGTGTTGTCGGCGGCTATCCCCGACGGCGAAAACCCGCGCAAGGTTATTGCCAGTCGGGAACCTTGACCGGCCCTTCGTTGTCTTGGGGGAAAAAGGATTTGATGTCGATGACCGGTGAGCCGTCAAGGGCATCGATTTGATCGACCACGATGCTGTCGAGAGTGACCGCTGTGATGCGACATCGCGACAGGGCGATAGGATTCGGCCGGCGCGGCGAATGGGTCGCAAAAACGCCGGTCAACGGATTGGCGGGATTTTTGCGCGGCTGAACCTGCAGGATGCCGCGCGCCTCAGGCGTGTCGTTGAGGTGCAGCCAATACAGCACGTTGATGTGTGAAAACTGCTCCAACCCCAGCAGCCCCGCCGTGTAGGGAGGATAGATCTCGATCCGAACCTCGTCGTCGGTGTTGTGGATCACGCCAATCGGATGAATTGTGAAGGCTTCCTCCATGATGACCTCCTGCCGACGGCAACCCACGCCAGCTGCCAGACGATGATTGACTCCCGTCAAAACGGGCTGACCGGTTTAAGTACTAATCCTCCTGCAGCTCCTTCAGGTTTCCGTAAAATTCGAGGACATCCGGATTGCTCAAGGCATCGCGATTGAGCACCGGCTTGCCCTCGATAATTTTCTTCACCGCCAGCTCCACCTTCTTCATGTTGAGGGTGTAGGGGACGGCCGGAACGCTGATAATTTTCTTCGGCACGTGGCGCGGCGAAGCGTTTTCGCGGATCATGCGCAGGATCTTGCTCCTGATGCCGTCGGTCAGCCGGCATCCCTGCGCCATTTTGACAAACAGGATGACCCGCACGTCATTTTTCCAGTTCTGCCCCACCACGACACTGTCCTCGACCTCTTCGATCTGCTCGACCAGGCGGTATATTTCAGCCGTACCGATCCTCACCCCGCCGGGATTCAACGTGGCGTCCGACCGGCCGTAGATGGTGACCCCTCCGTGATCGTTGATCATGATGAAGTCCCCGTGCCGCCACACCTTGGGATACACGTCAAAATAGGCGCTGTGGTATTTGGTGCCGTCCGGATCGTCCCAGAAGTAGATCGGCATGGATGGAAACGGCTTCGAGCACACCAGCTCACCCTGCTTGTCGATCACCGGACGGCCGTTTTCGTCGTAGGCCTCCACCTTCATGGCCAACCCCCGGCACTGAAGCTCGCCGGCGTAGACCGGGCCCATCGGGTTTCCCAGCGCAAAACAACCGTTGAGATCCGTGCCGCCCGAGATCGATGCCAGCTGCAAATCGGATTTGACGTCGGTGTAGATAAAATCGAACCCTTCGATCGAGAGCGGCGAACCGGTGGAAAGCAAGGCCTTGAGGGGCTTTAGGTCATACGTTTTTCCTGGTTTGACGCCGGCGTTCTGAAGGGCGGCAATGTACCCGGCGCTGGTGCCGAAGACCGTGACCTTTTCGTTCTGGGCCATCTCCCAGAGCGCACCGGGGTGGGGGTGAAACGGGTTACCGTCGAAGAGCACCACGGTGGCCCCAACAGCCAAAGAACTGGTCAGCCAATTCCACATCATCCAGCCGCAGGTGGTGAAGTAAAAAATTCGGTCTTCTCTCTTCAGGTCCGTGTGCAGCATCAGTTCCTTCAGATGATGGATCAAAATGCCGCCGGCGCACTGGACCATGCACTTGGGCAAACCGGTGGTGCCGGAAGAATACATGATGTACAACGGATGGTCGAAGGGCAGCTGTTCGAATTCGATGTCGAGATCGGTTTCCGGGGCGATGAAATCGCTGAACATCACCGCATTGGGCACGCCGCTGATATCAGGATCCACCTGCGTGTAAGGTACCACGACGACTTTTTCGATGGACGGAAGCTGTTTCAGGATGGTGCCGATCCGCTCCAGCGAGTCGACCTGTTTGCCTTTGAAAAAATACCCGTTGGCCGTGAAGAGCACCTTGGGCCGTATCTGTCCGAAGCGGTCGAGAACACCCTTTATGCCGAAGTCCGGCGAGCAGGAAGACCAGACGGCGCCCATGCTCGTTGCCGCCAGCATGGCAATGATCGCCTGGGGCATGTTGGGCATGAATCCCACGACCCGGTCGCCGGCTTGCACACCGGCCTGTTTGAGAGATTTGGCCAAGCGCGACACCTCGCGATAGAGTTCGGCATAGGTCAGGTAGACGGCCTCCTGAGCCTCGCTCTTGAAGGCCAGGGCCAACCGGTCATCCCTATAGCGCAAGAGGTTCTCGGCAAAGTTGAGCCGGGCCCCTGTAAACCATTTGGCCCCCGGCATCTTGTTCAGATCATCGATCACCTGCTCGTAGGGCTCAGAAGCGATGACGCCGGCAAAATCCCACAGAGTGGCCCAAAAATCGGGAATATTTTGGATCGACCACCGGTAAAGGGCCTCGTATTCCGTGAAATTCCGGCCGAATCGCTCATTGATCGCATTCATGAAACGATACATGTTGCTGGCCTTGATTCTTTGCTCCGATGGTTGCCACAAGAGTTTGCCCATGATCTGCTCCCTTTCATCGAGGATGTCGCAACGATCTCCATCTCGGCGCTGCCCGTCATCCCACCGCCACCGGAGTAATCAAAAGGCTCACTCCGGTAACCGGATCGTCAGGCTCGCCGCATTATCCCGTTTTTTACGACGGGACCCTCTCGACCCTTGCGGCAAAAAGTCTGCCGCTTGATTTCGAGAAATGGCGTCCCGCATCAGGATCTCTGCGATGACCGGTCCGTGAGACCCGTCGAACCGCCTTTGGCAAGACATTCTTCGTGTACACTTGCATTTTCTCATACACGGTTCCGGAGCGGTTCGTCAAGGAGCGCGGTGACACCAGAAGCGATCCTCATCACGTCTTGGTGTGAAATGTCTTGCGGACAGACCCGATATCCTTTAATGAGTAACCGCTGAAAACACGAACAAGCAAGTAGAGGAGCAGGAAATGAGCAACCGACGAGTCGACCTGAGGTCAGACACGATCACCTTGCCGACGTCATCGATGCGTCAGGCAATGGCGACGGCGGAAGTCGGAGACGATGTCTTCGGCGAAGATCCCACCGTCAGACGCCTGGAGGAACTGGCGGCCGAACGGCTCGGGAAGGAAGCCGGGCTTTTTGTGGCCAGTGGGACGATGGCCAACCTCGTCAGTCAGTTGACCCACTGCGGCCGGGGGGACGAGATGGTTTTGGGCGATCAGGCGCACATATTCTACTACGAACAGGGTGGCTCGGCCGCGGTGGGGAGCATCCACCCCCGGACCGTCCCCAATCAGCCTGATGGAAAAATCCTCCTGGAGGACATCGAAGCGGCCATCCGCCCGGACAACGTCCATTTTCCGCGAACCCGTCTGATCGTCCTCGAAAACACCCACAACCGCTGTTACGGCAGCCCCCTGGACACGGCTTACCTGCAGTCGATCCGCCAACTGGCGCGCCGTTTTGGTCTGAAGGTGCATGTGGACGGGGCACGGCTGTTGAATGCCGCCGTGGCACTCGGCGTAACGGCCGCAGAGCTGGCGGCTCCGGCGGATTCGATCAGCATTTGTTTGAGCAAAGGACTGGCAGCGCCGGTCGGTTCCGTGGTCTGTGGGACCCGTAAATTCATCGAGAAGGCCCGCAGGGCCCGCAAAGTTCTCGGCGGCGGCATGCGTCAAGCCGGGGTGCTGGCCGCCGCCGGCATCGTGGCGCTGACGGAAATGACCCTGCGGCTGCCCGAAGATCATGCCACAGCCCGGCGCCTTGCCGAGGGCCTGGCCGAATCAAGGGGCATCTCAATCAATATCGGACGCGTGAAAACAAACATCGTTTTCTTCGACAGCAAGATAGACCATCTGCCGGCTGATCGTCTATCCGCAGTGCTCGCCGCGGAGGGAATCCACGTCCTTCCCACCGGGAAGCGCCGGCTCAGGGCCGTCACCCACTACCACATCACGGCCGAGGACATCGATTACACGCTGAAGATAGTCGATAAGGTGACGGCTTAGTCGAAACATGCCTGTTTATGATTATAAAGATGACGAAAACAGGTTTACAAATGAGTGCTGTGGTCGTATCAGGTATGAGGACAGCCTCTGGCCGCAAGCATCCAGTTTGATCGAAGAGAAAACTGTTAAGTTTCATTCAAGAAACAGGAATCGTACTTAGGTTTATGGAGGTCTCTTATGCGCGCTCTGATCGTTGGAACAATCGCTCTTCTGTTTTCCGCCAATCTCGCTTGGGCTGACGTTGTTGCAACCTGGAAAATGAGTGATGGCGCCGTTTCCAAGCTCAGTATTCGTGATGACCAACACGTTCGCATCGATACCAATGAAAAAGACACCTACATGCTGCTGACCAACCAAAAAGTATACATGGTGCGCAAGGAAGAGGGAAAATGGTCGGCTTTTGACATGGACCAGATGTCCGGTATCATGAAGAGCTTCGCGAAAGGCGCCAAGCCATCGGGCGCACAAGGCGATCAGCAAAAATTCACGGATACGGGCCGTTATGAAACCATTGCCGGCTACAAGGGCAAAGTATATGAAATCGAGTTTAAGGACTCTGCGGGTAAGATCCAAAAAGATGAAATCGTGTTGAGCCGTCATCCGGACATTATAAAAATTCATCAAGGCTGGATCGTGTTCGCAGCGCGCATGGCGCAGATGCTCGGTCAAGATTCCGCCCGCAGACTGGATCAATCCCTCAAGTCCGCAAAAATGGAAGAGCGCGGCGGCATGCTCCGCTACTCAAAAGATATGACGCTCCAGAGCGTCGAAAAGCCTTCCTTGACCATGGCCTACTACCAGCTGCCGGCGGGAGTCAGCATGATGGAAATGCCGGCAATGGGCAAAATGCCCCCCAACCAGACCACGCAACCGGCCCAGAAAGAAAAGGATGATTTCTCGACGGACACGACGGAAAAGGCCGGCGACGCGGCCAAAGATCAATCCCAGGATTCCATCGTAGAGGGTGTCCGGGAAGGGGTCAAAAGCATTTTCAAAAAAGTTTGGTAATCGTTGACTAGAAAGTCCGGCTTGGCAAAGGCGGCAATTTCCATCATGTCTTCATGCATCGGATTTCCAGTGGTGAGGGCGCTTGCCGACTTGGGGTTTGTGCCGCCGCCCACCCGGTCGGTTAGAGCCAACAAATGGTTCTGCTGGATGGTTTTCAGCGCCGCCACACCGGGCAGGATGCTTTTACGTCCCCCGCCGAAACCGGCCATGTAGTGATAGATCACCCCTCCGGTGAGAATCAACCGGTCGGCTTCGGCCGCGATTCGGTTTACCGCGACCTCGGTCCCGCGGCTCGTTTTGCCCAGATAAACCATGTTTTCGATCTGCCAGGCGTCGTAATTTACCACCCTGACGCGGTGGCAAATTTCCCTGGTACAGAGCTCGACGAATTCATCTCTGGTATTGGGACGGTGGGCCCCTATTCCGATAATGATGATAATATCCCGGTCTCTGATACCTGCCCGGTTGAGGTAATCGATGAGCAGGGGCAATGTTTCGTCGTTTCGTTGCCAGGCGCGGGTGATATCGCTCACCACGATGGCGACCCGCTCTCCCGGTTTGACCCGTTCACTGAGTAGCGCCGAGTCGATCGGGTGGTCCAACGCGTAGAGGTAGTCCTGCGCCAGGTTGGGAACGGCTGGACGGTTGGAGCCGACCAGTTCGTACAGGAGTCGGTCGGCGGGTATCTCGAAAGACAAGGTTCCCTTGCCATATTTAAGGGTGAATTTTTTACCGGTCATCTCATCCTCAGTTTAGCCGATTTATTTGCCAATTGTTGAGATCAATGATGGGTATGCCCATTATGTCAGCCAATTCGTAAGCTGTTATTCGCTGAACGGATCGGTTTTTCGTTTGACAATTCGACGGGCGCCAAGGTACAAAAGGAGGCTCAATTACCCGATTGAAAATATAGTGTAATTGTTAACGCCGTTTCCATGCTGATTGCAAGCTTTGATTCAAAGCTGGGGCAGCAGGAAAATATGGGTCCGCCTTCGGCTTGAACGCGTCGAATTATACTGGAACCGAATTTATGGATGCGATTTCGGATTTGTTTTCAAAGTGAACAAAAGAAGGTTGGATACTTTGGAGACTGAACAATGCAAACCGTAGGTAATTATCTCAGGCAAGAGAGAGAAGCCAAAAATATCAGTTTGGGTGAAGTTGCCCAATTAACGAAAATTTCAGAATTTTATCTGGATTTTCTCGAAAAAGATGACTACGAAAAACTTCCACAAGGGCCATACATCAAAGGGTATATATCGTCTTATGCCAGATTGATTGGAAGCAACGCCGATGAGGCGATCAAGTTGTACAATTCTCTGCAAGAGCAGATGAGTCAAATCGAAGCGGCCCAGACCGAAAGGTCTGAAGTTGATGCGATACCGGCACCGATTGCTTCTTTACAGGAAAAAATAGGATCTTCATTTAAAGAGCTATCCGCATCTTTTAAGGCCAAGACCGCCTCGCTGAAAATCGACACTCTTTCATCCGAATCCCAGGTCGCCCCCTTTAGAAAATTCTCGGCCTTTTTTAAAACAGTCGGCTCAGGCTTCAAAGCCGTGATCCCCTCTTCTGAAGCATTTGCCTCGCCATTAAAGACAGCCGGCATTTCAATAAACAAGATCGGTCTTTCGATAGTGAAAGCCAGCTCTTTACTAAAACAGATCGCCCCATTTCTGAAGAGAGCCGGCGGTGCACTCGACATAAATCGCCGACTGTTCAATCGGCGGACGTGGCTGACGGTCTGTTTGGTTTCGGTTAGCTCAGGCACTCTGGTTCTGGCCGGTTTCGGGTTCTATCATTTGTTCATCTATCAAAAAAATCCGACTCCGGTGGCGAAAATGCAGACTCTGCAGGATGAAGGTGCAAAAACCACGCGTGCCGCGACTACTGTTAAAACCGCCGAACCGTCGCAATCACAAAATGCGTTCAAGCCATCCGACCAACCGGTAGAAATTAAGAAAAACAAGGCGCTTTCTCCGCTCATAGAAGTGCCTGCCGGTCTGAAAAATCAATCGCCGCCGTCCGCCCCGGCCGCGGAGGTATCCCGTGATACCTCGGTTTCGGAAAATACCGGTATTCCTTCCCGAAGCGCATCCAGTAAAAACGTTCAACTCTCAAAAAGTAAATTGGCAGCCGGGAAAACCCTCTCCAGGGAAGTTGCTGGAAGTAAAGACTTTACCCCAGAAACCCGCCAGGTACCGGTACCGGCCCAATCTTCGAAACCAAAAACGACTTTGGCCGATCTGCGCGTCGCAGAAGCAATCATCTGTGAAAATGTGAAGAACAGGATGCCTGCCGGCGTGCAAAATTCTTTCCCCTGGTCGATCCCGCGCGTCTATGTCTGGAGTATGATTAAAGCCGAGAAGTATCCAGC
>Ga0316189_10005572_pt1 | contig 12077 bp, 14 predicted proteins | sample LowCovwburrow_MG_FD_204930 | JGI IMG/M metagenome (GOLD analysis project Ga0316189, IMG submission 204930) | Coastal sediment microbial communities from Maine, United States - Lowes Cove worm burrow | ecosystem: Environmental > Aquatic > Marine > Coastal > Sediment | place: USA: Maine... | reverse complement strand
AACCTTAAAAAGCTCGCAAAGCTAGCGCCAAACCCAATTTGGGCCAGAGCCGCCGTATGAAACAGGGGTGGGAACTGTTTATCTAGTGATACGGCGCAGTGAAAACGTCGAGTTTTTCAACAGAATACGCCCTTAGCTGCCGTTCACCCATGTGCAGTAGATGAAAACCATCCACACCTTGCAAGTACTGCTCTTCTACCGTAGGTGAGCTTGGTGAAGTATTCTTTCACCGAAATTTCCGTCTCCATATATCAGGTCGTCGATTTCAATTTAAGATCGCACGACTACAAGGCCACCGCGTTTTGCGGGTGGTAATTACTAGGAGATAAACAGATGGCTAACGGCACTGTAAAATGGTTCAACGCAAGCAAAGGCTTCGGCTTCATCCAACCTGACAATGGCGGCAATGATGTGTTTGTACATATTACAGCCGTACAAGCTGCAGGTTTGCAAGGCTTGGACGACAATCAAAAAGTTACTTACGAGGTGGAAACAGGTAATAATGGCAAAGAATCTGCAGCCGACCTTAAGCTGTTATAGCTGGTTTTGACGGGAATTTCCGTCACTAATAAATTTGGCGGCGGCGGTTTTGGCAATGTTCTAACCGCCGTTTTTCGTACGTATACCCACGCTTAACCATTGCCTCGATAAGCATTGAGCGTGTTGGCGATTACCTTAAAATGCCCGTCCCAATTATGCATTCTTCGAACAACTGTGCATCAAAAGAGGCGTCCACCCCATCGCTTACCTCAGACGTGATGGATTTCGCAATCTGGATTGATCTAATCAAAACCAGTCTATCAAGGAGATTGAAAATTGACCAAACTTACAAAGACTCCAGTGTTCACTGCCGCCGGGCCCGTTAAGGAAACGCAGATGGAAAAGACGACGCGAGCCGCAAAGGAAATCACCGACGACGAAACTGAAAAGCGCCAGGTCAAAACATCACGCCTTCGTCAAGCCCGTCACGACAGAGAGGCAGGCGTACCGAACGTGGCAACCCCAAAAGAAGGGCCAAAGAAGCCACAAACCAAGTCCGTCGGACAAGACTGACACGCGGTATATACCGAACACAGAAGCTGTCCGATAAACTAAGGTGAACTACATTCACAGCCTGGCCACCGAAGCAAAGGCTCTGTCAGCGTGCGCAGTCTTTGCAGAAACCATCAGGGCCAGCAACCATGTGTGTCGCGTCAACAGGCCGAACACAAGACTGCTTCTGACAATGTGTAAATCACAAAATAGGGCTTGCAAAAAGGGAGCCATCCACACAGGACAAAGTGACTATCAGTACAACCGCCTCTATATCCGCTACCAGCCCCAAAGCTGACATGCTAGTTCAACACCTAGGGCAGATTGCGAACATTCACAACGGTCGCAAACCTTCCGGTTCAATTGCCGAAAAGTAGCCATTCACCCCCCAATTGATTGAAACTTATCAGTAATGATAGCAAAGAGCCCAAATTGGCAAGTTGAGTCCAATGGAATCACATGAGTATGGTCTTTCTGCCATTCGAATTTAAGTTGCCAGTATGCTGGAAGATCGTGTAAAATGCCATACTAGCGCCTTTCGGCACGTACACGAAAAATTTTCTAAAAGCGGATTGAACTCTATGTTTTAGTGCCCACTATGGGAAGTGGACACTATAGGGCGCTTCACATCCACGTCACGGAAGAAGCCATTTTGTCGATCAACAAAAACCACACGGTTCTCTAGGATCGGGTATTTAGGTGCCTTCAGTCAGTGCAATCATGCATGCTTCTGCAAGTGCCCTGTCCGATTTCTCTGCACCCAGTGGTGTCGCCCAGCCAGATTTCTCAACAATGCCACGTCGACTATACGAATTGGCTTCATTGAGTTCTGCCAAGATTACCGCCGAACCAGGGTCTGTTTCTGAGTTTTGGACGCAATAAGGCGTCAGGGCTGCGGCAACGGCAGCGATAGAATTCTTACTAGACATATCTGATGCGGAACCACCTGTCACCCAACCACCCCAGTTAAAGCCAACAATAGCTAAGGCGACAGCGCCCGCGCCCGCGCCCATAAGCGCAGGTTTCATCCATTCGGGTATTTGCATAATAAAGCCAATCTTTTTGAGAAAAGCACGCATCATCGCGTGCTTGGTTTTCAAGCTACCACACAATCCCAAATAGACTGCATAGTTTGTCGGTTTTTTGACCTCGGCGTTGTTCAAGTCACCGGAATAACGGCAGGGATATGGCCGTCGATTCAACTGTCTTACCTCACTTTTCTTCCTGCGATTGATAGCGCAGGTTTACCTACCTGAGAATTCGTCGTCGCAAAAGCTTTCGCTTTCGCTTTCTCTTGTTTTGGTTTCTTGGTCTCTTTCTTGCTGTTTTTACCTTTGGCCATCGTCTGTCCTTTCAATATGCAGCGTCCAGTGCCGGAATGGCATGAGCTTGGCTGCGGTCGTTCACCGATTTCCTGTTCAAGGAGCATGGTGGTGTCAGATCGGATTAGCTTGCGCCGGGGTATGTGCGATTGGAACAACAGTAGGTATCTGATCTGGCTCAACTAATCTGGCGTCCTGCAGGAGGATCGTCACCAAGTGGTCGGTTTCGTGCTGCGCGAACGGTGTCAGGGCCTGGGTAATGAACATTTGAATTTCCATATGGGAGCGTTGCCAACGGGCAAAATGGCGAAACAAGGTCCAGGCCCGTTCATCCATCGGCGCGATCGCGGTCTGGACACGGGTGACGCCGACACAGGCCTCCTGGCGCATCAGATACCCCATCATGAGCGAGCTAAGCCCCTGATCGCGGGCAGTCTCGGCTACATCCGCATGCCAGATGAACAGGGTTTGAGGGTCATAAGGCAGCCGGTAGGCGGTCACGCCCCCCACGAGTTCACCCTCCAGCTCTGCCACGACTGACGTGTCCCGAAAAGCGGCGTTACTCATGAGGTCGCCTTGCGGGGCGTAAGCTTCGCCCGATGCGAAACCATCGGCCAGATCGGCAATACGGCCGGCATCATCAGCCTCCGGCGCGCGAAGCACCGGGACAGGCTGTTCAAAAAGATCAAGTGAATGCTTCATGTCTGGGCCCTTTTATTTACTTAGGTTTACTAAGTATCACAGGGATCAATAAAACACAAATATCTAAGTAAAATTACAGTTATTGGGCGAAAAGCTCGTAAATACAGACCCTAAAAGATTAGCAAAGCGAATTTTCTGAAGGAGAATTTGCTTGATATGTCGACACAAAAGGGGTCAGGTTCCTTGAGGAAACACAAGAAAGGATTCCGATGGATCGCATTGACAGCAGCCTTGTCGCCTTGCGCCGAATCCTGCGCGCGACCGAGATATTCGGGCGCGAGTTGGCACGATCGGCGGGCTTGACTGCGGTTCAGTTCCGCGTACTTCAGGTGGTGGCTGAAACCGGTCAAACCGCGGCTAAGGCAATTTCGACCCGGATGGGCGTGAGCCAAGCGACAATCACCGCGTTGGTGGACAAGCTGGTGGCGCAAGGTATGGTTATGCGCGAGAAATCGCAGACTGACCGGCGCCAAACCAATATCATTATTACCGAACACGGCCGCCGCACCGTTGAGGACACACCAGATCCGCTTCAACAGCGCTATGTACGCCGCTTCAAGGACATGGAGGACTGGGAGCAAGCCATGCTGTTGTCGTCGCTGGAACGGGTAGCAACAATGCTGGGCGCTGAAGAGCTGGATGCGGCACCCGTGCTGGAAACTGGTGACTTGCGCAAACCAAAATGATCGAGCGGCAGCGGGCACTGGCAAAGATAAAAAACTTTCGGACACTTGATGCCATTTTTGCGCATTAGCAACAAGGTTCCACTTGCCGCAAATACTCACCTTTTTCATCTGTCAATGCTGACTCTGACCAAACGCCATGGGCAAACAAAGAATGGCCACGCGAAAACCGAATTGCAGCATCAAATGAAGATACGATAATCCAATTAGGGCCATTCGTGAAGACTGCCCTTGTTGCTCGATGCCTACTGCTTTTGCTATTGCCGAAGCGACTTCCAATTCGACTCCGAGGTAGGGACAGGGTCAGTTGCTCGCACTTTGGCTAAGCAGCACATGTTAAGCGTGGCTGACCTCTTTGTCCGTTGATCCGCCCTTCGCCTCTTTGAATTGAAGCAATTTCGACCAAGGGTCGCTTTGGGGAAGCTGCACCGCAGTGGCAGAAAATTAGATGAATGGCAGTTGTGGGTCTTCCGCGTGACTTTGCAAAGTTCACTTTACTGCGCTAAGCCGCCGTTGGCCATATAGCGCCACGCGAAAATCCTGATCAAAAACGTCAGATGCCGGCGGCCTGTGAAACGGCGTCATCTCTGGGAAACAATCACCATTTTCTCGATGATCTCGTCAAATTCTCTCGTGCCAATCAAGATATGCAATTTTTCTAGTGTAGGCAGTAACTCGTCCAAGGTGCCAATACGAATGACCGGGTTCTTGCCCTTCACACACCAATTTCGTTCTCCAAAATTGAGTCTCAGGAACATCGTACCGTCCTGTTCGAACCACCAGGGCTCGGGGGCCACATAGACAATCTCGCGCCTCTTGACGCCATCGCTCTCGACAAACTTCTGGCGTGGATCTCGAAAATTGGGGTCGCGTGCCAAATAGATTTGACACGTCAGACCATCCAGAAATATCTGGCGCCAGGTTGCCATTTTCTCCTGAATCAGCTCGTGCCGATGCACAGGATCGAATGAGCGCGGTTCACGCACTTGTTCAACGAATTCTATGTCTGGTAGACCGTGCACGCCATCGGGATTGCAGACGGGTTCACTGGTGGCTCTTCCGTTTTTTGCGAACGTGAGTGAAGAGCCGCCGCGAGTAGTGCCTGGCTCGTCGCTTTCGGTGATGACATTGATCGGATTGGGCATATTTTGCTCCTGATACTTGATTGGCTGTGGAAAGGATCGGGGCCAGCGAGTTTGTTCACCGACTAGGCCGCCGGTTGACTATGCAGCACATGTTAAGCGTGGCTGGGCACATTCAATGAACTCGGTATGCATCGCCCTGATTGCCGGTTTCAACGCGTCGCGTTCAAGGATGAACTGAACGTCCACGTTTCGCGGCCCCTGGCTGGCCCCAATGGCAGAGAGCCCCGCGTCCGCAATGGCGCACAATCCGCGCGACAGAACCGACAGGCCGTTCAGGTCGCGCCCAATGACAGAGGCCATCGACAGGGTTCTGGTGGCGATTTCTGCCGCTGGAAAGGCCTGCGCGATGTCTTTCTCAACCCGCCGCATCGTCTTGAGCGAGCTATCAAGGTAATGCGTGATCGTATTGGCATTCGAAACTTTCGACACGATCCGCACGTTGTGGCGGGTCAAAACCTCGAGAATGACCGCGTCATAGCCTTTGACGCCAACCATGTCCTGCTCAAACACCTCCAACGTCACGATATCCAGACCAGTGACGATCTCGACAGCGGGCGCTTCTGCCTGCTGGTCGTCGATCAGGGTGCCGGGATCATTTGGTTCGAACGCGTTGGTGACCCGCAGTGGCACGTCGGCCTGACGGAGTGTCTTGGCGGCTTTTGGGTGGATCGCCTCCATCCCCATATTCGACAACTGGTCCGCGACGTCAAAATTGGTCCGTCCAATTTTGCACACTGCGGTTTTTCCTACGATCTTAGGATCACAGGACGAGAGATGAAATTCCTTATGGATGATTGCCTCGCGCGCACCAGAAAGTGCTGCGAGCCTTGAAAAAGTAACCTCGGAGTAGCCGCGATCGTATTCACGCATCAAGCCTTCGGCACATTGTGCGTAGCCGGTTACGATGGGCATTTCCGCCTGCAGATCGATGCCATCCATGACCTTGGAAATACGCTCATCCAAGGTTACGTTGCCCTCGTCACGCCAACCAGACAAGTCAACGAGCCGCGCGTTCACGCCAGCCCGTTGCAGCATCAACGTCGTCACAAAAGCGGAGTGAGCCTCGCCAAGTCCCGACAAAAGCTCGCGTATTTGCAGCATATGTTCAGAAAGCCGGAAATGTCCGTAGGCACAAAGCCTCTGTAGATCAATCAGGCAGTTACGCGCGCCGAGCGTACGCTCGGCAACAAAGGCATCGGCCTGTTCGATATCTGCGGGGTGACAGAGCACCTCGTGATTCAGTTTTTGCATCTCGCTTGCGACATGAGTTAGGGCATCGTGCCAGCCTTGGTCGGAGTCGGCATCGGTGAAATGTGCATAGACGCCCGGCGCACCCGTTTTCTTATGCTCAAGTAGCAAGTCTGTAATGCCGCCAAAGGCCGAGACCACGAATACGCGACCGTAAAGGTCCTCCGCCTTACGGGACCCAATAAAGAGCGTATCCTTGAGCAGTTTTACTCGGGACATTGACGTTCCCCCGATTTTTTCAACAGTGTGGGTCATGTCAGGCCTCCTCGGCTGGGGCATAAGAGCCGTCTTCGCCGTGCACTTCAGTGCCGATCACGGGCGGGTTGAATACGCATGCCATGACCAGTTCTTCGTCTGCACGCAGTGTATGACGATCATGTTCATTCAGCGCATACATCACGCCAGGTACAATCATGTGCGTTTCACCCGTGGCCAGATCGGTGATCGATCCCTTGCCCTTCATGCAATAGACGCTCTCGAGATGGTTCTTGTATTCGAAAGTGTGTTCTGATCCCTCTTCGAGAAAGGTGATGTGAAAAGAAAAGCCCATCCCATCGTCCTCAAGTAACATACGCACCGACGTCCACTGCGAATCCGAAACAACACGGGCATTGTCGTTTTTGATGATCTTGTTGAAGTCCCTTACGATCATGACTGCTACTCCGCTGCTATCTTCATTTTTCTGGTCACGTCACAGGTCGCCTGCACGAGGATGCCGAGACCATCCTCCATGATTTGGCTGGGCGTTGTGAGCGGAGCCAGAACCTTTACCACCTCATCATGGGCGCCTGAGGTTTCGATCAGGAGACCCAATTCATAAGCTCGGGTACAGATGTCAGCAGCCAGAGTACCAGAGCCGACATCGACACCTTGCATGAGGCCGCGCCCCTTGAGCGCTGCCCCATCGATAAGATCAGCCAGATCTTGTAGCGCAGCGGTCAGCTTGACGGATTTGACTGCCAAACCCTTCTCGAATGCCGTATCGGACCAGAATTTCTCAATCGCAACCCGGGCGGTGACAAAGGCATGGGTGTTTCCGCGAAACGTGCCGTTGTGCTCGGCCGGTTTCCAGATGTCGTACTCGCGCTTGATGAGCAGAGCGGCGAAGGGCAGACCAAAGCCCGAAAGCGACTTAGCTTGCGTGATCATGTCCGGCTTAATGCCAGATTTTTCAAAAGAAAAATATGTACCAGAGCGACCACAACCGGACTGAATATCGTCGATGATAAGCAGTGCACCGAGTTTGCGCGCGATTTTCTCGATGCCAAGCATCCATGTGTCTGAGGCCGGATTCAGGCCACCTTCGCCTTGAATTGGCTCAAATATAAAGGCTGCGGGCACATCGATCCCCGAAGAAGGGTTCGACAGCATCTGATCGATCAATTCCAGCGTGTCGACAGCCTCACCCAACGTGCCTTCGAACGGCAAATGCGTGACATCGCCAAGTGAACCACCCCCTGCGCCCCTGCGTTTGGAGGCGTTGCCGGTTAGCGCCAGAGCCCCCATGGTCATGCCATGAAAGCCGTTGGTGAAGGCGACCACGTTGCGGCGACCAGTGACTTTCCGCGCCAGTTTGATTGCGGCTTCAACCGCGTTCGTGCCGGTCGGGCCGGTCAACATAACTTTGTAATCCATACCACGCGGTGTAAGGATGTGATCCTCATAGGCCTCAAGGAATGCACCTTTGGCGTTGGTGTGAAAGTCCAACCCGTGAGCAATCCCATCATCAGAGATATGCTGGATGAGCGCGGCTTTCATATCTGGGTCGTTGTGTCCGTAGTTCAGCGATGAACAGCCCGCCAGAAAATCGATAAAACGATTGCCGTCTGCATCGAAAATTTCAGAGCCATTGGCATGTGTGAAGACTGCGTTCATAGAGCGGCAATAGGATCGTGCTTCGCTCTCGCGGCGTGTGTAGATGGAAATATTCTGTGCCATTTCTTTGGGCATGGGGTATCCTTTCCCTTTTTGAGGGCCTGTCGTGCGATTGGGGGAAGTGTCAGGCGGCGCGCTTAATGTCTGCCGGGGTTGGCAGAATGATCGTCACCAAATGTTCGGTGTCGTGAGCTCCGCCGAAATGCGCGTCTTTCTTAAAATGGGGCACGTCCGTCAGATCCCCGCCAATGTGGCGAGCAAAGCTGCGGAACAACCCCCAAGAGGCGTCATTGTCTGGGGTAATTGTTGTTTTGAAGGTCGTGGCATTCTCGGTCTCGTCGCGATGAAGGAGTTCGAGAAGCATGGATTTACCCAAGCCAAGGCCGCGCGCCTTAGGACTTACAGCCACCTGCCAGACAAAGAATGCGCCCTTGCCCGGGATCATATGGCCGGAAATCCAGCCAACGATCGCGCCGTTTATTTCTGAAACAACACAGGTGTCGCGGAAATGATCGGCTTGGATCAAGTTCGCATACATCGAATTTTCATCGAGAGGCTTGCATGCACGAATCAGCTTCCAAATGGCGGCCCCATCCTTCGCAACTGGCTTGCGGAAGTGGGGCTTCCGCGTTCGGGGGGTGTCGCTGTCTTTAGGCATTGGATCGAACCTCTCGGGTTGTTCGATGCTCTAAGTAAGGGGTTTTGAAAATTACTTCAATAGATAAAGCATATTTATGCTAAAAAAGCCTATTTTTCATATTTCATAGGAAAATAAACTTAGTTCTACTAACTATTTTGAATTTCAGGCTTTTTCCAAGTGTACAGTTTACCCATTAAGGCTCTTACAATTGATTCTACCTTACGTTCTTTTGCTTAGTGTTCTTGTTCTGGCATATACTGGCTCGAATTGGACGTTAAAACGCTATCCTGCCTTTAATTCACTCAATAATCCAGCCCACCAATCCGCCATTCTGACACGCTCATCCCAATGCGCACCCCGTGCATAAGCCCGTCGCACCACATTTCGCTCCACATGCGCCAAGGCCCGCTCAATTGCATCAGGGTGCCAAAAGCCGCTTTCGTTGGCGATTGTCGAAAACGTCGCCCGAAACCCGTGCGAGGTCATTTCCTTGCCTGTATATCCCATACGACGCAAAGCACCGTTTAATGTATTCTCACTAATTGGACGTTTAGATGATCGAAGCGACGGGAATAGTAATACACCCCAGCCCGTTAGGTCTTTCAACTCGGCAAGCAATTCTAACGCCCTAGCAGGTAGGGGTACGGTATGTGGCATACGCATTTTCATCCGCGCCGCCGGGATCGTCCAGACGTTGGCTTCAAAATCAAATTCCGCCCATTCCGCACCACGCAACTCACCGGGGCGGGTTGCCATAATTGCAAGTAGTTCCAAACCGATCCGCGTAGTCACTTGCCCTTCATAACCATCGATTGCCCGCATCAAACCACCAAGCGCAACTTTGTCAGTTATAGCCGCGCGGGATTTGACCTTATGTCGGATCAGCGCATCGCGCAATGGATAGGTAGGATCATTATCTGCAAGCCCGTTGGCAATAGCATAACGAAAAACCGCCCCTACTGTTGAACGTAACCGCTTAGCGGTTTCATAATGTCCTTTTGCTTCCACTTTCTTGAGGGTCTTTAAAATTGTTGCTGCGGATAGCTCAGTAATCGGTTTTTGGCCAAAATCTGCATTTGCCATAGCCAGAAAAGACGCCACCTTTTTCAGCGTTGCTTCGGCCCGACCTTCAATCCTGATTTTGTTTAGATAGTTTTCCGCGACACTCTCAAATGTGTTTGCATGTTTTTGCTTTATCAGAGCGGCCTTTTCTCTCTTCACTTCACTGGGATCAATTTCCACGGCAACTTGCGCCCGTGCTTCATCCCGCAATTGACGGGCCTGCAGCAATGAAATTGCAGGATATGCACCAAGCGATAAAAGCCCTTCTTTACCGTGAAGTCTGTATTTAACCCGCCAAAGTCTGGAACCGTTGGGGTTTATCAAAACATATAAGCCATCGAAATCCGAAACTTTGTAAGGTTTACCCTTTGGCTTTAGATTCTTTATCTTTAAATCCGTCAACGGCATTGGGGGTATCGCCTTATCCTGTTTTGCATCATACCCCCAATACTACCCTTAAACTGTTAGGATACCCCCACACGGGGTTGGATTGCATTGGACGACAAAACGCCTAAAACCCCTTATAACAAAGGAATTTTAGGATGTCATTGGATTTTAGAAAACTGTTATGTGGTACCCGCGGCCGGACACTGATGTAAAATTTTATCTATATTTATTAGATAGTTAAAATGTATGTAATAGAGATTGTGTAACTCAATGTGTAACTATTTTTACCAATAGATAATACCAAATGAGTGGTTTAATTTAAGCTAAGGAATCCCATGTTATAAATGTCATATTTGAACCCCAAAGTGCCTACCGGTTTAGATGCCCGCAAAGGTGCATCAATCAAGTTTCTCTTGCTGCACGTCCCAGAGTTACTTCCTTAATGAGAACACTTAGTCGATGGGTGTCTCTCTCAAAACGGGCTTGAAAATCATCGGTTACAATCGGAGCTTGGATTACATCGGAAATTCGAACATCAGCGCCAATTCCTGCAACAGAAATCGATGCAGAAATCTTCGGGCGAACAGCTTTCGATGTATGGGTTGTGGTTGAACCACTTGTTGTTGTATTAAACCCGGCTATTCCCAAATTGAAATTGTATGTGACATCCACGACTGTCTCTGTCGCCGTCTTGGAGGCCCGCAAAAAAACGGCAAACTTAATCAGAACGTCTTCGAGTTCTGTAGTAATGTAGGCGGTCGCTCCTCGTCTCTCAAGGTTGTGTAATTCACCAATAAACACGTCGATTTGATCGCTGAATTCCTTTTGGTGTTCTTCGCTATGACCTTGATAAACGTAGTTCTGGAATGAGGCCTTGAGCATGGCAAGAGACGAGCTTAATGGAATGTATACAGTACCAGCTTGTTCCCTTGCATTTTTCAGGTACAGGTCGCTCTGATTGTTTAGTCGTTCGACGCTTAATTTCTGGAGTTCTTCGCGAAATCTTGATGACGTATGCCAACGCGATACAATGGCCCCGATTACAGCACTTATGACTACGGAAAGAAACCCAACAAGCGCGACCAATACTTTAGGATCAAGATCCATAATATATTTCCACATTTACAAATTCCTTTACCCGAAACTCCAATCATGCATTTATTTGCGACAGGTGGCAACGGCAGCAATGTCCGCACAGCCAACCTCTGGTCAATTTCATCCAAGATCGGCTTCGAGCCTATTCTATTGAAAAACTCCCTTTTTGGGCATAACTGATGTTTTTTTGATCATACAGAATGACAAGTGCGTTTTGGCGAGGGGTTTGATCAAATTTGACCATCTGCGCTTCACGACCGCCTCACCACGCTTAGCTTATAATTCTACCAGACTTAACAAAGCAAACGGTTTTACCGGAAAGTTGTTAATTCTGGATTTATGAGTTTTCAACAGAATAAGCCCTTTTACGACATTCGACACATCCACCGTGATCGTAGAATTTTTACACTTAACTTCTTGACGATTGAATTCGGTTTCACTCTCATCCCTCGAATATAGAAATAAATATCGCCTTAGCTAGCTCATAACTGGCACTGAGAAGCAATGTCACCCCGACTAAACCCGCAACGCTCCGATGAACATATGCGCCCAACCGACTGCGCTTGTAGTACTCCATCGGAGGGAACAGCCATCTGAAATATTGGAATACAAAGCGTCCGATCATTAGACACAAGAGAAACACGTAGATACCGAGAACAACGTTTAAAAATATCGACTGACTTTCAAGCCATGCGCTTGCTAGCTCTCCTTTTTTATAGAATAACCAAAATAACGCGGGCAGGAAGGCAATGTAGAGGAAATAGTCGTATGTCCCGGAGCCATGAATGATGGGGTGAAATGCTTCGCGTTTTTTCAAAAACGTTTGGATTCGCTCGGTAGTTGAGATTACCCAATCCTCATCTCTCCCCATAATATTTATCACGCT
>Ga0316189_10005571_pt1 | contig 12078 bp, 9 predicted proteins | sample LowCovwburrow_MG_FD_204930 | JGI IMG/M metagenome (GOLD analysis project Ga0316189, IMG submission 204930) | Coastal sediment microbial communities from Maine, United States - Lowes Cove worm burrow | ecosystem: Environmental > Aquatic > Marine > Coastal > Sediment | place: USA: Maine... | reverse complement strand
CGTATATTCGAGGGATATCCGCATAATTTTTTCTAAGAGTGCATTTATATTTCACTTCATTCGCAATTAGGCTAATCGAATCGTCGATGCAATCATTGATACTCAAGCTACTTCTTTCGTCTTTGTCGGTGCGAGAAAAGTCTTTCAAGTTGCGGACAATATCCTCGACTCTCTTTGTTCCGCTAAGGCTTTCTTTAATGCAGGAAACAGCGTCTTCAGAAATATAGTCAAGTTCATGTTTGCGGATTAGTGAGGCGAGTTTGTCTAGAGGCTCCCCAAGATCCACGTTCTCATCAAGGGTTCGTAGTTGAATACTCAAGGAGTGGTATGCGCTTAATACTACCTGTATTGACTGTAAATATTTGTCCAGCGTTTCAAGGTTGCTTCTTATAAAGCCTACCGGGTTGTTAATTTCATGAGCAATGCCGGCGGCCAGCAAACCTATTGCTGCAAGTTTCTCTTGCTGCACCATATGCTCTTTCTGATTCTTTAAGTCGTTAAACGCATTGGTGAGAGTTTCGTTTGCTTCAAATAATTCGCGCGAACGAGTCTCAAGGAGGTGCTCGGCCTTTTCTCTGGCTGCTTTCTGCCGTTCGTAGGCGCGTTTGTAGTCCAAATTCTCGGTCATAATAATTTTATGTGAAAGCAGCAATGATCACTGCCCTCATGCATGCAAGGAGTATGCGTCATAGTAAATTCGACCTGATATCGCTCGGCAGCCCCTTTAATCAAGCCGTCTGCTAGGTGGCAGAGCTTGCGTGGCGACCGGTAATGCAACTCGAGCGTACTCTCGTCCTCTTGCTCCCAACTTAATGTAGGGAGGCTGGGATTCGGGTAAAGCTTTTCTACTTCCTTATGAATCACTCCGTCGATACTTTTTAGAAAACCTAGAAAGGAGGATTCTTCCTCGACAAATATGCTGTGCTTCATCGCTAAAACGTGAAATAGATACTGACCAAAGCTTTTGAGTAACTCAATCACTGGTGTGCCAGTTCTAGTCGAGAGGTCTGAAATCATGGCAAATAATTCTTCATCGGGGAAATCTTCTACAGATGTATAGATCCCTTCTGACTCTGGGTTAACTGATTCAAGTATGGCATCCCATGTTTCGATGCCTATCTCCTTCTCAACCATATCATTGAATGTTGTAAAGACTATTCCTTTCATATTCTTTGCTCGTTGTAGCTATCCAATATAGCGTCTAGAATGGCCTTTCGTGCAGAAACATAGCTTAGAAGCTATTACTCAATGAGATTAGATCATCATGCCAAAGATTCTGATACTAGACGATGATGACCATGTATTAAAGTCTCTGCTTAGGCTACTACGTTCGCCTGACTATGACATTAGTTGCTATTCTGACCCTCAAGAAGCGCTCTTGCAATGCGGCCTGCAGCAGTATGATTTGATCCTTTCTGACCAAAGAATGCCGGACATGGAAGGCACAGAATTTTTTACCCACATCACCCAGCTCTTTCCTCAGACCAGACGAGTACTTATTAGCGGCTATACCGATTTTTCGAATGTTACTGAAGCATTCAATGATGGGATTATTCATAAGTTTGTTATCAAGCCCTGGGATAATGAGCTGCTTAAGAACCTCATTTCCGATGAGTTAAGGCTGGGACAAGAGGGTCTGGCGTCTAGTATATTTGATTCTGTTGAATTTAATCTCTTAACAAATAGCACAGATAGCTATGAGTCAGATGCTGAGCTGGAAAATAACTTCCATGGAATAGTGTCATCTGATCCAAGTATGCTGGAACAGATTTCTGTAATTCGGAAGACTGCCAATTCAGAGGCGCCTTTTTTCATACACGGAGAGACTGGTACGGGTAAGGAGTTGATAGCGCGTTCGATACATTTGGAATGCGATAGATCTGAGCAGAAGTTTGTTGCTTTGAATTGTGCAAATTTGACTGAGAGTCTACTCGAATCCCAATTATTTGGTCATAAGAAGGGCGCCTTCACCGGTGCGCAGAAAGATCAGAAAGGCTTGTTGGCAGAGGCTGAAGGCGGAAGTCTGTTCTTGGACGAGGTTACGGAGATCCCTATAAGTCTTCAGGCAAAGTTGCTTCGTGTTCTGCAAGAAAGAGAATACACCCCTGTTGGTGAAACGAGCGCAATACCATTCGATGTGAAAATTATCTCTGCGTCATCGACTAGTTTGGAAGCTGCAGTTGCAAGTGGGGATTTTAGAGAGGATCTGCGTTATCGCTTAGAAGTACTGCCGATCAGTCTTCCGCCTTTACGGGCAAGAGTTGGAGACATCGAAATCCTTTTTGATTACTTTCTCGATAAGCAATTTTCTAGGCACAATAAAGCGATCAAAGATGTCGATTCCGCTGTTTACGATTGTATTCGAGGCTACGCTTGGCCGGGCAATATTCGTGAACTGGTGAACGTTTGTACCTATATTGCTGCGTTGTCCGCAGACGAATCAGATTCTGTGACCTTAGATGATCTGCCAGTTGTGCTACGAAATCACAGTATTCAAGGCGATGTGCCTAGCGCTGAGCCAGAATCACCTGGTGCTATTCGGGCGAGTAAGCCAAAGCAAATAAGTCGAGATAGTTTGGCGGCAGCCATCGAGAATTTTGGCGGCCACCGCGAATCAATCGCCAACTATTTTGGGATTTCGCGAATGACGCTCTGGCGAAAGATGAAGCAGTTTGATTTTGAAGAAAAGTAAACTTCTTGGTTAACAAACCTCATTAATTCCTCTTAGACCCTTTAACACTACGTAACATGTTACAGCTCTGTTACGTGGTTGATACGTATCTGATACATCTACGATACGCCCAAAATCTACCCAAAAATCCTTAAGCTATTGATATTTAAGAAGTATGTAAAGTTGGCACGGCGCCTGCAATTCCTTATGCGAACGTGTTGTTCAGCATTCAAATGTCTGAATGTGAATTTAACTTTACTTAACTAAACTTTATAAGGATTGAAAAAATGAAAAAATTATCTCTAGTTGCTGCGATCGCTCTTGCTGGTTCCATCGTATCTGCCCCTGGCTTTGCTGCTGGGCTTGATCAAGACAGCGCCACTGTAAACATGAACGTTGGTCTGTACGCTGCGCTTACAGGCTTGAACGATTTCACACTGACTACTACTGATGCTGATGGCTCGGCTGGTGCGGTCTATGCCGGCGACGATCAATTTAACTTGGAATCTAACGGTCAGATCCGCGTAACACTTGCTGGTGCAAACTTGCAGAATGGCGCTGACTCAGTAGCGACTGTCTACAAGCTAAACGATGCCGGTACTACTTTCGATACTGAATCTGCAAAAGTACACAATGCAGTTCACAAAGTAAGTGCAGCGGCAACTCTTGGTGAGATCTCTAGCCAGCAGGCTGGTGCGTACTCAAGCGTAATCACTTTGACCGTATCTGCAATCTAAGTGCTATCCGGGTAAAGAGAGATCAATCGGGATCTCTCTAGCCCTATTAAAAAAGTGTAGAAGAGAAGCTTCCAACCGAAGCTTCTGCTTTTTTCCAAAGCTCTATCCACTAAATCTTCATCTTCTAAACATACCTTGGTACTGAATATCTATTTTGTACGGTTGTTGACTATAAGAAAGGGTTACTAAAATGATTAATCGAGTGCAAAAATTTTGTTTGTCCATCAGGTTTGCGGCCTTGCTTCCTCTCGTTCTATTTACCCATCAAGGATTTGCCGGTGAATTCGCAGTCTCACCTATGCTAATCGAAATCGGGGCGCAGAGCCGAGAAGAACAGCCATTCGAGTTCACTATTTTTGGCAAGAGTGACACAAATATTAAATTAGAACTCTTCGATATGAATCAGCTAGAAACTGGTTATATGGGTTTCTCAGAAATAACTCCGGATGATCTTTCTGCTCAGGATGACCTTGATTCGATGGCAAATTGGATTGACCTAGAGCGCGATAGATTTCGAATTCGTGATGGCGAGACGACAACTGTTCGAGGGACAATTAAAGTGCCTGCCAGAGCTGCTGGTACGCATCTAGTTGGCGTGATGGTTGAGGAAGATTTACCAGAAGATGAGCAGAGTGGCATATCAGTAAAGATTCGCTACGCTGTAGTTCTGAATTTACGCGTAGAAGGAAGATACGCTCGAATTAAAACCGACTTTGGTGAGCTTGCAGCCGTCACTCAAGAAGATGGTACCTATCTAGAAGGCTATTTCACAAATGACTCGGCAGTTGACAACTGGCTATTCACCGAGGTGCAGATTAGGGGCGATGATAATAGGTTGATTGATCGCATACCACTAAAGACTGAATCTGCATGGCAGCGCGCCGACATCGGTTCTCGTGTATTTCCAGGTGCTCGGGTACGAATGTACGGAAAAATCGCCAAAGCTTTTGATACGGGTAACTACAAACTCCTAGTTCGTAACAAGTTCGCAGATAAAACCCAGCCGGTATTTCGCGAGACAGTTTATTTGGAGGCTCCGACTTTAGCTACAACCAATCTGGCGGCAGCGGAAGGTGAAGAGAATTCACCGGCACCGGCAACTGGCTCCGTTTCTGTTAACCCAGATGCTGTAGAAGTCAGTATACGTAGCAACGGTACATCGTTCGCTAGCTTCTCTATCCAGAACACAAAGAATGAGGTTGTGAATATTACGCTGCCTTCTCTGATGGACAATCTTGAGGCGCAGGGCGTAACTAGTTTTAAGTTCTATCCGGAGACTGTATCGATCAAGCCGAACCAGAGATCCAAAATTGTTCTTCGGCAAACCCATGTGGAAGGTGCCGACTATGGAAACATAATATTCCAGGCGCGAATCGCATCAGCAGTAAGTGCTGAAGAAAGTGAACTGCTCAACATCGCTACAGTGCGAGGCTCTTAGTCATGACTAAGCCCGTAAAAGTATTTTTGGCGTCTCTAATGTTACTTAACTTGGCAGCATGCGGAAGCACTGGCGGAAATTCGTCTAATGGTGAAATGCCTAGCACTAGTGTTTGGCAGGGTATGCCCGAGCCGATCACGCAACGCTATCCGATGGTAAAAATCAATGATGTCGAGAACTCGGGATCTACTTCTGGCTTGAATATTAGACCTTACCAAGAACCTATTGCGGAGGCGGCATATTTCGATTGTATTGACGAATCAAAATCAGATATTACGGCTGAACTCCCTAATATCGATGTGTCATTCATAGAAACCGATATCATCGATGCTCTGTTGGAGCTCAGTTTATTAACCGGCGTGTCAATCATCACGGATGACAGCATCGAAGGAGTGATCTCTATCAACTTCTTCGACAAGTCTATAGATGAGGCGATCTCAGCGATCATTGCCCCTGGAAATTACGGCTATAGAAAGATGGATTCTTTTATCTACGTAGGTAGCCAAAGCCCAGCTTCGCCTTCGTTTCATCTGCTTTCGGAAACATGTACTTACAAGCCCACTTACATTCAACCTACACAGATAGTTGAGCTGCTGACTCCATACTACCAACAATATGTAAATTTTTATGAGGGACACGATCATATATCGATTGTGGCACCCGAAAACATTCAGGACAGAATTCAACAGGACCTGCGGGTATTCGACAAACCTCCACGTCAAATACTCCTCGAAATGAGTATTGTTGAGGTGAGCGAGGAGGCACTGGATCTGCTAGGGGTGAAATGGCGTAGAGAGGCGCTCGCGGGAGACCTGCTCGCTCCTGCTGCTAATAATCAAGGAGGGCTGTATAGCTATTACGATCCATTGGCATCGACAAGCCCGGTTGCGCAAGCTCTAATTGATTCTGTTAGCGCATTGAATACGGGAGAAGAAGTTCAAATTCGGGCGATGCCCAGCATGGTTACACTGAATGGAAGAGAAGCGAACTTCAGCTCAACCCAAACTACATGGTTGCCTCTACAAAATCTATCCAGCAATAATTCCCAGGATGCGGTTAGTTATGGCGTCGACCTAAAAATCATTCCCTATATCTCGAAAGAGAACCGGGTGCGGCTTGAGATATTACAAGCCTCTGTTAGTGATCTAACTAAAGATTTAGACGAGTTACCGAAGTTGATTAGCCACGCAATATCGACCTCGGTCATCATGGTCGATGGAGAGACTCTTGTGCTAGGAGGGCTGATGCAGAAGAAGAGCAGAAATCAATTAGCTCGCGTGCCCGGTGCATCTAAGACACCGTTATTCGGTGGGCTTTTTAAGCATAGTGAGGAAGCGATGGTGACAACGGAAGTGTTAATCGTAATACGGCCGAAAATTTTAGAGACATAAGGAAGTGGAGTGAATAGGGGAATTGATATGTATTGCTTGAAGTATAGTTATGTACTGGTGCCCCTGAGTTTATTGCCGAGCAAAGGCTGGTCTGCCAGTTTCGGGGAAGTTTCCAATAGTAATCTGGAAAGTTCAGCCACGATATGTATGAGTATTGGGGTTAGGGCGAGCATCTCAGGCTTCGATAATTTCGAACTCACCACTATGGATATCGACGGTACAGCAGGAGCGATCTATAGGGGTTCAGACAGTTTTCATCTGGAGTCAAATGCTCCGGTAAGAGTGATCATCGATGGAGAGCCCTTAAGTAATGGCAACGACGATATCGAATCTCTTTTTAGCATCGATGGTAGCTATAGCCATTTCGACACGTCTGCAAAAGGTGATCATACAGGCGACCATGTATTCAGCGCCGAGGCGCAACTAGGCCGTATATCTAGTCAACTCGCTGGCCATTATTCGAGTGATGTAGTCCTCACGGTGGTGCCGCAAATAGGTGATGGCGGAGGTTGCGGAGAATTCTCCCAAAGTTTCGCCTCCAATGAAGGCTGGGTAACCCTGGCTTATGAGGATCTCTATCCTAGGGTAGGTGATGGCGACTATAACGACATGGTGGTGCGTTACCACGTCGAGGAAAACTACAATGCGCAGCAGCAACTTGAAACTGTAACATTGCAGTTCGATGCTTTGGCGCGCGGTGCAGGCTACAACCATTCATTAAATCTTAGTTTGGATGGGGAGATAGATGCGTCGAGAAATGCCACCACTATCACGCCTGATGCATTCGTGGGTGATGCGCAGGTAAGAGTTAGCTACGAGAATGAGGGCGGCAGCACGAGAGTGACGAATACGACTAATTCAGACAAGGATATTAGTATATTCAACAATACCAGAAGCGTTCTATCAGGTTTCGCTAATGTGTATGCCAATGAAGACTGGACGACTGCAAGATACAGAACAACGGTTGAAGTAACTCTCGCCAATCCCGAACTAAATCTTTATGCAGATAGAGGTGCCGACAGCCTGTTGTGGTTCAGGCCATTCTTGACTGTCATGAACACAAAGCAGGACATCGACTTATATGAGATCAATCAGCAAGACGGCATGATTGATGAAAATGGTAACCCGTTTGGCTTGTTAGTGCCTGATACCTGGGAATGGCCTCTGGAACGCGTGAGTATAAATGAGGCGTATCCATACTTTGGTGAATACTCGCGTTGGTTGTCAGGAGAGGAGGCTGTGCTGAGCGATAGGGCGGCTACTTGGTATGACTATCCTGCAAGTGCAGGACTAGTATTTAATCTAGACAGGAAATGAGGAGGCAGGATAAGCGGATATGCCCTCCGCTTACCCCGATACAGCAATCTAGCGTTGGAATAGGTAGGAGAACTTCATGAAGATCTGGTCTCCATCATTCCTTAGGTCGTTGGCGATAACCAATTCTCTCTCGCCTTCCATCTCGACGATGTCGAAATTGCTCTGGTTGGAATTGTAACCGATGAAGAACGCCGACCATGGGTTGATTACATAGCGCAGTAGTAGATCAAAGTTTAGGTTCTCATCATCCACTAACCTTGATGCTGGCCCAGCATCTGTTTCATCATATTGTGCGATGAAGCGTAGCGACCATTCCTTAGTGAATTGATAATTCCAGTTACTACGGAAGATGTCGTTGCTGAAGATATCCATGCCGCCAGCTTCAGTTTCCAATTCGGTGTGGAAGAAAGTGTTTGAGATTCGCAAACTACTAAATGGACGCCAAAGCATATCGACACTGAAGCGCTGCGTGTCAGCGATATTCGGCAGTGTTCCTCTTGGTGGCACTAAGTTTAATGTTGTTCCAGATCTGAAGTTCGCGCTGAAAGACAAAGTGTTCAGTGTTGTGTTGGTATAGCCGAGGTTGAAGTCTTCGTACTTATAGGTTCGATTCGACAGGATTCCCGCGAAGTCTTTTGGCCGCAGTGTTTCTGAATACTCGGTGTAGCTTGCATTAAAAAGATTCGTATCGAAGTTTACGCCAACACCGGGCCCAAGCTGTGAGAAGATCTTGTCGCCGCCAATATCGTTAATATAGACACCAAACAAGTTAGCGTTCCATCTATTGATGTTGGAACGTTCTGGGTAGAAGTTGAAGTTAACTCGCTGGTGAAGGCCGGACGAATCTGAGCGGAAGAAGCGAGATTGAAAACCTAGCTCAGTGCGAAAGTCGCTAGTCGTCTCGATAAAATGGGTGTGGTTGCTGAATGTACGACCGGCGCGATTGATTTGAATATTGCGCTGGTAGCCAGTAGTCTCGGCGCCGCCATCGATCGGCTCGCTCTCGGTGCCTACGACTTGTAACTGAGTGGTCCAGTTATTGTTAAGTTTAAAGCGGCCGTCGATACTCGCTACGCGGTTGTGCCCGTCGGCAAGGTCGCGATTCGTTAAAAGTACGCCGACGCGGTCTTGATCCGAGATGTCCATGAAGCCACGCAGGATCGCTACGTTGGCCTTCTCGCCTTGTAGCGGGTCACCATCGGCTCTGTTAAGGCCTGGAGCCTCGTCGTTGATCAAGATGCTGCCGAAGCCAAAATTGCCCGCGCGCCCGGTAAATCGTGCTCCGCCTTCGGGGTCGATAATTCTTCGGGTAAATACCAGTGTCGAGTCTGTTGCGAAGAAGTCGGCATTCTCAACGAAGAAGGGGCGACGTTCTGGAAACTGCACTTCGAAGCGCTCGTTGAGCGTTACCTGTGGCTGGTCCGACTCTACTTGCGAGAAGTCCGGATTCAGCGTGACGTCGAGTACCATCGAATCGTTGAATACAAATTTCGCATCCAAGCCGACATCTTGCTCTGAGCTCTGATCGAATTTAGGTCCGCCAGTTGCGCCAAGGTCGAGTGAATCAACTTCTCTGGCAAAGAGAAACGGAATGATCTGCGAGTTATTTCCTGGCGACACATCTCGAATGCCAGTAAGCGTGGCAGTCTGATTAAGGCGCCCCTCAACGTTTACGGAGTAGGGAGGCCAGTAAGACTCCTCACCGTAACGCGGTATATTGCGCGCGAACTGAATGCGCCAGTTCTGTTCGGATCTATCTGGAAAGCGCAGGCTGCGTAGCGGAATAGCCATTCTTGCCATATAGCCCTGATCAGTAAGCTCGCCTTCGCTCTCCCATACCATCTCTAATGTGGTGTCGAAGCCTGCGCGACGTGAAGAACCCTCGGTCCAGCGCGCATCCCATTGAATGCCCAGAGGTGTGGTTCTGAATGAGAATGCGGCACGCTGATCGTTGAATGTGTCGAAAGTGATCTCGACGTTGTCATCGCCATCGATATTCTCCCGTGAGGAAAGGTTCGCGCGTATTTGGTCTGGATCGGTATCGAAGGCTAGAAATACCACGTGTAGTTCGAGCTGATCGTAGCCGATGTATACCTCGGTACGTTGTGCTGATGGCTCGCCCGGCTCGGGTTCGCGCTGCACGAAGCTATCTACCTTCGCCATGGAGCGGGCCAAGGCAGAGGAGGGGGTCATATTCTGGAAGTCGGCGAAGCTAGGCTCGCCGTCGATAAGGGGCATGACTAGCCCAGCTTCTGCTGCAGAGACCGATTTGGAAAACAACAAAGCTGTAACTGTGCACAGTAGGCACAAATTCAACAAGGACCTTCTCATGGGATGCCTTTCTATAGGATATTGCTAAGGCGGAGGATAATACTTGGAATTGAGGGGCTAGGGAACCTCCAGTAACAGATGGTTACAGTCTGGATGGGAGGTTCCCGGAGGCTATTCTAGAGGGCTTGGCTGCTATCGATGAAGCCGTCCTTATTTGGCATCTCGACCTGCATTAGCGTCTCCTTATTCAGGACTAGAGAATCTTCAATAATGCCGTTTAAATGCAGTACATAGGCTATTACCTGATACACCTCCGAGGCCGACAGTGATTTCGGGGCGTCTGCTGGCATCGCTCGCTGCACGTAGTCGAATAAGGTGCTGGCGTGGGGCCAGTAGCTGCCTACTGTGCGAATGGGGCGCTCCTCGGATTGCATGTCACCGCCGACCAGGCGTGTATTCGCGTTAGTGCCTTCTCCGTTGATTCCGTGGCAGGCCACGCATCGTCTCTCGAAGATGGCCTTTCCCTGCATTGCCGTGCCGCCGCCCGCCGGATATCCGCTGCCGTCGGGTTGTGCGATCAGGTCGAAATCCTGTAGTTGGCTTTCATTCACTGGCGTGCCAAGCGACTGTGCCTGAACTACTGCCGAAAGGCCTATTGCGAAGCTGATCGAAACTGCTGCGGTCGTTACAAGTTTCTTAAGCGTAGACATTGGCAACATCTCCTGTGGTATTGACGGCCCAGCTTTGAATGCCGTGGAAATGGTAGGTGCTGATATTGCCTTTCTCGGTGACCAGGCTAGTGCGGGTTGGCTGCACATTGCCCAGGCTGTCTGTGGCTCGACTCTGCAAGACGGCATCACCTCCAGTCCACTGCCAGGGAATTCTGAACCTCGCCAACGCCTTCTCACTCTGATGGGAATCGATCATCGCGTCGGCCCAAGTGCGCCCACCATCCGCGCTTACTTCTACGCGACGAATACTGCCGCGACCAGACCACGCGATGCCTGTTACTTGATAGATGCCTTGTCGTTCCAGTTTCATTTGTCCAGAGGGTGCGGTGATGACCGACTTGGTTCCCATAGGAAAAGTGAATTGCAGGCTCTTACGATCTAATCTTGTGTCTGTGTACTTACTGGTTTCATCGCGGAAGTGAGTCGGCTCCTGTGTAAGTTTTATTTGCGTCAACCATTTCACGCTGATATTGCCCTCACAACCCGGTACGAATAAACGCATCGGATAGCCCTGACCTGGCCGCACCGGCTCGCCATTTTGAAATAATGCGAGCATCACATCATCCATAGCACGATTGAGAGGAATGGAGCGCCCCATGCTGGCGGCATCTGCACCCACGGCATTGATCCACCTAGCTTCGGGTTCTACCCCTGCCTCGTCTAAGAGAGTAGATAAGGGAATGCCTGTCCATTCGGCACCGGAAACTAAACCGTGCAGACTCTGTGCGCTGCCATCGGCAGGATTGGGTCCGAACAGGGATCCGCTGTTACCCGAGCACTCGAGGAAATAAATTTTGCTGACCATCGGATAGCGCAGCAGGTCTTCATAGTTAAATACTAGAGGTTGACGCACTAGACCATGAATAACCAGTTTGTGCTGAGCCGGGTCTATATCGGGAATGCCAGCATGGTGCCGCTCGAAATGCAGGCTATTCGGTGTGATGCTACCCTGTAATTGATGCAGTGGCGAGCGCGATGCGCCGCCGCCGGGATAGAGTGGGTTGGGGTTGCCCGCCATTCTCTGCATGTTATCGGTAAATCGAGAGCGCGAGCCATAGCCGCTGGCGCTGGCACCGGGTTGCTTAGACCACCCTGGAATTTCCAGATTGAGGTCGGCGTCTGCACCAAGTAAGGAAGTGGATGCCACTGTGCCCATCCCTGCCAAACCAAGGCCCAGTAGATGGCGTCGATTGATCAATCCATTTGCTGCTACTTTCTCTAATTCCTGCTTACTCATAGTTATTCTCTTCTTATTCTTAACCGCAATTTATTTTTTGAGCACTTAGATGCTAGTACCCCAGATATTGCTTCGCTTCCTGAACGGCAGGATGGCTGTCATCGCTCCACACCGCCAACAGCGATTCGTACATCTCGGAGGCTTTAGCCTGTTCACCCAAATTCTTGTGGCTGCGTGCTGCGCCTAGCAGTGACCAGGGTCGATTTTTCAGACGCTGCAACGACACCGCGAACAGCTCGGCTGCTTCGTCATTCATCGACATCTCTAGCATCATCTCCGCGGCTA